>Ga0164303_10000329_pt1 | contig 10543 bp, 10 predicted proteins | sample Whisoiple_207_MG_FD_109715 | JGI IMG/M metagenome (GOLD analysis project Ga0164303, IMG submission 109715) | Soil microbial communities amended with pyrogenic organic matter from upstate New York, USA - Whitman soil sample_207_MG | ecosystem: Environmental > Terrestrial > Soil > Agricultural...
AAGATAAGCGCGGCGCACTTCGGGATCTTGAGCAAGCTCGGACGCGCTGCCGGTTCGGACGATTCTACCCGTTTCCAAGACGTAGCCTCGATCAGCAACATGAAATGCTGAGAAAATGTCTTGTTCGACCAAGAGAACCGTCACTCCGTTTTTGCGCACCTCCGCCAACTTGTCGATGAGCAGGTCGACGACGATTGGCGCAAGTCCCAAGCTCATTTCATCGATCATCAAAAGCTGCGGCCGCGCCATGAGTCCCCGTGCAATCGCGCACATTTGTTGCTCGCCTCCAGAGAGGCTGCCGGCTATTTGAAGGCGTCGCTCCTTCAGGATGGGAAAAAATTGATAGACTTGCTGTAGGTCAGCGGCGATTTCTTCGCGCTGCTTGCGGCAATAGGCGCCCATCAGGAGATTGTCTTCCACTGTCATCTGATCAAAGAGTTGCCGCCCTTCGGGGACCTGGACCAAGCCAAGACTAAACACTTGGTCCGATGTCAGCCGAGCGAGGTCACGGCCATTAAAAAAGATTCTGCCTTGGCTCGAGATCACGCGCGATAAGGCGCGCAAAGTCGTTGTTTTTCCTGCACCGTTGCTCCCCACCAGCGCAACGATTTCGCCGCGCATGATTTCGAACGTGATCTCGCTCAGCACGGTCATTGCGCCGTATCCTGCGCTCAATTCTTCGACTCGTAATACCGACTCACTCATGGCGCTTTGTGCCGAGATAAGCGGCAATGACCTGCTCGTTGCTGAGCACTTCCTGAGGTCGGCCTTCAGCAATTTTCTCACCATTGCGCAAAACCAGCAGCCGATCCGATAAGCTCTGAATCGCTTTCATCACGTGCTCGATGACGAGAATGCTGATTCCTTGGTCGCGAACCTTTTTGATCACTGTGATAACTTCCTCGATCTCGACATGATTGAGCCCCGCCATGACTTCGTCGAGCAGGAGCACCTTGGGTCTCATCGCCAGCGCCTTGGCAAGTTCGAGCCTCTTACGGTCCGGTCCGCCGAGCGATTCGGCTCGCTGTTGCGCCCGGCGATCAAGGCCCACAAACTCTAACCAGCGTTGGGCTCGTTCCCGGGCATCTTGAAGCACTTGGGAATGACCCGTTGCCCCGAAAAGCGCGCCGACTGCGACATTGTCGAGCACCGTCAAGTCCGGAAAGGGCCGCATAACCTGGAAAGTTCGGGCAATGCCAAGCCGGCCGCGTCGATACGCAGGAAGTCGACGAATCGATGCTCCCTCGAAGATCACTTCACCTTCGCTCGGTTCGAGCGTTCCGCTGATCAGGCTGATCATCGTCGTTTTACCGGCCCCATTGGGACCGATCAGACCCAGGATCTCGTTTCGTTGAAGCGCGAAACTGACGTGATCAATCGCTAAAAGCCCTTGAAAGCGTTTTGTAAGACTGCGTACCTCCAGAATGTCGTCCATGCTAAACTCGGTAGGTCCGAATATTTTCTTGAAAATAGCGCCAGCCCGATTGGCGAAAACGCCGAACCAAGTCTGCGAAGCCACGCGGCATAAAAACGATCGCCGCAACAATGACGATGCCGAAGAAGATGCTTGCTAGGCTAGTTACCTTGGCAGCGAGAATTTCTGAAATTGCCGACAATACGAAAGCACCCAACACCGGCCCGAAAATGGTTCCTGGACCGCCAAACACCGCCATAATAATCATCTTCACGTTAAGCGCGACATCGAACGCGCTTCCTGGGTCGAGATAGGTGATCCAGTAGGCATGGATTCCGCCTGCAACCGCGGCGAAAACGCTACAGAGGGCAAACGCGAGAATTTTATATAAAGTCGTATTCACGCCCATCACCGCTGCCGCCTGCTCGTTTTCTCTGATCGCGATCAGTCCAAACCCGAAACGGCTGCGCGAGATCCACATGACAGCAAGAGTGGTCACAACCAACAGGATCAGGGAGAGTTCGAAAAACAACGCGTCTCCCTTCACCAACGGCAGGATGAGCCCGACGTTGCGACCGGCGATTTCGAGATTGGAAACAATCGCGGTCATCACCTCTGCCAAGCCCAGCGTCGCGATAGCGAAGTAGTGGCCGCGCAAACGCAAAACCGGCAAGCCCAGAAGAATCGCAAAGCCCACGGCGAGGCTGATTCCTATAGCTAGGCCGACTGGGAACGGCAGTCCGTATTGCACCATTGCGATCGCGACGCCATAACCGCCCAACCCATAAAAAACGGAGTTGCCAAATGACGGGTAGCCGGTGTAACCACCGATAATATTCCAGCTCTGCGCTAGCGTTGCGAGAATTAGAACATTGATGCCAAATTGCACCAGAACCGGGGAATCCCACCAGGGCACAGAAGCAAGGAGCGCAATGCCAATGCCGGCCAAGGCCAGTTTGGTAGAAAATTTCACGCGGTTCGCCCGAGTAGGCCAGTGGGGCGCACAATGAGCACCAACACTAAAATTCCAAAACTGACAACGTCGGTATAGGTTGGACCGATATAGAGAGCGGTCATTGCCTCAACGATACCGAGAAACAGTCCTCCGACCAGGACGTAAATGGATTTATCCAACCCGCCGATGATGGCGATGGCGAAGGACTTCCCGGTTAAACCGGAGCCGATGTAAGGATTGATCTGCGACACGACGCCATAAAGTGTGCCGGCGGCGCCAGCGAGAGCAGCCCCGATCCCAAACGTGAGCGCATACAGATGCCGCGGATTAACGCCGTAGAGGCGGGCGGCGATCAGATTCTGCGCAGTGGCGCGAATCGCTCTGCCGATACGAGTGTGCTCAAGAAACAGCCACAGACCGAAGGTCAACCCGAGCGCGATACCGAACGCGAGCAGGCGCGCCAACGGCACAGTGGCGCCGAAGAAATTGAAGTTGGCGCCTGCGTAGCTCGGATTCACGGTCCGGAAATCCGCGCTGAACGCGATTTGCGCGACGTAAGTGATCACGACTTCGAGTCCGAAGGTGATCAGCAACGTGTTGAACATCGGACCGCGAATGACCAGGTTGAGCACGTAGCGCTGGATGACATAACCGAGACAAAACAGCAGCACCATGGCCACTGGTAGCGCCGCAAAGGGATCCCAACCCAAACCCGTGAACAGATAATAACAGGCGTACGCGCCCAACATGATGAGGGCGCCGTGAGCGAGATTGACGATATTGAGCACGCCCCAAACGAGCACCAGACCCAAGGCCATCAGGGCATAAAGCCCGCCAAGCAAGACGCCGTTGACGAGAATCTGCCAAAGGAGTTGCACCTAGCGCTTGCTCCACTCGGGCATCGGGTAGAGCGGTTGCTCAAGCATTCCCTTGGATCCATAAATCGGCACCAATTTGCCTTTTTGCACCTGCACTACGGTTTGGGGCAGGTTGATCTGTCCCGCGGAATTGAAACGAACCCGGCCGTACAAACTATCAAAATCGACTTTGGCAATGGCGTCGCGAACCTTGACGGGATCAATACTGTTGGCGGACTCGATCGCTTTGACGAATGCTTGGACATCGGCTACGGCCGAAGCGGCGTGATAATCGGGCTCGTAACCGAAACGTTTTTTGTACTCATTGGCGAACTGTTCGGCATTGCCGAAATACTCGTCCTTCAAAGCCGTAGATGGCACCCACGAACTCATCCCGAATGCATAGTTCGCGTCCTGTCCCAGAGCAGCGCGAAAATCGGCGCTGGGCACGCCGACAGTAAATGAATACAGCTTCGGGTTGACGTTAAGAGTCTTGGCTTGGCGAATAAAGTTCAAAATTTCCGTTTCGTGCCCAGCGACCAGTATCGCATCCACATTCTGGCTTTTGATTAAAGACAGAATTGAGTTGAAGTCGGAGGCTTTTGAACTGTAGCGCTGATCGACGACAATTTTCAGTTTGGTTTTTCCCGCTGCCTTGCGTGTCCCATCGGCGACGGAAACATCAAAGGCATCGTCGGCGAACAGGAGCGCCAGCGTTGCCGGTGCCGGCTTAAGTTGGCCCATCAAGTCGACAGTGCTTTGGAAATAGTCGCTCGCTGGAGGCAATGTGCCGAAAATGTATTTGTAACCACGGCTGAAGATCTGGTCAGACGCACCGCCTCCTTGAATCATCGGGACGTTGTATTTCTCGGAGATCGCCGAGTCGGCGAGAGCGAAATCACTGGCGAACGGGCCGAGAAGAAAATTAACTTTGTCCTGGGTGACGAGTTGCACGTACTGACGCACGCTTAGATTGACGTCAGACTGATTGTCGAGAATTTTGAGATTCAACTTCTCCCGTGTATTGCCTACCTTCACGCCACCGGCAGCATTAATTTTCTCCACCGCAAATTGATAGGCATCACCGTAGTAGCGCCCGGTATTCGCAAACTGCCCCGTCAACTGGACCGAAGCACCGATCTCGATAGGTGCCGCAGAAAGTCGTGACGCCAAGAGCAACGCCGTCGCTGCACATGCTAAAGCGAGGTTCTTCATTGATCCTCCTTTTGCGCGGGCGAAGTATAAGACCGAAAAAACCGCTTACTAGCTGCCGATTTATCCTCCGCTCCACGTGTCGTTTTCTGTTGAGCCAAGGTTGTGCCAAGGCCTGGGGGCTGATTTTTCTCGATATCTACTGAGCTTTGCAAACTGATTAGCTTACTCCATTGCAAGAATGGGAGATTTCGTCGGAAAATTTTCAAATGTGCAAAACAATCATTGTTGAAGTGTGGCAACATAGTCCGCGATCAGCTTCGCTTTTAAACCACCGCTTCGTTCGGGATACTTTCGCTCTTCGATGGTGAAAACTTCGCCCCAAACCGGCATTTGACGATCGCCATGAGCCCGGACATCGCGACGGCCGTCGATTGCCGACAGGACTTGGTCCGAGGGATAAACGCCGCGGTTGGTCTTTTTGAGAAGCGTCAGATCCGGGATTTTGCCCGCAATGTAGCGGCTGACCGGACCATTGCCATGTCCTTGTTCCCCGTGGCAAGCGCTGCAATATTGCATATATAGCAGCTTGCCGTCTTGGATTTCGGCCGCGAAACCGACCCTGCACACGGTCGATACTAGCAAAAGCATGAACGCACAGGGAAGTAAAAAGAGACGCATGATTACGTTTCGAACCAACGGGCCTGCTGTGCGGCAGAAGTGTAGCGAATGTAACTTGGACCGATCGCTGGAATTCTCGCCGGCACAACCTTGGGTGATTGGCGACCGATGGATTCCGATATTTGGCGGAAATTTGGCATGCTTGTCAATAAAGAAGAATAACCGCCAACCATCGGATCGTTCAAGAACCTTTCACGGTATTATGCCAGGGGTAACCGCTAACTTAGGCTGTATTGTTGGGTCACCGCGCAAAGAAGATAGATGATGACGGGCTTCCGATTGGGCGTATCGTTGATACGCCACCCATAATCAATCATGCGATGGGCTAAGTTTGCTGCCGTTGTTTCTCTCTGGGCATTCTTCTTCCCCTTCGTTGTCTTCGTGCATTTGTGGATTAGTTTGCTCAAACTGCCTAACCGCTGGGCCATTATCAGTCGGCTGACCTATACCTTCACCTTTCTCTTGAGAACAATTCTCAATATCGATGTTAAAATCGGCGGCGATGCGGAACCAATCGCGGCTCCCGGCACGGTGATCATCAGCAATCATTTGAGCTATGTGGACGGTCTTGTATTGGGCAGCATCTTTCCGGCGGTGTTCGTCTCCAAACGGGAAGTCAAAAAGTGGCCGATAATTGGTCTATGGGTAAGCTTATGCGGTACGATTTTTATCGATCGCCAGAGAAAGAACCAAATACGGTCGCTGGTTCTCGAAATGAGCAAAAAACTAAATCAAGGAGTCAGTATTATCTTGTTTCCAGAAGGACGCGCCACCAACGGCGACCGAATGTTGCCGTTTCAAACCGCCCCACTCGCTGCACCGTTGCGCAATCACTCGATCATCGTACCGGTAACTCTCCGATATATACACCTCGACGATAGTCCTATCTCGAAGGAAAACCGGGACTTGATCTACTGCTACGACGAAATGGATTTTGTACCTCATTTTTGGAAATTACTATCGCTTCGTCGGATTGAAGTGGTGGTCACTATTCGGCGCAAGATCGATTGTGCGCACTACGAAGATACCTCTGCGGGCCGGAAGCAACTAGCGCTGGACTGTTACCATCGTGTTTTGGGCGAATTTGTTGAGTGCGCGCAACAATGAGGCGGCCGTTGGTCGATGAGTCGAGACGAGCTGCTCGAGATTCTAACTCTGGCGGACCTCCTGTTACGATGGCCAATTGAAGCGGACAATGGCTTCTTTTCATGCGTGGATACGGCTGCGGCTGATGCCATTTAGGAGCTATGATGGAATATGACGGTCTGCGCGACTGGCTTTCGATCATCGAACAGCGCGGCGAGCTTACCACGCTCGAAGACGTCGATTGGAATCTCGAGATGGGCGCCGTTGTCGACGTTCTTTATCGCGAGCATCCGCCGTATCCGCCGGCGTTGATCTTTGACCGAATCAAAGATCACAAGCCAGGATATCGCGCGCTCTTTGGCCATTTCGCCTCGCCGCAGCGCATCGCACTGACCTTGGGCATCGAAGAAAAATTCGATCATGTGCTCCAATTCACTCGCATGTATCACGAGAAAATGAAGGCTTGCGTCCCTCTGCCGAGAATCGAAGTGAAGAGCGGCCCGGTGCAGGAGAACGTTCAGCAGGGCGATCGAGTCAATCTGCTCGATTTTCCCGCGCCGTTGCTGCACGAAAAAGATGGCGGCCGTTATTTGGGCACCGGACACCTCGTCATAACCAAAGATCCTGACTCCGAATGGGTCAACGTGGGCACCTATCGGATTATGGCTCAGGAGAGAGATACGGCGGCTATTTACATCGGACCCGGCAAGCACGGCTCTATCCATAAAGAAAAATATTTTGAAAAGCATCAGGCGATGCCCGTCAATGTGGTTCTCGGCGGCGATCCCCTCGATTGGTTCGCCGCCTCGTGCCCGGTACCCGCAGGAGTGAGCGAGTTCAACTTCGCCGGCGGTTTGCGAGGAGCACCCACTCAAGTGATCCGCAGTGACATCACCGGGTTGCCTTACCCCGCCGATGCGGAGATCGTCCTGGAAGGTGAGATTCGACCGGGCGAGCTAAGAGAAGAAGGTCCCTTTGGCGAATGGCCCGGCTACTATGCCAGTCCGCGCTCTCTGGAGCCTTTCATTCGGGTACACCGTGTTCTTCATCGCCACAACCCGATACTCTCCTGCGCGAATCCAGCGCGCCCACCGCACACCCTCACGTTGTTACGCGCCATTACGCGCTCCGCGCATGTCTGGGAAGAATTGGAGCAAGCCGGCGTGCCCGAGATTCGTGGCGTCTGGTCTCACGAGCCGGGTCCGCGACAATTTACCGTCGTCTCGATCAAACAGCGCTATCCAGGCCATGTCAAGCAAGCCGGCCTGATCGCGTCGCAATGTTTTTCCGGCGGGTATCAGAATCGCTTTACCATCGTGGTGGACGACGATATCGATCCGACCCGCATCGATGATGTCGTCTGGGCGCTTTCGACTCGCTGCGATCCTGAAAGCGGGATCGACATCCAGCGCCGCTGCTGGTCTAGCTCCCTCGATCCGATGATTCATCCCGACTCCAAGGTGTGGCTGAACTCGCGCGCGGTCATAGAAGCGTGCCGCCCGTACGAATGGCGAGAAAAATTTCCAGAGGTTGCGGAGACGAGTCCGGAGCTCAGAAATAAAGTCCTGGCCAGATACGGGCGGGCCTTTTTCGGATTGCATTGATCATCGTTCCTCGACCATCTGGTCCGCGTACCATATCCGGAAAAGCATTGTTAGCCATTTTTACCAAGCTGCTACAATCATTGACACCGACAAAGCCAAGTTGTTATAGGCAAACTGATCGCAGCAGAGGAACCCTGCATGCAAATCATCGATGCTGACGGCCATGTCAACGATCGAACGTGTATGGACGAGATCTCCAAGTTCATGCCGCCCGGTAATCATACGCAGGTTTTTCCGTCGTTCGATCACATTCATTTTCATTTTCTCGAAGGCGGCGAGAAGCGCTCCCGTACAGGGAATGTCGGGCCGCAGGAATGGATCGATTTTCTCGACGAGACCGAAATCGATTGGACTGTGGTGTATCCGACTGCCGGGTTGGCGGTTGGCCGCATCATCGCCGAGGATTGGGCAATCGCCGCTTGCCGGGCCTACAACAACTGGCTCCACGAGAAATTCACCAAAGTCTCGCCGCGCATAAAGGGCATGGCGCTTATTCCCATCCAAGACTCCGAAGCTGCGTGCGCCGAGCTCCGGCGCGCCGTAAAAGAATTGGGCATGGCCGGCGCCATGCTGCCGTCCAATGGCGAAGGGATCAAAGGCCATTACGGCGGAAAAATTTATTGGCCGATCTACGAAGAAGCGGAAAAACTGAATGCGCCACTCGCGGTTCATGTCGGCGCGCTTCACCATCTCGGTATGGACTCGATCGGCGTTTACTATCCGGTGCACGCGCTGGGCCATCCCTTCGGCATCATGGCGCAGGCGGCCGCTATGCTGTCGTACGGAGTTTTTGACCGATTCCCAAAACTGCGCGTCGGCTTTCTCGAAGGTGGCGCCACCTGGGTGCCGTTTTTCATGGATCGGCTCGACCGCTCTTACCCGCACCATTTGCAAGTCGATATCAACGGCGAATTTCTAACGAGTTCCAAACCCGATGTCTTGGCGAGCGAATACTTTCGCCGCCACGTCAAAGCCGGCAGAATTTTTGTCGGCTTTGACGGCGACGATCACGGCCTCGGCTATGCCGTTCGCGAAGCCGGCAATGAGCCTTTTGTTTTCGCCACCGATTTTCCTCATGAAAGTTTCGATGCCCACTCGTGCCGTATCGAGCTTCGGCACATCCAGAATCGCGAAGATCTCACGTTCGATGACAAGCAAGCCGTTCTCGGACGCAACGCACAAAGATTTTACGGTATCGGATAGGACCGAACCAAGAGACACGAGCTCGTCGGGAACAGATGAATAAAACTCTGTCGGGTGTTTGTGAATCAAGTGCCATTGTCACGCTGCTATTGTGTTTCTGCATTCGATCCGGAATCGCCGCCGAAAGGATCCGTATTGCGACGGGGGGTCTGGCCGCAAGCAGTGCGGCGGTGTGGGCAGGTCTGGAAACCAAAAGTTTCCAAAAATACGGCTTGGAACCGGAATACATTATCATCGACAACGGCACCGTCAGCGGACAAGCATTGCTCGCCGGCGAATTGCAATACCTGGTTTCGACGGGAGCATTGGCCATCACCGCCAACATGAAGGGAGGCGATCTAACGATTATTGGCGGGATTATCAACTTCATCCCGTTTCAGCTGATCGGCCGCCCTGAAATCAAAACCGCCGACGACTTGCGGGCGAAAAAGGTGGCAATCAGCCGATTCGGCTCGGCCTCGGAGTTTGCTGCCAGAGAAGCTTTGAAAAAGCTTCGACTCGATCCTGCCAAAGACGCGACGATTCTTCAGGTGGGCGGTCAAAGCGCCCGCTTTGCCGCGCTGACACAAAATGCTGTGCAGGCAGCCGTGTTTAACGAACCGCTATCGACGCTGACTGTCACCAAGCACAAGATGAATTTACTCGCTGATCTCGCCAATCTGGATCTGCCGTTTCCGAACACCGATTACATCGTCCGACGCGAACATCTGCAAAGCCACCGCACGCAGGTCGTGAGTTTCATGAAGGCGATTCTCGAAGGCATGCAAGCGCTCAAAGCCAACCGACCTCTCGGCATCCATGCGATTCAGAAATATTTGAAGATGAACAGTACCGAAGAAGCAGCCATCGCCTACGACTATTATGTCGGTCAAAACATGGGACAGATTCCCGAGATTCCATCCCGTGCAGCATTGCTCGCCGGCATCGAACAGACCGTCGGTAAAAAGGATGGCGTCACCCCAGAAGCGCTGAGGCTTACGGATCGCTCGGTATTGGAAGAAGTAATCAAGACTGGTTTCGTCAGCTCTCTCTATAAATGAAATACAGATGTCATGGATTTCGGTCGCGTCAACTATCGCCGGCTTGCGCTGAATGAGGAACAATTTTGAAACTATTGCCGAGTGTCGAACGCCTTGAACGATTTGAACGACTTGAACCCCTACCAAAAAATTCACCGAGTAAGCTATGACTGAAAATTCGATGACGCGAAAAAAAGGTCCCCTCGTCTGGCTCGATATGGATCAAAAAGAGCTCGACGACGCATACGACCAGAGCGTTTACGCTCCCAATCAACAGCTGATCGCGACGCGGCGCAGGGTTGCCAGCGAAGCGATGCTCAAGCGGATGACTCCGGAGCGCGTCGCCTACGGCTCCTCCGAGGACGAAAAACTCGACATATACAAGACGACCCGTGCCAACGCGCCGATAAATATTTTCATTCACGGCGGCGCCTGGCGCAATGGACAAGCGAGAGACTCCGCTTATCTGGCCGAGAGCTTTATTAACGCTGGCGCTCACTTTGTCATACCGGATTTCGTCCTCGTCCATAATGCCGGCGGCAGTTTAGTGCCAATGGCCCAGCAGGTTCGGA
>Ga0164303_10000330_pt1 | contig 10536 bp, 9 predicted proteins | sample Whisoiple_207_MG_FD_109715 | JGI IMG/M metagenome (GOLD analysis project Ga0164303, IMG submission 109715) | Soil microbial communities amended with pyrogenic organic matter from upstate New York, USA - Whitman soil sample_207_MG | ecosystem: Environmental > Terrestrial > Soil > Agricultural...
AAAGAATAAATAGAGGATCTTCTGAATCCATAATCTTTGTATCACAGTGTTTTCCATTTGACTTTGCTTCTTTTACAAACTCTTTGTAGTTAATTATTTTGTAATTTACCCATTATAATAGGTCCGAACCGACCCGTACAAACCATTAAAGCCTGTCAGTATATAGACCCTATAATTATTAATAGTCTATCAAAAATGATTCTTGTACTATAGTATTTACGATTTTGTGTAATAAAGATTCAAAAATATTAATATTTATATTACTGTCTACTTATATACTGTAATGATATTCTCATGTTCTGTTGTTATATTTTTGCTGTTAATTTCACTTTATTCTTAATTCGGTTGTAATCTTCGTAAATATTATTGCAGATGTGCTAGCATTTCTGCCGTGTGCTTATCTATAGAACTTCATCTTTTAGATAGAAGTGGAAATATACCTCTTCATTTTCTAAATGTTCCTGCAAATAAGATATGCTGTTGCTGGAATAAATGTTGTCATCGAGACTCAGACAGATAAACAGACAAAGTTATCAAATGATTTTCAAATATCGTTGGATAATTTTAGTAATTTATTCCAGCCAGAACAAATACAACTAGGAGAGCGCAAAAATAAGTGCAGTTCCAATAATCGTATATCATAAGATTGGTTACAAGTCTCTGAGTCCAGACCTGTCTGATGCAGAAATGAAGTATTTGTATGATAATGGTTTTAAGATGCTTACAATGTCCAATCTTAAGTACAATCAGAATACTAATTCGTTATATTTGGGGGATGTTCCTGAAATTACTGCTGAAGCGCCGGCTAGTTAGTAAAAATCCTATTTGATGTTATTTGATATCCTCTACATTCTTATAAATCAGGGTGCTAATTGTAACTTTGTACTGACTCCCTATCCTTATATTAGCATAGAAGCTCATGGAGTTTATACTTGTACTAGAAGTTGTCACATGTATCATGTATCCTGTATCGCCTGCAGGAAGGTTTCATACTCCTTCCTTCGCAATAATATATCCGCTCTTATTGACTGAATGTTTCAGCTACGTCTAACAAAGAATATATCTTACTAGCAAGGTAAAAGTTATAGAAAGCTTATTTGCATAGTAGTCATAGCGTATAGGCCTTGGTGATGGAAGAGATACGCTATGACTTCGAAGAATTTCGAAAATACGCTGACAATTTTATCCGTGATTTAATCAAGCTAATGATAGTTTCCAAAATGAATTCTACATTTAAGAATACTTTAGCCAGAGACTATTTTGTAAGTTTGGCAAAACAAATATCTGGCTGTGAAGTATATGTTGTAAAATATGGTCAACCAATGTTATATATAAAATATAAAGGAATGGAATTTACAGATCAAAAGATTACTTCATACTTTATTAGATTAAATGATCATGCAGTTGATGTTACTGTGGAATCTGTATTTGAAGACTTTGTAAAAACTTTTGATAATCTAGCATCTACTCCAGAAAGTAGAGTAAAATGGGGCGCAATCACAGAAAATAGTTCAACAGTAGATCCGATCTTTACACTATTTAACTCATTTGTAGATGCAGTACATAAATTAACACTACTTGATCATAGTAATCCTGACAGCCTCATGAGAAAAAAATTCGGAATCAGAAATGTGAACGTTACAAAGAACTCAACACAGCTAGAATTTTTGATTGATGGACAACTCAACATAATGGAATTAAATCCATTCAAGAAAAAAAAGGATCAATCAATTGTTTTGTTATTCGGAAGTTCTGAAATTGCTAAAACTGTAATCTCTCTAATGAAGCAGTAATAAATAGCAGCTTTTTCTTAGTATGTGCACCTACATTCACACACCGCAATCGATAGCGAATATGTGAATGTGAATCTATATATATAGATTTATATATGTATCAGACGAGGTGCATCTCGTCATTTCGCTGAATAGGCGATCGGCGCAGGTTAGTGTCATCACATCTTAATACAGAGTAATAACTATATTTAAAATTATGTTGTTATAATCCACCGCCGCTATGAAGTAATGATGCAAATAAAAGTATTAACACTGATAGAATAACTGTAATTCTGCCAAGCGAAATTATTTTTGATCGAATAGATTGAACGTATATATTGCCAGCATTTCCTACTGTGAGCTTTCTTTCTGTTTCCGTATTGAGGATTCTAACATGTATAGCATACGTCGAGAGAGTTGCTATAACTAGAATAATTTTGATCAAAAGAATTATTCCATACTCAGTTCCAAGAAATGCACTTGGATTTCCAAAGAAAGAACGTGAATTATAAATGCCTGTTATTATTAAAATCCCAAAAGATGGCATTGCTATCTTATTAAATTGCCTGCCAATTTTGATCATAAGCGCGACACGTTCTTCTACTGTAATTGTAATGCTTTTGAGCATAGGTGAAAGAACGATGCCAACGAAAATTGATCCCCCCACCCATATCGAAGCACAAGTTAGATGCAACCATATGATCAAGCTATCAGCAAGAACCATCCTCTAACTAGAAGCTCATCATGATATATTATTCATACTGATAGAAGAAAGGTTTTAATTCACTATTTGTCCACCTAGCGTTGAACAATTCTATGTTTCTAAGTAGGCGCAGGATTATTCTTGTTGGAGTAATTGCAGCGATTGCAATCATAATCATTCTACTTCCGCTGATTCTCACCATTACGCTTCCAGCCGATCTAAATAAGCTTTCCATAAAACTTTCAAAGGTGGAAGCAGTGCCTCCGGACATTACAAACGCTAGTCAAAAAGCCCAGTTAAATGTCTATTTTAACGTATATAATCCGATTCAACAGACATTGACAACATCAGGGATTGAATACCAGTTATTTGCAGATGGTAAGTCATTAGGCAATGGTACTTTGTCATATGAGGATATTCCACTTAATGGAAGACCCCAGCTTTATTATAATTCCAATTCAACATTGAAATCATCATTTCTATTAACATCCTCAAACGCTAATACCCCAATTCTCAAGAGGATGTTATCAAACCCCGAAGCAGCAAAGCAGATAAAATGGAGCGTAGAAGGCGTAGCACAGATAGAATCCGGATTCAGCTCTTCTCCAAAAAAGTTTAGCACTCAGCTTTAGTAACTCTAAACTAGAGGAGATGAAATTGAATGATTATACTGTTAAATCGGTCATAAAAAGGTCTATACCTTTTGCGGGTAACTGGGAATCATAATAATTTGCCAATTGAGTGTTATATTCACAAGGCCAAGTCATTAGCTTCATGATCTATTGCTTTTCAGAACTCCAAGATAAACGTAAAAGCATTAACTCAAGTCATTTAACTCAATTCAATTTTCTAGCGTTGTATAAAACTAGGCTTACGCGAATTTTCAAGGTCGCCACTATTGATAATTTATATACATCTTTGAGAAGGTTAGCTTAAAGACAAGAGTATACGAACCTTAACCAAGTACGATCAGATCTTTTGTGAATGCATTAAGATTCATTACTCTTCGATTATTAGAATTGACTATAACACTGTCTTCAATCCTTACGCCAAATTTATCTTTTAAGTATATTCCTGGTTCGATTGTTACTGCCATGTTTTTTTCCAATAGTTCTTGATTTTTCATACGCAGCCATGGTGGTTCATGAACATCAAGACCAATTCCATGTCCTGTTGAATGGACAAAGTATTTGGCATAGCCGTATTTCTCAATCAGATCTCTGCATGCAGCATCAACTTGACCGCACATGACACCATCATTCACTGCATCTATTCCTGCCTGCTGGGATTGTTTAACAATATCGTATATCTTTTTCATTTCGGATGTAACTGAAACTAGGGCAAAAGTTCTGGTTGCATCAGCAATATAGCCAAAATATCTCAAAGTGAAATCTACAACAATCATATCGCCTATCATGAATTTACGATCAGAGATTTCAGCATGTGGTAAAGCGCCATTTGGACCTCCTGCAATAATTAAGGGATTTAATGTTGATCTATAAGATGGCGGATTTGCACCCATTTTCATAGCTTCAAAAATTATTTTTGCTTGCAAATCACGTTCTGACAATCCGACTTTGATCTCCTCTGTACAGACTTGATAAAGAATATCCAAAATTTCAGCTGCTTTTGAGATTGTTTTGATTTCTTCTTCATCTTTGATTTGTCGAATTCGAAAGAATAGTTCATTATTGATCACAAATGATTTTCTACCAACTTTATTTTGGATATTTTTGATAGTATAATAATCACTACAGTCTGTACATGTTACTTTTCCATTGATTTCGGAGACAAGTGTACAAATCATGTCTCTACCTCTTTCTGTTGAAATAATCTCACAGTCCTTGAATGATGACTGTTGAGCCCTATCTACCTCTAATGCAGGTGCAATTAATTTAGTTTTATTGTCCATACAAATGGCAACGGCTTCTCCCCAGAACTGTGTGAGATAAAATACATTTTCAGGTTGAAATGCAACTACAGCATTATATCCAATTCTACCAGCATACTCCAAAAGTTTAGCATGGCGTTCTTTCATAGCATGGTAGATGTCTTTAGCGAGTTTTATCATCTTTACTGTTCAAAGTAATTATAAATATCGGCGAGTATGTGTGGTGTAATTGAAGAAATAGCATGGAATATTTGGTTATGCTTCCTGGTCCTACAAACGTACCAAACAGAGTTATGAATGCAATGCTTGCACCTATAATTAATCACAGAAGTGATGATTTTCGTGTGTTGTATAAGACTATTGTCGAAAAGACACAAAAAGTATTTCAAACAAATGGTGAAATCATTTTACTGACTACGTCTGGAACTGGAGTAGTAGAAGCATCCGTCATTAACCTAATTAAGAAAGGTGACAAGGCAATTATTCCTGTTAATGGTGAATTCGGCACGCGTCTGGCAGATTTAATTGATAGTTGGGGAGGTCAGGCAATCAGAATTAAGGCACCGTATGGTGAAAATCCTCCATTTGAAAAAATCGAGGAAGCTGCTGATCAAAATAAGGATGTCAAGGCAATATATGCAGTTTACAATGAAACATCTACTGGTACCACACTCAGATATATGGATAAGATAGGAGAATTATGTAGCAGAAATGGTGCATTCTTTATTGCAGATGCTGTTTCAATTTTAGGCGGTGACGAACTACCAGTTGATAAATGGAATATAGATATCTGCGTCACTGCATCACAAAAGGCATTAGCTGCCCCACCTGGCGTCTCACCGATGTCAATTAGCTCAAGAGCAAAGAAACATATGCAGTCTAACCCACCGCCAACTCAATATCTTAATCTAAAACGCTATTTTAAGTATTATGAAGAAAATTTTGAAATGCCATTCACTCCAGCTCTTTCTCTCTTCTATGCATTCAATGAAGCACTTGATATAGTTCTAGAAGAAGGACTAGATAAAAGAATTGAACGTCACAGAATATGTTCAGAAGCATTCTATGCAGGTCTAAATGCAATGGGCTTGACGCCATTTGCAAAACCAGATGCTCAAAGCAATGTGGTAATAGCAGTTAACTATCTGCCAGGAATGGACGACAAGAAATTCAGAGGATTGCTGTCAGAACAGTTCAAGGTCCTTGTTGCAGGCGGATTCGGCGATCTAAAAGGTAAAGTATTCAGAGTCGGGTCCATGGGAGAAGTCAATAGATATCATGTGATGAGAACTCTGTCGTCTATTGCATCTGCAATTAATATACTTGGATTAAGGGCAAATCCCGAAGTAACCTCTGTTGCATTAGAAAAAATGAAACCTCTAGTGTGATGGTGCTATTAAAATTCAATATATGTCTGATTAAACTTAATATAAGGTAATTCAATAGCGAATTTCATGACTCTGGAGAAAGGTTCCCTTGTATTAGTAGATTATACTGCCAAAGTTAAGGATACTAATGAAATTTTCGAAACCACTAATGAAGAGGAGGCCAGAAAATCTGATCTCTACGATCCAACTCGCAAGTATGAGCCGAGACTCGTATCTATTGGCGAAGGATGGGTTCTAAAAGGATTAGATGAGGCTTTAGCAGGTGCTAACTTGGGTGATAAACTAAGCATTGAAATTACTCCTGACAAAGGCTTTGGTGAGAGGGATCCAAATAAGGTGAGGATGGTTCCACAGCGAAAGTTAGGTGAGAAAGCAGACGACGTAAAGGTAGGCGATATAGTTGAAATGTTTGAGCGTCCGGGAATTGTCAGACATATAGGATCCGGAAGAGTTCAGCTTGACTTTAACCATAGGTTTGCAGGACGAACTTTGTCATATGACGTTGACATAGTAAAGAAGCTTGAGAACGACACAGATAAGATAATGTATTTAATAAAAAGAAGATTGCCGATTGATGAAGAAAAGATAAGATTCAAACTTGAAGAATCATTTTTAGAAATCGAATTGTCAGAAGAAACTTTTCTATCTGAAGGATTGCAAGTTATCAAGCGCGCAGTAGCAAATGATATCTTCAAATTTGTAACTACCTTGAATAATATCAAATTCATTGAAAGTTACAAGCAATCAGCACCGCCACAATCACAACAACAATCAAAACCTGAAGAAAAACCAGTAAACACTACTATTGAAAATAAGCCTGCATAACTAAAAATTCGAAATATCTCTCTTCAGGATTTATATTCTAGATGTCAACATCTGGATCCTAATTTTTATTACCCTGTCTACATATGATTTAAAACCATTCATCTTTGGCATTTTAATTTTTAAGATTAACAGATTGGATGATCTCTAAAATTCTCTAATGCCATCAGATGCTCATCAAATGAATCAACCTTGAATCCTCCATCTTCTAAAGTTACTTTTAATGTGAAATTAAGATCTGGTTCATCATCCACTCAGTATAAACTGGAAGACGAAATAGATGGAAACATGCTTTCAATTAATCTTGTATAAGTAAGGAATATCAAATAACTTTAGAATGTTTACTTAAAGGTTTTTTACTATTGCTTTTAAACGTTCCTTAAATGACATATACAGATTTAGCCAGCTCCAATGCGGATTGTTTATCTAGTTTTAATTTGCTAAGGATTGTATACCTATCAGGTCTAAGTGACTGTGCAGTTAGTAGCGATCTGATTACTTGGTCTTCATTTAATTTGATCTGCTCTGCCTTTGTTGGAGCACCAACATTTTCCAGTGTTTCAACTATTCTTTCCCAATTAAGACCATGTAGTTTGGCCATCATAATAGTACCCAAACCAACACGTTCGCCATGTAATCCACAGTTCTGACCTGCAATATATTCTAGCGCATGACTAAAGAGATGTTCTGCTCCAGAACATGGTCTACTACTTCCTGCAATACAGGCTGCAACTCCTGCACTGATTAACGCCTCCACAATTGTTCTAACTCCAAATCCATTTTTTTGAAGCAATTTTTGTGAATCATCTAAAATAATTTTTGCACTCATATATGCAAGGTTGGCAGCATAGCTTCCAAAGTATTCGTTCTTTTCATCCCTTGAAATTTCCCAGTCTTTAACTGCGGTTAACTTTGCGACAAGGTCTCCGCATCCACTTGCCAACAATCGCATTGGTGCTTCAGAAAGTAAGCGAGTATCGGCTAGTACCCCAATCGGTGTATTTACTTTGACTGAATGTGGCTTATCAGTGCCTCTTATTGAAACAAATGGGCTAGATATTCCATCATGGGAGGCCGAAGTAGGCACACTAACTAATGGTTTATTTAATTTAAATGCAGTCATTTTAGCTACATCAACAGAGCGTCCGCCACCAAGACCAATAATAAAATCTGGAATAGAGTCCCTAATCTTGATTTGTAGTTTATTTACTGAATCCATGGATGCATCGTTGACAATGTACCATGAATCTTGTAAAGAAGATTCAAAAAACGATGACTTGCAGGGCGTGCCTGCCCTTGCTTTAACATTATTACCTGTTATAATTGCAACCTTTGAGGCATTATCATCAAGATCCATAATAAAGGAGCCAAGTTGGGAGATTACTCCGTCCCCTATCAGTATCTTCCGCGGCAATTCCATTAAATGAGTAGGCGGCAAGCTCATCAAAAGACCGTACGAGTGGGATTTATTTAATCTTGGTAGTATGCCCTAATAAAAGAATAAGAAATTAACTACGTAAGCTCCACCTTGTATTCCCTTGATCTCAAGCCTTACTGATCATCAGTTGTTGGTTCATCCTTTTCTGCCGGTGGTTCATCCTTTTCTGCCGGTGCTGTTGTTGTCCCAGTGCTGTCACTTTCAGATTGGCTTGCAATTTCGGCAGTAGCATATCCTCTTCCAACCTTTGTAATTCTTATTTTAACAGTATCTCCAACTTTTGTACCTGCTACAAAGATCACCAAGCCCTCAACTTTCGCTACACCGGCATCGCCTCTTTTGCTCATAGATTCAATCTTTACTTCAAACTCTTCCCCTACTTTGACTGGCGCGGGTCTGAATGGCCTTGGACCTCCAAAACCACCACGTCCTCTTCCTCCATATCCTCCTCCACTGCGATAACCACCGTCAGTGCTTCCGCTATCTCCATATCCTCCTCTTTGACCAGTAGCACGCGAATCTCTATTTTCCAAACTATATCAGTAAGATAGTATAAATCGACTTAGTATTTCAACTTTAATGTTTACTAACTAAATTCGTCTATATTTTATTTGTTTGTTCATTGATCTTGGCGTTAAAACGAAACATTCTTTAAATGGAATTGCTCATCGAGAAACGTACTATCTAGTATGATTCATTCTGTGTTAATTAATAACTCAATATTCCGTGTTTGAATTTATATGCAATATAAACCACATGAATCTGCAAGCCAAAATATTATGGCAGTAATACTACACAGTCTTCCCAGTGAGTCTGGACTTACCAAAGTTGAGTATGAGGGTCCACGAATTGCTCTTTATTCTAAGAACCCGAGCTATCTAATACAGAATGCCCAAGTCGTTTCTAATATGGTAAATACAATAAAGAAAAGAATTGTTGTTCGTACAGACGAATCAATACGAAAATCGGAAGAGGAATCTATTGAAATTTTGAACAAGGCTATTCCCAAAGAGGCGGGTATGATTGAAACTTTCTTTGATCAGGCATTAGGAGAGATTCTGATATTCGTCGAAAAACCTTCATTACTTGTCAACACTGGTGAGGATTTTGATAGCATTGACCTTGTGGAAAAAACAGGATGGAAAATAAGAGTTAGAAAAGCTTCTCAAGAAATGTCTACCGTTAGAAGTATCAATCAAATTCTCTATAATACAGCAAATAAACGAATTCACTTTTACAAAGAAGTTGGAGAGAAGATTTTCAGATCAAAACTCGATGAAATGACAGAAGCTAGTTTAATAACGCTAGGCGGTTTTGGAGAGATAGGCCGTTCTTCCATGTTACTGTCTACACATGAAAGCAAAATTTTACTTGATTGCGGGATCAATGTATCGAGCAAAGATCCATTAATCAGCTTACCAAGATTAGATATTACTGGATTAGGAGTTAATGAGATCGATGCAATAGTTTTGAGCCATGCCCATCTTGATCACACAGGTTTCTTGCCTTCGCTATTCAAGTATGGATATAGAGGGCCAGTATATTGTTCAGAGCCCACACTACCACTAATGAATTTGTTGCAAAGAGAGTATATTAGGAATACTGACACAAACCTATATTCTGATAAAGATATAGACGACGTAATAATGCATACAATTCCTCTTAGCTTTGGAACCGTTACCGATATCTCTCCAGATGTAAAACTTATGCTTAGTAATTCTGGCCATATTTTAGGTTCTGCATCAATCCATTTACACATTGGAAACGGAGATCACAATGTTGTTTATACGGGGGATATAAAATTTGGGAAAACGTCTTCCCTCGAAAATGCCTCATGGAATTTTCCCAGAGTTGAGAGCATAATCATTGAAAGTACATATGGCGGTAAGGAAGATGTTTTTCCGCAGCGTGGGGAGACGGATATACATCTTATTGATAGCATAAACAAGACTATTGGGGAAAATGGAAAGGTCTTGATTCCAGTGTCATCAATTGGATTGTCCCAAGAGCTTATTTTATCAATTAATATGTATATGAAAACTGGCAAAATTACCGAGACAAAAGTATTGGTTGAGAAGATCATTTCTGATGCTACCTCTATATATGAATCCTATCCAGAATACCTCTCAAAAGAAATAAAGCATATAATTCTGCGAGGTGAAGAAAATCCTTTCCGCTCAAAACAATTTGTAACCATTGAATCCGAAACCCTAGAGGAGGAAGAGCCTGCAATAATTCTAGCTCCCTCTTCAATGTTAATTTGCGGGCCGTCAGTAGAATATCTTGGACAAATTTCTGACAACCCTAAAAATAAGTTAATTCTAGCATCATTTCAGGCAGCGGGGACACCGGGGAAGATTATTCTAGACGGAAGCCGGCAAGTAACCATTAATAATCGGAACATCAAAATCAATTGTCAGATTGAGAAGGTTTGGGGATTCAATACGCATAGCGATTATAATCAATTGATAGCCTATATTAATAGACTTAGACCAAAGCTCCAACGAGTATTAGTTACTCAT
>Ga0164303_10000331_pt1 | contig 10533 bp, 13 predicted proteins | sample Whisoiple_207_MG_FD_109715 | JGI IMG/M metagenome (GOLD analysis project Ga0164303, IMG submission 109715) | Soil microbial communities amended with pyrogenic organic matter from upstate New York, USA - Whitman soil sample_207_MG | ecosystem: Environmental > Terrestrial > Soil > Agricultural...
GTCGATTTAAGCGCCTTAATTAAATTCTCGGCTACGCTCAAAGTTTCCGGCAAGCCAACACTCGCAGGACCAGTATAAAAGCAACGGAGGAAAATATATGACAACTCAAACAGACAAAAATCCAGATGTTATGATTGTTTTAGACAAACCGCGTTTCGTTCGGTTCGGTCATAAATCATTAAAAAAACTTAGTGTATTAGTAGGTAAGAATTTAGCGAAAATGGACGAAAACGAATTCGATTTAGGCGAGATTGAAAAAGTTATGTATTGTGGATTAATGGCAGATGCAAAAGAAAATAATGAAGAATTAACGCTTGAAATGATGGAAGATTTGCTTGATTTGGCTGAATCATATGGAGACATTTTGAAAGCGATGAACAACGCCTTAAATAAGGCTTTTGCGGAAACTGAAAAACAAAAAAACTAAAAAAGGATAGCGGTAAAATTGAGGACCCAATTGAAATGTGGAATTGGGAAGAAGCCTTAAAGACCGCTATCCTTATTGGAATTTCGTTAACAGAATTCGATTATATGACACCACATGAATTAGCTGTACATGCAGAGGCTTTTTTAGAAAGAAGAACAGCCGAGTTTGAAGAAAAAGTTACGCTTGTTTGGCTACATGAATATTATCACAGACAAAAATATTTACCTTCTTTAAAAGACGAAATTAAAAAGCTGACAGGCAAAGATACCGATGTTGAAATGTCAGACGAAGAAATGCTTCAAATGGTTAAAGGCTTAAACGCTCAAATGGGCGGTTCGGTAATTTCGAAAGATGGTGAAATGAATGGCACTTCGTAATCTCCTCGTCCGAGTTGGTGCTGATACATCTGCTTTAGCCGCCGGAATGAATAACGCCCGTAGTGAAGTAAAAAGATTCGCTGATTCTGTAACAGGCGCTATGGGTGGCTTAAAAGGAAAAATTGCAGGCGCTTTGGCAGGATTAGCAGGCGTAGACTTTCTGAAACAAGGAATAGACGATGCCTCACAATATGAGGCGGCTATGGCTACGCTAGGTTCGACTTTCGGAAAAAGTACGCAACAATTCAATGATTGGGCGGCTACTACAGGGCATGCTATGGGATATTCTCGCCTAGAGTCTGCAAAGCTCGCCCAAACTTTATCTTTAAACTTTCGTACGATTGCTACAAGTCAAGAGGATTTGGTTGCTAAAACTACGAAAATGGAAGAAGTCGCGGCTTTAATTGCAAATAAGCGCGGTATGGCTATGACCGAAGTTTCTGACCGAATTCGAAGCGCAATGAACGCCGAAGCAGACGGCGCAGATGAACTAGGCGTAAATGTTCGTGTAGCCGCACTTCAACAGTCGAAAGCATATAAGGAAATGGCAAACGGAGAACCTTGGCAAAAACTTTCGACAGCTACGCAAAAACAAATCCTTTATTCGTCTATTTTAGAGCAAGTTACAGCTACTTTGGGTTCGACTATGCAAGATACGACTGCATTGCGAATGTCGGTGTTTAGCGCCGCCCTTGGAGACGTTCGTTTAGCGTTGGGTCAGGCGTTCTTGCCTATTTTATATAATGTTTTGCCTCTATTGACAATGTTAATGGAATGGATGTACAAGGCGCTTCAAGTTTTTGCCGCGTTTATGACCGCGTTGTTTGGCGGCTTTAAATTCGGTGCAGGAAATCAATTGAAAGTGGGAGGCATAGGTGAAACTACAGATGCTACCAAGCAACAAACAGATGCAGTTAATAATCTCGGAAAAGCCCATGATGCAACTGCGAAAAAAGCAAAAGCATCAGGCGCGGCTCAACAAAAAGCGGCTAAATTAGGCGTAGCCGGATTTGACGAAGTTAATACTTTAGCCGATAAAGCCGCTAAAGAAGGTGCAGGCGCAGGCGCAGGAGGCGCAGGCGCAGGCGCAGGTGGCGTTCCTGCGATGGGTGCGATACCAACACCTAAAATACCTTCGCCTGATATGAGTGGATTTAATGAAGGCGTTAATCAAATGGTCGAGGGTTTCAAGAAAAAACTCGCACCAATAAAAGCGTTCTTTAAGTCGATTTGGGATGATATATCTATTTTCTTTAAAAGGACTCTTTCATTTATGTCAATCTGGTGGTTTGAACACGGCGACCAAATTATGAAAGCCTTAAAAAATTTGTGGACATTAATACAACCTGTAGTCATGTGGTTAGTCCACTTTATTTGGGATTCAATTCAAGGGCTTATAAAGGGAATTGTTACGTTTTTCGAAGGACTTATCGAATTCTTCACTGGCATTTTTACAGGCGACTGGGGCATGATTTGGCAAGGTTTAAAAGATATGGTTATCGGTGCTTTTTTGATTGTTTGGAACTGGTTTAATTTGTCGTTTTTTGGCGGTCTTAAAAAATTATTTCTTACTTTTGCCGAAGATGGTTTGAAAGTTGTTATTACATTCGGCAGAGATTTTATAAAAAATTTCCACGAAATCATGATAGGTTTAGTCGATAAATTCTTTAATTTTATTAAAGGTATGAAACAATTTTTCAGTGATTTCGGAGGATGGTTTGAATCAAATGCAGTTAATATCGGACATAAAGTAATAGCGGCATTTGAGAAAATAGGCGAAGTTGGACACAGAATTTGGGCAGCTATCCAAGGCGCATTTATGGGCGCGGTCAATTGGTTCATGCGTTCGGTTATTACGCCTCTAATTAATAATTTTGATAACATTCGAGAGGGATTTAAACATGGTTTAGCAAGTGGATTAGGGGCGGTCGTAAATAGCATTCGTGGACCATTGAATGATGCTATTGATGGCTTCAATGCTTTTGCAGGAACGTTACACATTCCACTTCATATAGACCACATTCCTCGTTTCGCAACAGGTGGTATCGTATCTCGGGCGACTTTGGCAATGGTTGGTGAAGGACGTGGACCAGAAGCGATTACGCCTATAGACAAGTTGCAAGGATTTATCACAAATGCAATTATGGACACGATGAAAGCTAATGGAGGCATGCAAACCGGCGGCGATATTATTTTAAATATTGATGGTCGCAGACTCGCCCGTATCGTCAAACCATATTTAGACAATGAAAATAAGCGAATTGGAACGAATGTTCGATTAAATACAATTTAAGGAGTGGGTTATTTTGGCTCTTATAAATATCGGAGGCGTGGCTATTCCTACTCCTACTGACTTAACTGTATCTGTGATGGATTTGTCAAAAGCTGACAGGAATGCGAATGGGACAATGGTCCTAGAGCGTATAGCTACCAAGCAAAAATTAGCATTAAAATGGTCCTATATAACTGATTCCCAATTAACAACCATTTTGAATGCTATTTCGCCTACAAGTTATCAAGTAACATATGTAAACCCTGTTACAAATTCATGGGTAACGAAAAATATGTATTGTGGCGACCGTTCAGTCGGCTATATTGATTTTCAAAATAATACAGTGCGGTACAAAGATTTCGGTTTTGACCTAATTGAGATTTAGTAGGTGACAAAATGATTCCAGTTTCAAATGATTATATCGAAAATGTAGTCGCTCAATCTCGCCTATTTAGGTCAAGAGCAACTATAACAATGAACGCCTTTTCACAACTCGCCCCTATTACAGATTCAATTGTAACGAGTTATTTAAACAAAATTCAGGGCAGCACAGTCGAAAACCCGAATATAGCTAAATATGTCAAAAATACGGCTATTCAAGTACCAACAGGCACATGGACCACTTTAACTCAAGGTTATTATAATGCCATGATGACAGCCGACAATAATCCTTTTGATATATATTCGTCTATTTCAGGTCAAATCGACCAAATGCTTTTCGGGTTCGACCTTGTTACTTTGTTCGAACGCCAGTACGGACCTTCGTACTGGCAAGGCGCAACAACAACAGCCGAAAAAATAACGGTTCTTAAACAATATCTTCAAACTGGAACTTTTAAATGGAAGGGCTATGGATATGGCGCAATTGCAGGAATAACTACCAGAAACAGCGTTCGCTATATTCGAGATTATCTAAACGGAAATACCGTCAATTTGAATAACTACTGGAATGAAATTCAGGCGTTAGCAGGCGCGACAAATCGAGCGCAAGGCAAAACGCCTACAATCAGTAGTGGCACATTAACAAACGGGGCGAATTTAACAGATGGAACGGTAACAACTTACGGCTATGAAGCTTCTGGAAATGGTGTTCAAAAATATGTTCAAATTGATTTAGGTCAGGCATACGCCGACATAGACACGATTAAAATTATTCATTATTATCTTGACGGTCGTTCATTTCATGGAACAAAAACACAAATTTCGGCAGATGGAACAACTTGGACTACTCTTTATGATTCAGCCGTTTCAGGCGAATATGTCGAAACAAGTGCAGGCAAATCATATACCGTTCCTTCTACAACAACGCCTGACACAAAAGATTATCATGTTAATATTACCTACTGGAACGCCACGAATAGCGCATGGCAAGTAGCTAATTTATTAACATCAAATGATACAACGGCAATCGAAAAAGATTATGCCTTAACTTCCTTTACGGATTTGATTAGCTCGGATGGATTTTTATATATGATTGTTTATTGTCAATATCCACCGACCGCAACGACAGTAAGTGAATTAATGACAGATTACGCTGAATTAGACTTAAATTTGGAGTTTATAACAACGCGACAATATTTAGATGATGTAATTATGAAAATGAATGTGGTCGAAGAAATTTCAGTTTTAAATGATGCTGTTCCTTCAAATGAGTTATCCTTAACTTTAAATAATAACTCGGGCGATTTTGATGTAATTACTTTTAATAATTTATCAGAAGTAATCGCAAGCAAACCGCTTGTTTTTGCTGAATTAGGTTTGGTCTATGATAAGCCTTCGGGAATTAATTATCTTTTAAATCCCACCTTAGATAATTTTATTAATTCGACTACAATTGCCGATAATTGGTCAGCGTGGAACGGGTAAGGAGTTGAAATAATTGCCAGATACGACAGCACCAGTAGTCAATGCAAGTCCGGCAGGAGGCTCATTCCAAGGTACAATTTCCGTAACATTAAGTGGAACGGATGATAGCCTTGGAGTGGTCACAATTCATTACACTACAGACGGAACAACACCAACAATAGCCAGTCCTGTATATAGTTCGCCTATTAATGTTACGACTACTACTACAATATCTTTTTTTGGTGTAGACCCTTCAAATAATCAAAGTGCTATACAAACAATGATTTATACAATTTTTGCGCCAGATACCACGCCACCTATAATCACAATTAGTCCGACTCAAGGAACTTATACATCTTCTCAAGTAATAACATTACAGGCGAATGAAAATTCTGTTATTTATTATACGAAGGATGGAACGACACCTACTACTTCCAGCCCTGTATATGATGGGTCATTTACAATTTCGGCTCTAGGAACGACAACTGTTAAATATTTTGGAGTAGATTTTGCCGGAAATGCAAGTACAGTACAAACTACAATTTACACATTAAATTTGCCAGTGGCGATTGCGCCCGTATTTAGCAAAACAAATGGGTACAGCGATTCAGCTCAACGAATTGTAATCGGTGGAAATTCAAAAGGCGGTATTACTTCGGGCAACAATTCGCCTACAATCGCAGCTCAACAAAAAATTTATATTCGATTCCTATTTAAAGGAATTCTTCCAAATTATGTTTATTTAACGAAAGCAAGTGGCAATCAGAAATTTACGAATATCACTGTTAATCCCATGCTTAATAGTGACTGGCAGGAAGCTATAGGCTCAATTACCACGAATAATGTTTCAGCCGAAACAATCGGTTCACTAATCGCTCATGATAATACAGGTGTATTAGATTCCGTTACGATTGATATAGACGAAACCTATCTTTCCAACTTCGACTATTATGCAATCACTGAACATGTCGAATGGATTCCACTCGGGCGATATTTTATAACGCAATGGAAAAATGATAATACGAGCAAAGTCGTAACGTTTACGGGAAATGATTATTTTAAAATATTTTCCGATACTAATTATGCCCCGTCTGCAATTACGAATTTACATGACTTAGCCGCAGATGTTTTGACCAAGGCAGGCGTACCGGCAAACGACCAATATATTGATGCTTCACTATCTGGAATAACTGTAGGCGCATTTAAACAAAATGTTGATTCTCGTTCAGCCATTCAACAAATCGCTATAGCGGCGCAATGTTGCGTTTATCAAGATAGATATGGAAATATTGTCATTTCGCCTTTTTCAACTATAGATAAAGTAAGTAATTATTTGTCTTATCCGACAACGCAAAATCTTCTTCCGATGCCGTATTCAGGACCAAGCACTTATCCATTAATGAGTACAGGAAGTGGTTTGAGAAATATTAAATATAATGATATGTATAATCCTCCTGCAATCACATTGGAACAAGTTGTAAGGCAAGTAACTGTAAAAGTTTATGATACAAACGGAAATCCGATGCCCGATGCTATTTATACTAATCCAAATGTTACAGGCATAGGTGGAACTTCATTTTCGATTGATAATGCTTTAGTTATTTCAGTCCCTATGGCAACCAAAATCGCAAATTGGTATTTCGAGGAAACGAATTATAGTGCAATTTTCAATATTAACTGGCGACAAAATCCTGCTTTGGAATGTACGGACGTAGTTTTGCTTCAAGACCCATTCAATTCTGGAAAGCAATCCAGAATCATTCATCAAGAATTCGACTATCAAGGCTATCTTGTAGGCACAACAGATAGCAGAGGAGGAATTTAAAATGGCTTATGTAAAAACAACTTGGACCGACCGAATCGTCCAAAAACCTTTAACTTACACTCAGCAAAATAATGGTGACGGAACAACGACTTTAATTCCTGCCGAGGGTACAATTACGCAAAGTGGTACGCCTATAACAGCAACCGCTTTAAATAATATGGAACAAGGTATCGCAAACGCTTTTGATGCTACTACAGGCGGCGATGTAACAGGACGTATAACATGTAATTTAGAATCGCATTTTTCAAATGGTACTTATACCGACCCACGCGTTGGTACAGGTGCGGCGATTAAAGCAAGTGGCGGCATTGCGACAGATAATTTATATATAGGCGATTCTAAACTGTTTATTTCGAGAGATGTTAATACAGGCACAGTTTTTGTACCACAAGCAGGAGAAGGGCGTTACGTCCTTTATTGTGACAATGGTCAATATTTTGTATTTGATGATGCTTACGGTGCTAGCCTTCTCGCCTCTGGTGGGATAAGGCTTGCATTTAATCAAGGCGACCCCACTTTCAGAGTTGAGCGATGGGACGGAGGTCCGGCGAATTTAGTAGCGGCAACAGTTAATGGCTCGTCCGATAGAGCAATTAAAAAAAATATAAACGAATTCGGAGAAACAGCCCTAGACCATATTAATACTACAAAAATTTATAATTATCATTTTAAAGATGATGATGAATCTGAACGTAAGAAAATAGGCATTATGGCAGATGAAGCGCCTGCATGCGTAGTAGGTTACGAAGGAAAAAATATTGATATGTATTCTATGATATCGGTTGCGTGGAAGGCGATTCAGGAACTTACTGCCAGAGTAGAAGAATTGGAAACACAGTTGATGAATAAATGATTAATTGGATTGTTCATCAATTTGAAAACTTGAACGTGTTGATGTTAGTGATTATGATTTTTTTCGTTACCGCATTAAGTAAGTCGAATAATCAAAAAATGTTAAAAGAACAAAGCAAAGAAATTTACAACGACATTGAAGAATTGAAAGATGAAATTTGGCGAGCGCAAGGAAGTGAAAAAAAATGAACCAATTAACTTATTCGGTTATTGAAGTATTTATATCACTTGTCGTAGAAAGCACCATTCTCGCAGGACTTTTTTCTTATTTAGCAAATCGGGCGAATGAAAAACAAGAAAAAAAATTACAAGTCGAACTCACAAAGATTGAGCAACAAAATAAATTAATTTTCAAAGAAATCACTGGTCAGTTGAATATCGTCCGAAACGATATAATAAGTCAGATTAAAGAAAGCTCGAAAAATGCCGGACTTAGTTAATTATGTCGGGCAATTCCTGCATACAGATACGCCTTTTATGCTTTTATTCGTCAGTGTTTTTTTCTACATCATCAAAACAAGTCGAGAACGCGAGATAACCGATAAAAACGAAATGCTTACAAAATTGGACAAAATAGATGAAGAACTACAAGTTATCATAAAAGTTTGGAAAATCTTACTCGAAAAAGAATTGGAGGCAAAGAAAAAATGAATATTGACTTACCTCAAATCACTACAGGCGTAGCTGTGATTGTGCCTGTCATTGTGGCAATCGTACAGGCTATCAAAATGACGGGTCGCGTTCCAGATAAATACGCCCCTATTGCTTCAATTTTAGTTGGAATTATTATAGCTTTTGTTTCACATGGAACAGCTACTACAATGGGCGCAACGATTCTAAGTGGTATTATGTACGGTTTAATGGCTTCTGGACTTTATTCTGGAATAAAAACAACTATGCCAACCCCTACAACAGCACAAGCCAAAAAAAGGCAAAATGATTAAAATATAATGTGGACAAAATATAATCACTTTGGAAGGAGGTCAAAGTTTGACAACGAAAATTACTTTAGATGCAGGTCATGGCGGAACTGATTCAGGCGCTTCCGGCAATGGAATCCATGAAAAAGATATTACGCTTAAACTAATTCAGGCGATTGATACCAAGTTAAAAGATTACAAAGATGTTGAAACACTTTTAACTCGGCCGAGCGATGTTTTTGTAAGTCTTAATGACAGAACAAATATGAGTAATAAATGGGGCGCAGATGTTTTTTTATCCTGCCACATCAACGCGGCGACTGATAGTAACGCCCGAGGATGGCAAAGTCACATCTATAACGGTCCAATTGATGCTAGAACGGTCGCATATCAAAATGTAATTCACGAAAATGTTATAGCTGCGATTAAAAGCTTTAATATTATCGACCGAGGCAAAGAACGAGATGATTTTGCTGTATTAAGACAGACGAATTGCGTAGCGATTCTTACCGAAACATTATTTATCACAAATTCAGTCGATGCCGCATTATTAAAACGTGATGATTTCATAGATGCTGTTGCTTCTGGTCATGTTATCGGTCTGGAAAAATTTTTAGGGCTTCAAAAGAATTTACCTCCCCCGACCGAACCACCAACCAATTCAGGCGACTTGTACCAAGTAATTGCCGGAACTTTCAGCAATTTAGATAACGCAAAAAATTTAGCCGCTAAATTAAAATCCCAAGGGTATGAAGCGATGGTAATTAAGAAAACATAAAGATGTACGGAGTAACATCAAAATTTTAAAGCCCAATATTCACACCTCCTTGAAGTCGCCTGAAATGGCGACTTTTTATTTATTTTAAAAGTAGTTTGAAAATCTCAATAGCCCAAAGGAATTTTACAATTTCAATAAACCATCGGATTAACTCAGCCATCAAAAAGCCTGTCAAAAACCAAAATAGCATCTCTAATAGTAATTCGCGACTCATTAATAAATTCCTCCAAAAATTAACATCTTTAATTTATTAGTATCACGAAAAAGCTAAAGGTACATACCCTTTTTGGGTATTTAATGGGCTATAGCCTAAAAATGCTTTGTGATTTCCTCACCAACAGAACTGTATCGAATTGTTGTGTTCTCTCTATGTGCTACTGTTTGTCATGTATTTTCCTCCTTTTTAGTTCGGCAACTCTTTCCAAAAGACTTTCACTGAACGGAATAGGTGAAAGTCTTTATTTTTTTCCTCATGAATATTCATGCAGACACATTTCATCAGCTAAGAATAAAAATACAAAGAATTCCCTTACATATGCGAAAAGTATTCACTTTTTCATTTTTTCTTTTTGCCTTTGATGTTTTGTCACTTCTCTGTCTAAAAAATCGCGTACTAACTCACTCAAGGACATATTATATACTTCCCTTGCAACATCATCGGCTAGTTCCTTTAAAACTGGTCCAATTCGAATTTCCAATCTTTCCGTACGTTTTTCTCTCATTTTTGTCCTCCAATTCGTCCGTATTTATTTTTAGCAGCTGCGTTTAAAAATTTTTAATTCGGCTAAACTAGTGATGGTTGAAATTCCTATCCCTAAGATAGTTCCAAGTTATTTTCTCTCCTGACAGTCCACCGTACATTTGTACATACGGTGGACTTATTAATTTATTTATTCCGCATGGACTTCAAAAGTTCCTCTAATTCTGCTTTTTCTTCGTCCGAAATTTCATTCGCCTGTTTAACGCCTGTATTTGGCTCAGATTCATCGTCAAACCATTCGGGCAGTAATTCCTTGCGAATAGGTTGTTTCGTCTGAATTTTAGCCTTGTAGACTTGCTTCGTCCGAATATAATCATCAAGTCTATATTGCAATAAGGCTTTATATTGTTTCGCTGTTTTTAAAACTACTTCGCCTTTGTCGGCATCTTCTAACAATTGAGCTTTTATTTCATCGTATGGCAGTTCTGTGAATATGCCTTTTAATAATGTATCGGTCGAATCCGTTTCAAAATTTAA
>Ga0164303_10000335_pt1 | contig 10486 bp, 12 predicted proteins | sample Whisoiple_207_MG_FD_109715 | JGI IMG/M metagenome (GOLD analysis project Ga0164303, IMG submission 109715) | Soil microbial communities amended with pyrogenic organic matter from upstate New York, USA - Whitman soil sample_207_MG | ecosystem: Environmental > Terrestrial > Soil > Agricultural...
TGCCACACAGATCGCTCCGAGGCGGTCGGCAACCGCATCGGCAGCAATCTCCTTGGCCATCGCTGCAGCGGTGCCACTCGTCACCCATCCGCCATAGTTGAACCCCACGACAGCCAACAAGGCTGCGCCGCCAATGGCACTCCACGAACCGAGCTTAATTTTTTCCCAATCCATACGACACCTCTCTGAAATTCAGGCTTAGAACACGCGGATTTAATTCTCCACAGCGGTGACAAATCCAAAAATCGGAATATTGTTTAGGGGCGGAACATTCTTCACAGGCAGTGCACTTTTCATGACGACAGAAACCGCAGAAAATCATGCTTCATCCTGCGCTGACTGAGGATCGGCTGCTGTTCAATATTGGACATCTTGGGAAAAATATTTTTCGCAGCAATGGCGGTCCGGTTATGCTCGTATAAAATTTCAGCGTCAGGCAACAAAGTCTTGCTTCGCGATGTAACGCCAGTAATCGATACGTGATAATTCCTGAGACGCTGCCGACACACTACCCGGCCTATTCTTTCAATTCTCCCCCTTACAGTTACGCGAAGCGCAGCTGCGTGAGCGACGCGCGCGCCGATCCGCCGCTGATATCCGGAATGATGTTAAGCTCGAGCGTGGTCACTCCTGCGAGATTTACGGAATAATCCTCGCACTCGCGAGTCGCGCCGGGGGGGCTGAAATTGTATTGCTGACGCACAATCTCACGGTAGGAATTACCCCCATCCGAGGACCACCGAAGCACGAACTGCTGAGTGCGCTCCAACTCCGTTTCGTGAAACTCTAGATGCAGACGTTTGATAGCTTGCGGCTGGTTGAATACAAGCCGGACCATCTGTGGCCCCGATTGCGCCGCTCGCCATCCCGCTGCAGTACCCGGAAGCAACCCCGACTCGATCGGATACGCCGCGTCCTCTGAGCTAACTTCAACCTCCGCCAAAGCCTCCGCATTCAACCAATGTTGGTTCGACAGCGATGCATCTTGGGTATTCTGATCGATAATCCGTTTCAGCATGATTGACCTCCTAAACCTATATATGTATAAGCGTGCACCTTATTTATTGATTATTAAAGAGCGGCCGCCGACTTAAAGCCCGAACCCGGTTCAATATTAGACATTCGCCGTTTCTAAATCGGATTGTCGTTACATATTATAAATTAAATATTAATACCCCAAAGCATTCGGCAGGTTTTTTCGCGAATTCGTTCAGTTTTAGACAGCGGTCTAGCCGAAAGGGAAGTAAGTTGAGTTTCTTCACAAGAAATTCTTATTCGTTGGGAAAGTCACGAGCAGAAGCGGAGGTTGTCATATACTTCCGAGCTCCTAAAGAGGGCCTCTAGGAGAGCCAGAAACAGACATCAACAAGACTATTTAGCTGCAAACCATACACTGAAGACGCATACCAAAGGAGGATACGAGTGGAAGAACAGCTGCAGGAGCTTAATCTAGAGTTTAGCGCGCGCATCGGGCAAGGTACGGTGGCGTTGACACAAGCAAACGGCGGTCTCGCAAGTGGTAAGTTTCCCAGCCAAGTGGCGAATGCACACATGGCAGATATGGGCGAGCTCGCGGCAAGCATAGCTCATGACTTCAATAATATTTTGAGTATCGTCCAAGCATATGCGGCACTGATTATGAGCAGTCCAACCAAGCCAAAAGATGTTATCGAACATGCCGAGGTGATCAAGGAAACCGTCGAGAAGGGCGTGATGCTGGCACGACAGCTGGTCGGGCTTGGCCGAAAGACGGAAACGGAGCGGGAGTCTGCAAATATCAACGATCTGCTGCACCGGATGGTCAAGTTACTCACGCCGATGTTTCCGACGACCATCGTCATCGCCGAAGATCTCGATGCGTGCGTGCCGATGATCATGATCGATTCCGGTTTAATCCATTAGGCGATACTCAATCTTTGTATAAACGCGCGGGATGCGATGCCAGAGGGCGGCAATATTCTTTTGCTGACTCGATTGGTCCCGGGTGCTTTATTGCGCCAACGCTTAGTCCAGGCCGAAGCAGAATATTATGTATGCATCAGCGTCGCAGATACTGGCGTTGGAATGAAAGCAGAGGTCAGGCGCCGCGTCTTTGAATCCTATTTCACCTCCAAGAAATCGAGCCGAGGGAGCGGCCTCGGCCTCACAATAGTTTACAGGATCGTCGCTGAACATGCCGGCTTCATCGAGGCAACCAGTGAACCAGGTTGCGGTTCGACCTTTCATATTTATTTGCCGGTTCCATTGAGACGCATCAGTGGCAAACACTTGTGACAGTCGACCAATATGCGTAACGCGGTGCCGGTCGGCTTGAAGTTTTGGTCGGCAATTATCCACACTTGGTAGAATAATGACTACAAGATAGTAACCGTTGCTCGCTGAAAAAAGGTTGTAGTGAAACGATGAGCCATGTTTTTGTTACACTAACGACGCAATCGTCGATTAATATCTTCTCCACGCATTAGGCACTAAACTTGCGCTAGTTATAATCACGCGAGCAAACCGCTCACTTGAAATGGGGCGATCCATCAGGGTTCGCCACCATTCCACAACTTGAGACACGCTGTGACCGACCCTCGGTGACAGTGGCACCAATTTTCGACTGACAACAGACAAGGCTGCCCCGGCGGCATAAGTAGTTTCGGAAAAGTAGGAGTAAAAATCGTAGAGAAATCAAGGAGGTTTTGTGAAAACAGGTATTTTGGCACTAGTTCTAGCATTTTCAGTCTTAGGCTGCGGCAAAAATAATGAGGCGTCGAAGAGAGATGAGCCTGCTCAAACCGCTGCAGTTGAGCCGGACAATAGCGGGCGCAATGTTAGAGACGCCGATGGGACGACCAAGACGTCGGGGGATCAATCGGAGAGCGAAACCGATCGGACGATTACTCAGAACGTTCGGCAGGCGGTGACAGCCGACGACTCGATCTCAACCAACGGCAAGAACGTCAAGATCATCACGGTGGATGGCACGGTGACGTTACGTGGTCCAGTCAAGAGCGAGCAAGAGAAAACTAATATTGCTGCCAAAGCCCAGCAGATCGCAGGAGTTAAAAAAGTCGATAACCAATTGGAAATCGCCAACTAAAATCCGAGGAGGATAACATGTCAAAAGCAGTTTTTTGTTTAAGCGATAGTGAAGTTCAAGCGGGAAATATCGTCACAGAGCTAAAGAGTGCCGGCTTTTCGAACAATGATATTTCGGTGCTGTTTCCGGATAAAGCAGGAACCAAGGATTTTGCTCACGAACAGCACACTAAAGCTCCAGAAGGAGCTGCCACAGGAGCGGGGACAGGGGGCATTTTGGGTGGAGGATTGGGATGGCTCATCGGAATCGGATCCTTGGCGATCCCCGGGGTCGGCCCATTCATCGCCGCCGGGCCGATCATGGCGGCTCTGGCCGGTGCAGGTATCGGCGCCGCAGTCGGTGGGCTAACGGGAGCCCTGGTCGGCATGGGCATCCCCGAATACGAAGCCAAACGCTACGAGGGAAAAATCAAAGAGGGAAACATCTTGATCTCCGTACACTCGGAAAATAGCGAAGAAAGAAAACGCGCCAAGGATATTTTTGAGCGGGCCGGCGCTCACGACATCTCGTCGACCGCAGAAGAGAGTGTTCCCAAGGAACAGAGACTCGCTTAGTTTGCTACTTGCGAATCCGCAGACTGAGTCTGCGGATTCGCCGCTTGACCTGGGCGCTAATCAACATTAACGACTTTTAACTTTGTGAGGAGATAAAACACGATGAATGCTTTGGAGCTTCTTAAAGCAGACCATGAAAAGGTGCAACAACTGTTCAAAAAGGCGGAAGACGCCAACCCGGAACGCCAGAGACAACTGTTTGAGGAAATCAAACAAGAACTAGAAACTCATACACACATCGAGGAGACGGTTTTTTATCCGGCGGTAAGAGAAGCCGACGAACTCAAGGATATGGTCCTGGAGTCGCTCGAGGAACACAAGCAAGTCAAAACATTGCTGCGAGAAATGGAAAACCTTACTTCGGACAGCGAGAAGTTTGAGCCCAAGCTCAAAGTTTTGATGGAAAATGTCGAGCATCATGCCGTGGAAGAGGAAGAGAAGAAAATGTTCCCGAAGGTGCGCAAAATCATGGACGCCGAGAAGTTGGATAGGTTAGGGCAGGAGCTCGAAGCCGCCAAATCGAAAGATCTACGAAAAGCCAGTTGAAATTTCAGAATTTCGTCGCCAAAGAGAGCGGCGAAATTCATCGGCGAAGCTATCTTCAGCCATGGCGCATCGAGCGACATCGCGCCGATCGTTGCGCCATGGCAGCTTCGATACCAGCGAGCTCGGCTGCGGTTCGATGGCTCCACATTATTTGCCCTCCCGCTGATCACGACCCAGGAAACAACTGCGGTACCTAGCTGATTGATTATGGACGCCAAAGCGGTGATTCATGTCGGAATTGGTTTGATTTGTTTCGGAATCGCGGCTTTGACTTACCCAAGCGTCACGAGTATGAGCAAGGTTGTGGAGAATGCTCACCAGCAGTCCAGCACTGACAACCGCGAGACCCGTTCCGTTTCGCCCTTCGTAGGAGGATTGTTGCTGATGGGCGGCGTCGTATTGGTCGCTATGGGAGCCAAGGCTTCCCCTCATTGAAGATCGGAGGTCGAGCCGAGCGCGCTTGTTGTTAGTCTATTGGCATTCGTATTGTCTCAGCTATGTCGGCAGCGAATCTGACCAACGGCAATCACGAAGCGTGAGGCAGGCAATTCGATCTGCACCGCACAAACTGGTGGGCTGGTGATTTCATCAAAACCATCATTTGTCTGAGGATAGGGTGGACCGCTAATTGTTTCTTCAATACACACCGACCCCGTTGGCGTTTGGCACCAGCGGCTTGCGCGGTCTGGTCACAGACATCACTGACCTCGAAGCTTATATCAATGTCAAAGCTGCCCTGCGGTATTTTTCGAACATCGGCGATATTCGTGCGGGTGAAGGAGTAATCATCGCCGGCGACCTGCGGCCGAGCACTGATCGGATCATGCGTGCCTGCGCCCAGGCAATTATCGATTCGGGTTGTCAGCTCGAGAACGCCGGCAAGATCCCCACGCCAGCATTGATCGCTTACGCCGTCTCCACCAAACGCGCTGGCGTGATGGTGACCGGCAGCCACATTCCCTTCGATCGTAATGGCATCAAAGTAAATAAAAGCGTTGGTGAAGTGTTGAAATCGGATGAAGCGGGCATCATCCGTGAAGTCGATCGTGTGCGTCGGGAAGAATACGGCCGCAGCGCGACTGAATCCGCATTTGACGCTGCCGGAATGCTGAAGCAAGCGCCGGATTTGCCGCCGCTCGCTCGCGTCGCCGAAGAAGCTAATGTGCATCGCTTCACGCGAAGTTTTCTGTGTGGCGGTCTCAAAGGAATGCGAATTCTTGTTTATCAGCATTCGGCGGTGGGCCGCGATATTTTGCCGTGCATTCTGAGCGAACTCGGCGCCGAGGTGATCACCGCGGGGCGCAGCGAAACGTTCGTTCCCATTGACACAGAAAATATTACAGACGAACAGTTAAACCGGCTGGAAGATCTGCTCATCGCTGCCGAAGCAGGCGGCCAGCCACTCCATGCGATCGTCTCCACGGACGGCGATTCCGATCGGCCACTGGTCACTGCTGTGCTCTCCGATGCCGAGCGACAACCCGGAGCAAGGCGGGTGCGTTTCTTGCCCGGTGACCTGTTAGGTATCGTCGCCGCCGAATATCTGCGCGCCGATGCCGTTGCGGTTCCCATTAGCGCCAACGACGCGGTTGATCGACGAATGAAGGAGCGCGGGGCCTCTCTCATGAAGACCAAGATCGGCTCACCTTATGTCGTCTCGGCGCTGGATGAATTGCGGCGGAGCGAAAAATTCGCACGGATCGTGGGCTGGGAAGCCAATGGCGGATTTTTGACGGCAAGCGATATTCAATTAAGTGCGGGCATGCTGCCGGCATTGCCGACGCGCGATTCGACTTTGCCGATCTTGGCGACTCTGTTTGCCGCAGCCGAACAGGGCATTGGCCTGTCCACTTTATGGGATCGGCTACCGGCGCGCTTCGGGCGCGCCGGATTGCTCGATGATTTTCCGGTGGCGGCAAGCCGGGCAATCCTCGCTTGTCTGATTCCGTCCGGCGACCTAAGTGAGGTGGAGTTTGATAGTTTAGCGGGTGTACTTTATCGTAGTCGCGCGGATGTCATGCCCAGGCCCCTAGCGGAATCAATAAGCAAAGCTTGGCAAGAAACTAAGGGGACCCTAAGCCGTTTTTTTATGCCCGCCGGGGGCTTCGATGATATTGTCCGCATCAATGTCCTCGACGGCGTCCGTATTTGTTTCCGCAACGGCGATGTCGCGCACGTGCGGCCCTCGGGTAACGCGCCGCAGTTGCGCATATACGCCAACAGCGGCTCCCAAGCGCGCGCGGATCAAATCGTGGAACTTGCGCTGCGCGAACCTGACGGCATCTTGCGTCAGCTCGAACGAGCGCTGACGTAAGAGACGGCCGCAGGCGCGCTCCGAACTCGACGGCTCGACAAACCCTGCGAAAGGAAATGGAGTGCTTAATCGTGGAAGCCCACCATGGCGTCAAAGGATTTCGCATCGGTATTGAAACAGTTGAGAAGACGACGGATCGCCAGATCACCGCAAAAGTCCGAGGACCCTTTCGAAAATAACCTTGCCCGTTCAATAATTGGTATGAACCAAATGCCTTCGTTTCTAACCCTATTAAGACCTTTGTGTTAGATAATCCCATTCGCTGACAGCTGTGGTGGCTTGCCATCGCCATCCTTCTTCAAGTCGGAACCTATCTCGCGCAAGGAGAAACCTGGCGGGTGGTCACGCGCGCCGCGAAGTTCTCGGTGCCTCTCTCCGCGGTCTTCAAGCTCAGCCTCGCCAAGCTCTTCATCGACCAGGCTCTCCCTTCGGCCGGAATCAGCGGAACGGTGGTCGTCGCCATGGGCCGCCGCCTCCTGTCACTCGATCGTAGGTCATCCTTTGCCCCGTGGCGGATGTCCTCTATCAGCTTAAAGTTCTTCGTCAAATAAGGATTGACACCCTAGCTCAAGCGATGAATAATTTCGGCACTGGTAAAGTTTCTTAGTCTTTTTCTTTGCTTTTTTTGCCGTGCCATAATAATGACACAGCTACAGATTTTTCATCCGACGATTCAAATTTGACCAGTGCCATAATTTCACTCAATTACCCGGTAGAGAGCCAAGGGTGATGAAGCTCACTATAACTTTGTTGTTGCAACTTGCGGTATTGAGCGCGTGCGCGGGTCCTCAGCTCCAGGGTCCTCAGCTCCAGATTCCAAGGGCATCCTCGCAAGATGTTGATGCTGAACGCCGACGTCAACTTGGGCTTATTCAAGACAAGCAAGATGTCGACTTTAGAACACGAATTGAGGAATGGCGTCGCGTCTTTGCAGTATATTCGCGGCTTCGGACAGCCGGCGCCGAACTTTGCAAAGCTGATGTGAAGCCGTTTTGGGGAATGTGGCTTGCGGATCAGAGTTTGGTTCCCGTCGAAGAACGTAATCGCGCAAAACGTTTTCTCGGTGTTGATCAAAAAGTTTCTGTTCTTGCCGTTAGTGGACGGGCAGCTAGTGCGGGGTTACGCCCCGGTGATTTAGTTTCCAAAATCGATGGAGTTATTTTGGAGCCTCAATCATCGATGTCTCAAGGTGCCTACTTGCAGCGAGCGCGTCAGGCTTTGGCAAAAGCGGGTATGCGATCCGTCGAGATAGAAATATCACGACCCGACGGAAAATACTCTGTGTTTCTAACACCGGAAATTGCCTGTCGATACCCGTTGACCATTGTGCCAGACGCGGAGATCGATGCGAGAGCAACGGGAGATGCAATCGTAATTAATTCAGGAATATTAACGCTAGCGAGCAGTGATGATGAACTTGCTCATGTCATCGGTCATGAACTTGCGCACAACGCCCTTGGTCACGAGCGGAAGCAAGCCAATAAATCTATTGGCGGTTTTTTAGGCGCGGTAGCGGATATAGGTGTTGTGCATGGTGCTTTAAGCAAATTGGGCGGCGACACCGGACGAAAAGCTTTTTCGCAGGATTTTGAAAGGGAAGCGGATTACATGAGTCTGTATTTTATGGCTCGGGCAGGATTCGACGCTTCCAAGGCCGCCGACACTCTGCGAAAATTTGGCGTCGACACCCCCGGACGTCTTTACGCCAACTATGCGTCAACGCATCCAAGCACACCGGAGCGAGCCGCCAATTTGGAGGTAGCCTTACGAGAGGTTACGGGAAAAATTGCAAGTAACGAATCGCTAGTGCCAACCAAGCTACAGAATGCCACCGCGCAAGAGCCGGTTGTCGCTGTCAATGCTTTAAAAATCTTGGACCAAGGCGTGAAAACAGAGCGAGAGCCAGGAACACAACCAGCGACCGTATCTACATTCCGACCCGTGGGCGGTGAAGTAAAAGCGCAGCCCGCTCGACACCACGCACTCCTCACCCACATCAAGGGACGATTGATATCCCCACCGCCAATGACGTTGGACGCAGAATATTTTGATAATGGCAGTGGAGCCGGAACGTCCCGCTTGATCTTTCCGGGCAATCAGATTTGGGAAGGCGAATTCAAAATGTTGCCTCTGCAAGAGAGTTTCAAGGGGCTTGTCACAGCGAGTTTGCTTGATCCCGATGAATTTGTGCCGTCGAGAAATTCAAGTCAAAAGGGCTTCGCACAGTACTCCGAACAGAACGGCACTAAAATCGAGTGTTCGTTTACCCTGTCTGACACCGGTCGAATTGATCAAGGTCGATGTCTTGACAACAGAGGGAACGAATACCGCATCACGAATTGATGTTTGCCCGGTAACAGCGTGCTCAGATAGCATAGCGATCTTGCCCATTATCTGCCAGCACGAACCAGCACTTCCACGCGCCGCTCTTCCGCCAAACTTTGGTCGCCGAACTTGCCAGTCTCGATCGCGACCCTTCGCTTGCACGTGAAGTCGGCGTCCGAAAATTTCCCGCCGACTCCGCTGAACGGCCGGCCATAATGCTCATCGCGATTAGCAGCGACACTCGAAGCTGGCACGCCGGCCTTGATCAACGAGTCACTAACGGCTCTGACACGATATCTCTTCCGATCATTGCAAAGAAAACAGCCGAAAATAAAATCGCTGAAACTCGCGTAAAATTATTTGCCAATGCGCGAAATATTTATATCCATGCTTCACCAAATTGTGAAACCAACTTCAGCCAACAGAACGCGCCTGGTAACATTTGTCAGCTACCCAGAAAATTCTGTTTAATCGAGTCTAACCGTTGAAGTAAGCCTCCTTCAGGCAAGGTTCCATTAGGGGTTAGCTTATCGACAATTTCGGGAAATAATTTGGCTAAGCTTCCGGAAACTTGTTCTTTCGAAGTTCCTGCCTTTTCAGCGAGCTGCGCAATCTGATCGTCGCCGATCACACTTTGAATTTGCCCACCCGACACCGGCAGGTTTTCCCCTTTGCCCACCCACGATGAGACGACCTCACCTAAGCCTTTGTCTTTAAAGCCCTGCACCATTCCGGCTAATCCACCAGTTTGAGGATTGTTAATGAGATTCAAGACCGTATCCAGTAGTGGATTTTGGACCCCTTGCCCGGAAATTTTTCCCGTTAATCCTTTAGTAACTTCATCGAGTAGTCCCATAAGACCCCCCTAAAATGCTGCTTTCGGTTGCTTTTTCCCGATCCAGTGTACGAATAAGGCAACGGGCCGTACCGAACACTTGTCAAAGCCATTCAAATCATTCAAAAGGATCGCTACTTCAAAATAGCCGCGGTGCCCAACGCCGCCCGCGCGACCGAGGGTTGGACGTGCTCAGCTTCCTCGCTTGCAACGAAGTGATATATCGCCGCCCCTAGCAAAGCACCCACGATCGGAGCAACCCAGAAAAGCCAGAGTTGGCCGATAGCCCAATCACCAACAAACAACGCGACGCCTGTGCTTCGCGCAGGATTGACCGAAGTATTCGTCACTGGAATGCTGATTAGGTGGATCAGCGTCAGCGCGAGGCCAATGGCGATGGGAGCAAAGCCAGCTGCTGCACGCTTGTCCGTTGCGCCGAGGATGACCAACAGAAAAAACATCGTCATGACGACTTCGCTGACCAGAGCCGCCAGAAGAGAATAGCCGCCAGGTGAATGTGCTCCGTAGCCGTTCGATGCAAATCCCTTGGAAACATCAAAGCCTGGAGCACCACTGGCTATGACGTAAAGTACGGCGCCCGCAACGATGCCACCGAGAACCTGCGCCACGATGTAGGGCGGGAGCTTGCTAGCAGGGAAACGACCACCAGCCCAAAGGCCGACCGAGACCGCTGGGTTGAGGTGGCAGCCAGAGATATGGCCGATGGCATATGCCATGGTCAACACGGTCAGACCGAACGCGAGCGCAACGCCCATCAGACCAATGCCGACGTTCGGAAACGCCGCAGCAAGAACCGCGCTCCCGCA
>Ga0164303_10000336_pt1 | contig 10481 bp, 7 predicted proteins | sample Whisoiple_207_MG_FD_109715 | JGI IMG/M metagenome (GOLD analysis project Ga0164303, IMG submission 109715) | Soil microbial communities amended with pyrogenic organic matter from upstate New York, USA - Whitman soil sample_207_MG | ecosystem: Environmental > Terrestrial > Soil > Agricultural...
CCGTTTTTGTATCGAGTGTTATGTGGGCTCGCCTGGACAATCGCTTTGTTTGGCTGGTCCTCTTCAGCATGGTCTATCTCGGCGCGCTCGGCTTTGCCGATGATTACCTCAAAGTGACGAAGAAGAAATCCGAGGGCATCCATGGCCGGGTTAAACTGTTTTTTCAAATCGCTCTTGCAGCAATTGTCACTGCCGTTTTTCTCACGAGCCCGCTACTGGAAGTGCAGGCGCGCTCTCTGTACGTGCCATTCGTCAAAGCGCCGGTCATCGCAAACATGAGCTGGTTTACGTTCGTGTTTTTCGCGCTGGTAATTGTCGGTTCATCGAACGCGGTGAACCTCACGGATGGGTTGGATGGCCTGGCCATCGGGTGCACTATCAGTCCGGCATTTGCGTACGCCTTGCTTGCTTACGCAGCCGGCAATTTCCGAATCGCGGAATACTTGCAGGTACCCTTTTATCCGTTCGCTGGAGAGCTAACAGTAGTTTGCGCAGCGTTGGTCGGCGCGGGTCTTGGTTTTCTTTGGTTCAACTGTCCTCCAGCAAGAGTTTTCATGGGTGACACTGGATCACTGGCCATTGGCGGCATGATGGGTGTTATCGCGATTTGTTGTAAGCAGGAGCTGCTTTTGGTCGTGGTGGGTGGTGTTTTCGTGATCGAAGCGTTCTCCGTCATTTTGCAGGTGTTGAGTTTCAAACTAACCGGCAAACGATTTTTCGTGATGTCTCCGATTCATCATCATTTCGAACTAACAGGCTGGAAAGAAAGCACAGTGGTCGTCCGCTTCTGGATTCTGTCGATCATCTTCGCCTTGCTTGGTTTGGCCACACTGAAACTGAGATGAAAAACGGGTCCTACAAGAATCAAAATATCGCCGTTCTGGGTGCCGGCTTGAGCGGCAGCGCTGCGGCACTTTTGCTCAGGTCAGAGGGCGCAGAGGTTACGGTGTTGGATAGTGCGGAGGGGAAGAATTTACTCAAATCAACCATAGACAATCTGCGGGCGCACGGTGTCCGTGTGATTTGCGGCGCCGCAGCTAATGAACATTCAGCCGCATATCACATGGCCGTTTTAAGTCCGGGCATCGATCCGGATTCCCGGCTGGCACGCAATTTTTTCGCGCGCGGAATTGAAATAATCAGCGAACTCGAGCTGGGCTGGCGCTCCTGTGAAATTCCGGTCATCGCTGTTACCGGCACGAACGGCAAAACGACAACGACCGAATTGCTGGCTGAAATGTTAAACGCTTGCGGTCAGCGAACGATTGCTTGCGGCAATATTGGCAAGCCTCTTTCAGAAGTGGCGCGCGAAAAGCAGCCATTCGATGTGCTCACAGTAGAAGTAAGCTCATTCCAACTGGAAGCGATCCACACCTTTCATCCATCCGTTAGTCTCTGGCTCAACTTCGCCCCCGATCATCTCGACCGGTATCGCTCCGTGTCTGATTATCGCGCGGCCAAGCTGCGCATTTTCGAAAATCAGACCGAAACGGACGTGGCAGTGGTAAACGCCATCGAAAAACTACCCGCAATTCGCCCCCGGACGGTGACCTTTAGTGCTTATGTAGATCGGGCAGACTTCCGCCTGACACAAGGTGCGATCGTTTATCATGACGAAGCTGTCCTGCGACCGGCGGACGCCAAACTGCGCGGCTTGCACAACATCGAAAATTTCATGGCGACACTCGCCGCCGGAATGGCGCGCGGATTGTCGTTTAGGGAAATGGTGCCGCCGCTGTGTGCGTACGAGCCGCGTCCGCACCGTTGCGAATTTGTGCGCGAAGTCGGCGGCGTCGAATACGTAAAAGACTCGAAGGCGACAAATCTTGACGCAGTGGATAAAGCGCTGCATGCGCAAAGCAAGCCGGTGATTCTGATCGCTGGCGGTAAGAACAAAGGTTTTAGCTTTGATCCACTTCGATCTCTGGTGAAGGAGAAGGTCAGATCGACAATTTTGATCGGCGAAATGGCCGATAGCATCAGGCGTTCCTGGAACGGTGCAGTCGAGTGCGAAATCGCAAACTCGCTCGCGGACGCAGTTGACCGCGCACATGCCAGCGCAAGACCGGGAGAAGTGGTCCTGTTTTCACCGGGCACATCATCCTTCGACATGTTCAAAAGCTACGGCGATCGAGGTGATCAATTTCGCGCACTGGTGCGGGCCCTGCCCAAAGCAGACAAATGAAAATCGCGAATCTCTTCAGATCTAAGAAGCTACTGGCTGCAACGGCGCGCCGCGCCTCTGCTGCTGCAGGAATGGATTTCGAGGACATCCCCGAACCAAATATGAAGTTATCGCGAGCGTTGCTGATAGTTCTGCTCTTACACGTGGTTGCCGTCTCTGGAATTATCGCGTTCAACGCCATCAAGACGCGAGAAAGTTCATTTGTGCCGACGGCCCCGGCGGACCTGGAAAGCAATTTGGCTAAAACGACCGGAACGCCAGTTCATACTGAGGTTGCCAAGCCACGACCCGCGGTCTCGCCAAAGCAAATAGCGTCGCGTGACGAGGCGAAAGTTTCACATTCGCCGTCGAAGGACGAACATGCGAAGACGCGTCCGCCTACTGGAAAGACTTACACTGTAAAGAAGGGCGATAATCCCGTCACAATCGCAAAGAAGCTTAAAGTTTCTTATAACGAGCTTATCTCTCTGAACCACATCGAAGACCCTCACAAATTGCGAATTGGCCAGAAGCTCCTGATTCCAGAAACAACGAACTCAAAAGCCACCACTGCAAAAGCAACTAACCAGAAGAAAAATAAGAAGTGAAAATCCGCGCCGCAACCTGCAAGCCGGCTCAACATGACAACGCCACTTATTGGATGACTTCAGACCATGCATCGTAAGAGCGCTTATATCCTCTTTCTGGCAGTGCTGGGACTACTCGTCATCGGCATTGTCATGCTTTTCAGCACAAGCGCGTTTGCACGTGATAGTCACGGAGACGTTTATTTCTTCATCAAGCGCCAGGCGATATGGTTTGGCGTCGGACTTGTGGTCTGCATCTTCGCTGCGCTAATCGATTATCATTTATGGCAACGGACGTGGTGGCTTTGGTTTGCTCTGGCGGTCGCGGTTTTGACGCTTTGCTATGTTCCGCACATCGGCATGCGCCTGAACGGCTCCCGCCGATGGATTGGGTTGGGGCCAATCACTCTTCAGCCATCGGAACTGGCAAAGCTGGCCGTCGTTGTTTTTCTCGCCGCCTGGTTTGCGCGATATGAACAACCCAACCGCAAACTGGTTTTGGGATTTATTCTTCCGCTTGCGATCATCAGCCTGCCGGCTGTGCTTGTGCTGGGCGAAGTCGATTTGGGGACGACGGCTTTGATCGGAACCACCGCGTTTGTAGTAATGTTCATTGCCGGAACCAATCCTCTATGGCTTGGCACTGTATCGCTCGCTGGGCTGGGTGGCCTTTTAGTCGTTGCCACGCGAATCTCGGAGCGGATGGGACGGCTCTCCGCTTTTCTGCATCCACAACATTTCAAAGAAGATGCTGGTTTGCAGCAAATGCAGGCGTTGATCGCCTGGGGCAGTGGCGGAATGGAAGGGCTCGGCCTGGGCAACGGGCGGCAGAAGATGCTTTATCTGCCTTATGCGCACACCGATTTTATTTTTCCAATTGTCGGCGAAGAACTTGGTCTGCGGTTTAGTCTCCTCGTGGTTTTTCTATTCATAGTGATAATTGTCTGCGGCACCATGATTGCGTTACACGCCAAGGATCGTTTCGGCCTGCTTCTGGGCTGCGGAGTGGTTTCGCTCCTTGCTTTGCAGGCCGCAGTGAACATCGGCGTGACCACCTCCCTACTGCCGAACAAAGGGCTGCCACTTCCTTTTATCAGCTACGGAGGGTCTAACCTCGTCACATGTATGTTCGGCGTTGGCTTATTGCTGAACATTTATCGGCAGGGCATTCTCGAGCCGCCGCCTAAGAAGCACGCCACGATGCATGCTCGGATAACACCGCGGATTTGAAAAGGAATGATGAATTTTATGAATTTTTCGCGGCAACCAGAGACTAGAAATTTATGAATGCAGTGATCGCATGCGGAGGCACCGGTGGCCATCTTTTCCCCGGCATCGCCGTGGCGGAAGTGCTGCGGGATCGCGGCCACGAGGTGATGCTGTTGATTTCCGAAAAGGACATTGATGCTTTGGCGCTTTCCGGGCGCACGAATTTTCAGGTTGAAAAATTGCCAAGCGTGGGACTGCCCTCGCCTTTTTCTCCGGCATTCTTTGGTTTTCTTCACCGCTTTTATGAAAGCTTGTCCCTTTGCCGCTCTCTTTACCGTAAATTCAAACCTCAGGTAGTCCTCGGCATGGGTGGATTCACTTCCACGGCTCCCGTGTTGGCGGGGCGAATACGCGGCATTGCCACCTTTATTCACGAATCAAACGCCGTCCCAGGAAAGGCGAACCGATTGACGGCGCGAATAGTGCACGCGGTGATGCTCGGCTTCAAGGAATGCGCGCCTTTCTTTCCGAAAGCACATACTGAAGTCACCGGCACACCCGTCCGGAACGAGCTGGTGCGTTTGGATCGACGTGTCGCGCGTCAAAAACTCGGACTGGATGAGGACCTGCCCACGTTGCTTGTGATGGGAGGTAGCCAGGGAGCGAGTGGAATCAATCAGGCACTGATTAAATCGCTGCCATTCTTGCAAGGTGTGCCACTGCAAGTGATCCATCTTTCGGGCGCGCGGGATGAACAGCTCGTTGCAGTCAACTATCGGCGCGAAAACATCCCTGCTTACATCGCCGCCTTCCACCATCGAATGGAAGAAGTTTACAGCGCTGCTGATCTGGTTGTCGCGCGAGCCGGCGCCGCCAGTCTCGCTGAGTTCGCAGCTTTTTCGCTACCGGGCATCTTGATCCCATTTCCTTATGCCACTGACGACCATCAGACTCGTAATGCAGAGATCTATGCCGGTGTTGACGCAGCGATTCTTCTCAAGGAATCAGAGCTCTCGGGCGAACTGCTCGCGCGCAAGATTGGCGAGTTGATGCAAGACCGGCAGAAAATCGAGCAAATGGCTGTGAATATCTCGCGTCTGGCGCCAAAAGACGCGGCCGACCGCGTAGCTACGACCATGGAGAAATATACGACTCATGAAGCTCGCGTCTGAAAAAGGTGCCGCGCTCTCTGAACGCGTGCCAGTACTTGATTTGTCGCGGTTTCTCACGCGCGAGCATCACCAAATTCATCTTGTTGGTGTGGCTGGCAGCGGGATGAGTGGTCTCGCTGCGCTTTTGATTGAGCTCGGCCATGTGGTCAGTGGCTCAGACAAGGTGAGCACAATGGAAACGGATCGATTGCAACGGCTCGGTTTGCGCTTTGATGAACAGCATCTCCCGGAACATGCGGACGCCGCCGAGCTTGTTGTTTTTTCCTCCGCAATTAAGACTGACAATCCAGTTCTCGTAAGAGCACGCGATTTGGCAAAACCGATTGCGCGTCGCGCCGAAGCCCTCGCGTCGCTCATGCGCGCGAAGCGCGGCATTGTTGTCGCCGGGATGCACGGCAAAACAACCACCTCGGCAATGACAGCACACGTTTTGCGCGAAGGCGGGCTGCATCCATCGCATTATGTCGGCGCGGAGATTCCGATCTTGGGAACGAATGCCCATTGGGATTCGCGCGGCGAATGGTTCGTTGCCGAGGGGGACGAGAGCGATGGCACGCTGGAACTGTTTCATCCCGAGCACACGCTCGTTCTGAATGTTGAGGAGGAGCATCTCGATTTTTATGCCGACCTTGCAGCAATCGAGAAAGTTTTTGCCCGGCTGATCGAGCAAACCAACGGAACAGTTTTCTACAATATCGATGACGCGAGCACGGCCCGGCTTTGCGCAACCCGCAAAAAAAGGATCTCGTTCGGCTTTTCGGACACAGCCGATTATCGGGGAGCGGACGTGGACTTGCACGCCTTCCAGTCCAATTTTTGCGTTTATTCGAGAGGCAAAAAACTGGGTGATCTAGTTCTGAACGTTCCTGGCCAGCACAACGTGCATAACGCAATCGGCGTTGTCGCATTGGCAACTGAGCTCGGAATTGCTTTCGATAAAATCGCAAATTCACTACGCAGGTTCGAACACGCCCGGCGGCGATTTGAAATTAAGTATGCCAGCGAGCGGTTTTTGCTGGTCGATGACTACGCTCATCATCCTACGGAAATTCGTGCCACGCTGGAAACGGCGCGCGCGGTAGGACGCAAGCGTGTGCTGACAATGTTTCAACCACATCGTTATTCGCGCACCAAAGCCCTGTGCAAAGAATTCGCCGGCGCATTCGAGAACGCTGACAGGATCGTTGTCACGGACGTCTATCCTGCGAGCGAACCGCCGATCCCGGGCGTCAGCGGCCAGATAATCGTCGATGAAATCGTGAGGCATGGTCATCGCGGCGCGAATTACCAGCCGCAGTTCGAGCGCGTGCATTGGGATATCGGCAACACTCTTGATGTTGGCGATCTCGTGCTGAGTCTCGGTGCCGGTAATATTCACGAGCAATTGTCGATCCTGGCGGCGGATCTGGTGATTGCTGAACAGTTGAAGGCGATCGTGGGTGGAACTGGGAAAGTCCGTCTTTACGAGCCGCTCTCGAAACACACGACGCTCCGCGTAGGCGGTCCCGCACAGTTTTGGGTCGAGCCGCAGACCGAGAATACGTTTGCTGAACTGATTCGGTTCTGCCGCGACGAAAATCTGCCGCTTTTTGTGATGGGTCGCGGGTCCAATCTTCTCGTCCGCGACGGTGGCCTCCGTGGTGTGGTGATTCATCCCTGCGGCGGCGATTTCGACAAAATCGAAGTCAATGGCTCCGAAATCACTGCAGGTGTCGGTGCGAAGTTAAGAGAAGTTGCGTACGCAGCGAAGACAGCAGGCATTGGCGGGCTGGAGTGGATGGAAGGAATTCCAGGAGCAGTCGGCGGCGGCTTGCGAATGAACGCAGGAGCAATGGGCGCGCAGACATTCGAGAATGTTGTGAGGGTTCGTTACCTCGATGCCAACGGCGAGGCGCACACAAAAACACGTGACGAACTGGACGTGCATTATCGGAATTTCCCGTTGTTGGAAAAAAACTTTGCAGTGTCCGCGGTCTTTCGCGGACAGCCCGCGCCGCTCGAAGAAATCGTGCGCAAGCTGGAGGCTTCTCAGGAGAAACGCCGCACGTCGCAACCAGCGGCCAAAAGCGCGGGCTGCATTTTCAAAAACCCCGATTCATGTCCTGCCGGCAAACTGATTGACGAATTGGGGCTGAAAAATTCGCGGATCGGAAAAGCGCGAGTGTCGGAGGTGCACGGTAATTTCATCGTCAACGACGGCGGTGCGACAGCGGCAGAAATGCTCGAGTTAATCGACAGGATCAAGGCAACCGCCCGGGCAAAGCGCGGAATTGAATTGGAAACCGAAGTGCAAATCGTGGGAGAACCGGCGTGATAATGACGACACATCACAACTTGCCCAAGAAAATCGCGGTCTTGATGGGTGGACCGGGGTCGGAGCGAGATGTGTCCCTGGCGACTGGCCGCGGCGTTTCTAAAGCGCTTCGCTCGTTAGGCGCAGAGGTCGTCGATGTCGACGTTCGTGATGAAAAGTTCGCGCTCCCGAAAGATGTCGATTTTGCCTTCATCACCATTCACGGAACTTTTGGCGAAGACGGCGAGGTCCAAAAAATTCTGGAGGAGCGCGGCGTGCCTTATACTGGTGACGGTGTTGAAGCCAGTCGGGCGGCGTTCGATAAAATTTTATCGAAGGAAAAGTTTCGCGAGCACCACGTCGTGACTCCGGAATGGGAAGTCGTCGAAGTCGGTCAGCGTCCAACGATTCCGATTCCGCTGGTGGTAAAGCCGCCGCGGCAAGGCTCGACCGTTGGCGTAATGATTGTAAAAGACGCCAGCGAGCTTGATTCAGCCATGGCGGAGGCCGGCAAGTACGATCGCAAATTGTTGATAGAAAAATTTGTGCCGGGCCGCGAATTGACGATAGGTGTCCTCGGTGATCAAGCCCTGCCAATTCTTGAAATAATTCCAAAGGGCGGTTTTTACGACTTCAACAACAAGTACCCGTTTCTGAATCCGCAGGCTGGCGGCGGCGCCGAACACGTTTGCCCGGCGAAAATCGATCCCGTTAAGACGAAACAAATTCAGGAACAGGCGCTGCGTGCTTTTCGCGCACTCGGCCTCGTTGTTTACGGCCGTGTGGACATTCTGCTTTCCGATTCCGGAGACACGTTCGTGCTGGAAGTGAACAACATTCCCGGAATGACCGAAGCAAGCCTGCTGCCCGAGGCGGCTGCGGCTGCCGGTATTAGTTATGTTGACCTCTGTGCCCGCATCATCGAGCTCTCTCGCGCCAGAATGGAAGGGGGCCAGCGATGAATTTTGGTCAAAAAAGCTCCCGGTCGCGCAATCGACGCGTATCCAATGTTCGCCAGCGGCGTCAGCAGCACTTGCTCGATGTGAAAGTCCGCTCCCGGAGAGCAACGCAGCATCGCATTCGAAGGTCCATGGGCGTACTCTTAAAGGTTATTTTAGTCGCCGCTTTCGTTGGCGCCACCTACGCAGGCGTGCGCGAAGCGGCAAGACGCCTGTTGTTTGAGAATTCGGATTTTCAACTGAAGACCATTGAGCTCCAGACTGACGGTAGTTTGCAGCGCGACCAGGTTTTGAAAGCCGCCGATGTGCATGAAGGCGAAAATCTTTTTAGGGTGAACCTCGCGCGGATCCACGATCGCATACAGCAGCTTCCTCAGACTGACGAAGTACAGGTGGTGCGAAAATTACCGGGCGAGATCGATATTCGTGTGGTGGAACGAAAGCCAGTCGCCTGGATCACCAGCGAAAAGGAGATTTCCGATCCATTTACATCAGACGCTGCTTTTTTGGTGGACGCGCGCGGTGTTTTGATGAAACAAAAGAAGTTGTTGCCCGAATATCTGGGATTGCCGCTCATTCTTGGATGCTCGAGCGAAGCGCTCGAGGCGGGAAAAGTCGTCGAATCGCCCGAAGCGAAAACAGCGCTGGAGCTGTTGCGCCTGAGCGCGCGCAGCTTTTTGCAAATGCGCTTTCAGATTCGCGAGATTGACGTTTCCAAAGGCTATTGCCTGCTGGTAACCGACAAAAATCGCGCACGTGTGACATTCGGATTTAATGATCTGCAAACGCAATTACGGCGGCTGGAACAATTCCTGGTCTATTGCGACGACTCGAAACAGGAACTCGCCACTGTAAACCTGCTTGTGCAACGAAACATTCCTGTGACCTTCGCCGAGGCCCCGGCCGCGGTCATCAACGATACGATCGAACCCGCTGTGGAACCGCGGATCATGAAGGCAATCCCGGTACATGCGCCGGAAAAGGCTGTGCCCGCCGCGCCAAAGCCGAGCGCCGGTTCAACCCCCTCCAAAAAGACAATTCCAGTCATCGATAGAAAACGGACAAACAAAAATGGCTAGCAATAATTTGATGATCGGTCTCGAGATTGGCACATCCAAAATTTGTGTCGTTGTTGGTGAAGGCCGGCCCGATGGCACCATCAAAATCCTGGGAGTCGGCCAGGCGCCATCACGTGGCGTTCGCAAGGGAGAGATCGTCGATTTTGAGACGGCGATGAAATGCGTGCACGAAGCAGTGGTGGACGCCGAACAGAAAAGCGACGTGATGATCCGCAGCGTCTATGTGGCTGTCGCCGGGTCTCACCTGCACAGTTTTAATAATCGTGGGTGCGTGATGCTGCCTGAAGATCGCGACGAAATTGATGAACGGGACGTCGAAGATGTAAAAATTAATGCGCGCGAGGTAAGCATTCCGGCCCAAAACGCGTTCCTCCACTCGCTTATTCAACATTATCATGTCGACGGACAAAACGGCGTGCTGAACCCGATCGGGATGCTTGGGCAAAAATTGGAAGCCGATTTTCACATCATCCATGGCGTGCGCACCCGCATTCAAAACACCATCCGCTGCGTGAAAGAGCTTCCGCTGGACGTGGAGGATGTTGTTTTTGGCGGGCTTGCCTCCGCGCAGGTCGTGCTCACACAGCATCAAAAAGATCTTGGCGCCCTGGTGATCGACATGGGCGGCGGGACCATTGATTATGTATTGTACGCCGACGGCGCGGTGAAACAGAGCGGTTGCATCGCTTTGGGCGGCGACCACATCACCAACGATATCTCCATGGGGCTGCGCATCCCCATGGCGCGCGCGGAGAAACTAAAAATTGAAGAGGGCAGTTGTATCCTCGGCAATTGTTTGCCTGGCGAAATGATTTTGTTAAAGGACGACTCAGGGTTCGCCGGAAAAGAGATCGAGCGGGAAACGCTAAACACGATCATCCACCTGCGCATGCGCGAAGGACTTGAGCTACTCAAACGCAGGCTCGAGGACGAGCCGTATCTTAGCTACCTCGGCGCTGGCATTTTTATGACCGGCGGTTGTAGCCTTCTTAATGGCATCGACCATCTCGCAGAGGAA
>Ga0164303_10000339_pt1 | contig 10438 bp, 8 predicted proteins | sample Whisoiple_207_MG_FD_109715 | JGI IMG/M metagenome (GOLD analysis project Ga0164303, IMG submission 109715) | Soil microbial communities amended with pyrogenic organic matter from upstate New York, USA - Whitman soil sample_207_MG | ecosystem: Environmental > Terrestrial > Soil > Agricultural...
CAATAACCCCGCGACTTCGGGATCGGGCACTGCGTCGTGAACTGCAGCCGGCAGGTTACGGATTTCCATGCCGCCCACCGCAATGGACTCCAAACTCGTTACTGGCGCTTGGATCAAGCCATTGGCAGTTTGGAAGGGAAGCGTCTTGGGATTGGCGCCGACGTTGATGGAGAGATCGCGCGCCAGAGCGTTGGAAATGAGGGTATAGCTCGCCCCGGTATCGACGACAAACTTTGCCGAGCGTTTGTTGTTTAGGATCGCTTGAATGACGACCACTTGGCCGTGTCTCTCCATTGGAACCGAGGCCCTTCGCTGCGGTTCCTTCACCTGGTTCTCAGGAGGCCGCGGTGCTTCTTGTACCTGAGTTCGGCCCGCGTTGCCGCGCTGTGCCGGTGGAACGTTGTGTAGATTGTCGGTGATGTGGAGGACACCGGTTTCATCGATCCAGCGAAAGTACTCGGCCGCCCCAAGCTGCGCGGTGCCGTAGGATAACGAGCAGACGATGACAAGCATACAAAGACGGCGTTTCACGACCGCAATCTAGCACGTTTGGGCAAGCGGAGGAACTCAGAACATCGGGAAAGATGTCGCGCTTTTTCGAGATAACATACCCTCTTTAAATGGTCTCGAAGTCTCGCTCAGGCGATGCTGAGTCAAAGAAAACTGCAGTGTCTGCGCATCCTTTACAACGCCAAATCGTTGTGTTAGTTGTGCTGTAAACAAAAGGAAGGAAAGAGACAGAGCGGAGAATATGGGAATTGCTGAACCGCAAAAGCAGCAAACGATTGAGCAGTTCAGAGTTCATCAGACGGACACCGGCTCTCCGGAAGTGCAGGTTGCGCTTCTAAGCCAGCGGATCGAGCATCTCACCGAACACTTCAAAGTTCATGTGAAAGATCACCACTCACGCCGTGGACTTCTCAAGTTAGTAGGACAGAGGAGAAGGCTGCTGGATTATCTTCGGAATTCGGATTTTGACAGATACCAAAAACTCATTCAGCGGCTCGGAATACGCAAGTAGCGATTCCCAGCAGGCTCGCCCTCCGTTTCCACACCTCCGTCCCACGCGTCTCCTCGGTATTGTTCTATGGTAAAGAAAGTTGAATTGGATTTTCATGGCCGACCCTTATCTATTGAGGTTGGCCGATTGGCGAAGCAAGCGGACGGCGCAGCGCTAGTGCGCTACGGTGAAACGGTTGTTTTGGTGACGGCGGTCGCCGCTAGAGATCTCAAGCTCGATACTGATTTTTTCCCGCTCACGGTCGATTATCTGGAAAAAACCTTCGCCGCCGGCAAGATCCCCGGCGGTTTTTTCAAGCGCGAAGGCCGGCCATCGGAAAAAGAGATTTTGACCTGCCGGCTGATCGACCGCTCCATTCGTCCGCTATTTTCCGAAGGCTTGCGTTGCGAAACACAAGTGATCGCCACGGTGCTCTCCGCAGACAGAGAGAACGATCCCGACGTGGTTGCGATGCTGGGAACGTCCATCGCTTTGCATGTCTCCGACATTCCCTTCAACGGTCCGCTCGCTGGGGTGCGCATTGGTCGCGTGGATGGCAAATGGGTAATGAACCCGACGCAAGCCCAACTCGACGAAAGCGACCTCGATATTTTTCTTTCCGGTAGTCGCGACGCCATTATGATGGTCGAAGGCGGAGCGCAAATCGTTCCCGAAGATGAGATCCTCGAAGCGCTGTTCGCCGGTCATGAGGCGATTCAACCGCTGCTGCAAATTCAGGAGGAGATTCGTCAGGCGGTGGGCAAGCCCAAGCGAGAAGTGCCGCTCGCTCACATCGACGACGCGATCTCGCGTCGGATTGAAGAGTTGGCCCTCGCTAAGCTCAGACAGGCTCTCGAGATTCCGGAGAAGCTGGAGCGCTACAAACGGATCGGCGAAGTCAAGAGCGAAGTCGTGCCGCAGGCGTTGGGCGAGTTTCCGGAGAAACAGAAGGACATCAAAGGGGCTTTTGAAGAGCTCAAGCGCAACGTGTTTCGCGGCTTGGTGATTCAAAAAGAGCGGCGCATCGACGGACGCGGACTGAAGGATATCCGGCCGATTACCTGCGAGGTCGAGGTCCTGCCGCGCACCCATGGTTCGGCGCTCTTTACCCGCGGTGAAACCCAAGCGCTGGTCGTGACCACGTTGGGGACGACTTCGGATGAGCAGCGCGTCGACGCGCTGATCGGCGAGCACTTCAAAAAATTCATGTTGCACTATAATTTTCCGCCGTTCAGCGTCGGCGAGGTCAAGTTCCTGCGCGGACCGGGACGGCGTGAAATCGGCCACGGCAATCTTGCCGAGCGCGCCCTGGTGCCGGTGTTGCCGGCGGAAGACGGATTCCCCTACACGATCCGAATCGTCTCGGAGATTCTCGAGTCGAACGGCTCGACGTCCATGGCGACGGTTTGCGGCGGTTCGCTCTCGTTGATGGACGCCGGCGTGCCGGTGTCCGCGCCGGTGGCGGGTATCGCCATGGGGCTGATCAAAGAAGGCGAGCATGTGCGCGTGCTATCCGACATTCTCGGCGACGAGGACCATTTGGGCGACATGGACTTCAAAGTCGCCGGCACAGCGAGCGGTGTCACTTCGCTGCAAATGGACATCAAGATCAGCGGCGTCAATCGTGACATCATGCGCCAGGCGCTGCATCAGGCGAAGGAAGGGCGACTCCATATCCTCGGCGTCATGAACGAGACTTTACCCGCAGCGCGCACCAACGTCTCCGGCCATGCGCCGCGGATCATCACCCTGAGAGTCAGACCAGAAAAGATTCGCGAGATTATCGGCCCGGGAGGCAAGGTGATTCGCGGTATCATCGAAGCGACCGGCGTCAAAATGGACGTGGAAGACGACGGCACGGTGACGATTGCTTCCGTCGACGAGGCGGCGTCACAGAAGGCGATCGAGATGGTGCAACGGATTGCCGCAGAAGCCGAAGTCGGGAAAATTTATAAAGGCACGGTGCGGAAAATTGTGGAATTCGGTGCCTTCGTCGAGATTCTACCCGGCACCGATGGTCTCGTGCACATTTCTCAATTGGCGCCCGAGCGCGTACGCAAAGTTAGCGACGTGCTGAAAGAAGGCGACGAAGTCATGGTCAAAGTTCTCGAAATCGACAAACAGGGAAAGATTCGCCTCAGCCGGAAGGAAGCATTACAGGAGACCGGCGGCAATTCGGGTGAGCCAGCCAATTCTTAGCAACGCATCTCGCGTGATTTTTTGATGTTCTCCAAGACCGTCCTCGACAACGGCATCCGGATCGTATCCCATGAAATGCCGGAGCATCGCTCCGTCAGCTTGGGCATTTGGGTCGAAAACGGTTCACGTCATGAAAGCGAAGCCGAAAACGGGCTTTCGCATTTCATCGAGCATTTGCTTTTCAAAGGCACGGAGCGGCGCAGCGCAGCGCAAATCGCCGAAGAAATGGACGCTGTGGGCGGCGTCATCAATGCGTTTACCGCGAAAGAGCATACTTGCTATTACGCCAAGGTGCTCGACGAAAATCTTCCGCTGGCGATCGATCTCCTGACCGATATCTTCTTGAACTCGAGTTTCGACGCCGACGAGATCGAACGCGAGCGATCAGTCATTTTACAGGAGATTTCCCAGGCGGAAGACACCCCAGACGACTACGTGCATGATCTTTTCAATCTCGATTTCTTCAAGAACCATCCGATCGGCCGGCCGATTTGCGGCCGGGAGGAAACCGTCAACCATTTCCGGCGTGAGGACATCATTGAATTTTTCAAATCGCGTTATCAGCCGCGCCGGGTGATCGTCTCGATCGCCGGCAATTTTCAGCACGCGGCAGTGGTCGACGAAATGGCAGCTCGGCTTGGCTCCGTGAAGGAGCGAAATCACGATCCGCATCCGGGCGTCACCGGTGAAACGGTTCCGGAGATGGGTAATGGCATTTTTCCCCACCCCAAATCGCTGGAACAGGTTCATCTCTGTCTGGGCGTCGCGGGTATTCCACAATCCCATCCCAAGCGATACATCGCCTATGTGCTCAATACGCTGCTGGGCGGCGGCATGAGCTCCCGGTTGTTTCAGGAGATCCGCGAAAAGCGCGGCAAGGCTTACTCCGTCTATTCCTTCTCGTCCGCCTACAAGGACGTGGGCTATCTCGGCGTCTATGCGGGCACGAGCCTGGATTCAACCGAAGAAGTCGTCGAGCTAATCCTCCAGGAGTTGAAAAAAATGGCGGCCGGGAATGTGAGCGAAAACGAGATTGCGCGCACTCAAGGTCAGTTGGTCGGGAGCATGATCTTGGGCTTGGAATCGACGGATTCATGGATGAGTCACGTCGCGCGCAATGAAATCTATTTCGGCCAAGCGATTAGCATCGATGAAATCTGCCAAAAAATCCGCGCCGTGTCGCGCGATGAGGTGATTGAACTCGCCGACACGCTTTTCGCCAAGGGTGCGATGACACTGACGCTCCTGGGTGACTTCAACGACAAGTTTCAGATCAAAAATATAAATTTGCCTGCTTGACCAGGACCGGTTTGATCCATTCGGCGGGATCTGTGGAACAACTTCGTATCGAGATCAGACGGATACGGCCCGGGGTCAATCAGCTCGATTTGCCGGCGTACATGACCGAGGGCGCGGCCGGAATGGATATCTACGCGGATATCGACCACGATCGCACGCTGGCGCCGCTCGAGCGCGCGCTCATTCCCGCGGGCCTCGCGATCGCGCTGCCACCAGGGTTTGAGGCGCAAATTCGGCCGCGCAGCGGGCTGGCTTTACGACAGGGTTTGACGATGATCAATAGTCCGGGCACGATCGATTCGGATTACCGTGGCGAGATTCAGCTGATCGCGATCAATCTCGGCAGCGAGCCGATCGTGATTCACCGCGGTCAACGTATCGCGCAGATGATTATACAGCGGGTCGTGCGTGCGGAATGGGTCGAAGTCGAGGAGCTCCCCAGTTCAGCGAGAGAGTCAGGCGGATTCGGACACACGGACAACACACGCAAGGAGTGAGGAGTGAAGGGTAAGGGGTGCTGACTCCTCACGACTTACCCTTACGCTAAATTTTCATGATTTCTCGTTATACCCGGCCGGAAATGGGCCGGATCTGGAGCGAAGAAAATAGCTTTCAGAAATGGCTCGACGTGGAGATTCTCGCCGCCGAGGGTCTGGCGCGAATGGGCAGAGTGCCGAAAGCAGCGATTTCGCGCATTCGAAAAAAAGCCCGCCTCGACGTGAAGCGTATCCGCGCCATCGAAGCCGAGGTGAAGCACGAAACGATTGCCTTCTTGAGCGCGGTCGCGGAGACCATCGGCGACGATGCGCGTCATCTGCATGTCGGCATGACCTCTTCGGACGTGATGGATACGGCACTGGCGATACAGTTCAAGGAAGCTTCGGCGCTCCTCGAACAGGACATCAAAGATTTGCTCACCGTGCTGCGTCGCCAGGCACGAAAGTATAAATGGACGGTGATGATCGGGCGAACTCATGGAGTGCATGCGGAGCCGATTACTTTCGGCCTCAAGCTTGCGATCTGGTATCAGGAAATGGAACGCCAACTGTCGCGTTTTCGCCATGCGGTGGAGGATATCTGCGTTGGGAAAATCTCGGGCGCGGTGGGCACATTTGCGCAAATCCCGCCGCAGGTCGAGGCTTACGTCTGCCGGAAAAGCGGTCTCAAACCGGCACCGGTATCGAACCAGATTGTTCAGCGCGACCGTCATGCTTATTACTTTTCGACTCTGGCGTTGATCGCGAGCTCGCTCGAGAAGTTCGCCGTGGAAATACGCCACCTGCAGCGCACCGAGGTTCAGGAGGCCGAGGAGCCGTTTACTCAGGGGCAAAAGGGATCGTCGGCGATGCCGCACAAACGGAACCCGATTTTATCGGAAAACGTCTCGGGCTTGGCGCGGCTCATGCGCTCGTATGCGCATGCCGCGATGGAAAATATTCCACTTTGGCATGAGCGCGACATCAGCCACTCGTCCGTCGAGCGGGTCATCGCGCCGGATGCCACGATTGCACTCGATTTCATGCTGCGTCGGATGACCTATGTCCTGGCCAATTTATGTGTTTATCCGGAAAACATGGCGCGCAATTTAGCGAAGACCGGCGGAGCGGTTTTTTCGGAGAAGGTACTGCTCGCTCTAGTCGACAAAGGGGTGGCGCGGGACGTCGCGTATCCAATGGTTCAGCCGCACGCGTTGAGAGTGGGAAAGGAAGGCGGCGATCTAAAGCGCGAGCTTCTTGCGGACGCCGAGATTCGCCGCTATTTGTCGGCTCAAGAGATCGATGATTTATGGGACATCAAGCACCACCTGGCGAACATCGATGTCATTTTCCACCGGGTCTTCGGCTGAATGGCCGCGCTTAGAAAATTAGACGATGCGTGTTAGAATTTTTGTATCGTTAAAAAAGGGTGTTCTTGATCCGCAGGGCAAGGCGATTGAGCGATCACTGCACACCTTCGGCTACAACGAAGTCCAGGACGTGCGGGTAGGTAAATTCCTGGAGCTCGAAGTGGATGCGGCGTCGCGCGAGGGCGCCGAGGCGCGGGTTAGGGAAATGTGCGACAAGCTGCTCGCAAATCCTGTCATCGAAGACTACCGGTTTGAGATTAGTAAGGAGTAAAACGGACTGAGGACTGAGCTTTGAGGACTGAGGTTCGGAAAGACAAACCCGTTTCCTACTCAGCACTCACGACTCAGCACTCAGCACTACGAGCCATGCGTTGGGGTGTGATTACCTTTCCGGGCTCCTGCGACGATCACGATGTCCTCGACTGCCTGAAAACCGATTTGGGGCAGAAGGTCAAGGTGCTCTGGCACAAGGACGAGCTTGCCGGTAATTTTGATTGCATCGTGCTGCCCGGCGGATTTTCCTACGGTGACTACTTGCGGTGCGGCGCGATGGCGCGGTTTTCCCCGATCATGCGCGGGTTGATGAAATTTGCTCAGAGCGGCGGCCTCGTGCTCGGCATCTGCAATGGATTTCAGATTCTGTGCGAGTCGGGTTTGCTGCCGGGGGCGCTGGTGCGCAATAGCGGGCTGCAGTTTGTTTGCCAGCCGGTCCATTTGCGGGTGGAAGAAACCGACACGCCGTTTACATCTAGTCTTAAAAAAGGGCAGCTCCTGCGCATGCCAGTCAAGCACGGCGAGGGTTGCTACTATGCGGATCCTAGGACCCTCGAGAGCTTGCGAAAAAATCGCCAGATTTTGCTGCGCTATGTCGATGTGAAAGGCAAGCCCGCGGCCGGCGCCAATCCAAACGGTTCTGTCGAAAACATTGCCGGGATTTGCAATCCGGCGCGGAACGTTTTCGGTTTGATGCCGCACCCTGAAGATGCCTGCAGTGCGCTTCTGGGAAGTGAAGATGGCGCCAAGCTGTTCATGTCCATCGCCGCAGTCTGCGCAGATCGGGTGCCTCCGCATGCTTGAACCGGCGAGGCAGGAGTTTGCTCAGCCTGCAGTAACAGGCGAACTCATCGCCGCCCACGGCCTTACGGCCGAAGAATATCAAAAAATCGTCGAAGCGCTCGGCTGCGAGCCCAACTACACCGAACTGGGTGTATTTTCCGTGATGTGGTCGGAGCACTGCAGCTACAAGAGCTCACGATATTACCTTAAGAACCTGCCCACCGAAGGTCGCCATGTGCTACAAGGTCCGGGCGAGAACGCCGGCGTCGTGGATATCGGCGGCGGTCTTGCCGTGGCTTTCAAGATGGAGAGCCACAACCATCCGTCTTTCATCGAGCCGTACCAGGGGGCGGCCACGGGCGTCGGCGGTATCTTGCGCGATATTTTTACCATGGGCGCGCGTCCAGTAGCATCTCTCGATTCGCTTCGCTTTGGCGCAATTGACCACCCGCGGACCCGTTACCTGCTCTCCGGCGTTGTCGCCGGCATCGGCGGCTATGGCAACTGCATCGGTGTACCTACGGTAGGCGGTGAGTGCTACTTCGACGAATGCTACAACGCCAACATCCTGGTCAACGCGTTCACCCTTGGGATTGTAAAAAAGAACCGAATCTTTACGGGGATCGCGCGCGGCACCGGTAATCCGGTGATCTATGTGGGCTCGAAAACCGGACGGGACGGCATTCACGGCGCCACCATGGCGTCGGAATCTTTTTCCGAAGAAAAAGAGCAGCGCCGTCCCACGGTGCAAGTCGGCGATCCGTTCACGGAGAAATTACTCCTCGAGGCGTGTATCGAGCTAATGGAAAAAGATTTCATCATCGGCATTCAGGACATGGGCGCTGCCGGACTTACGAGCTCCTCGACGGAAATGGCCGGTCGCGGCGGCTGCGGCATAGAGTTGGATCTCTCCGCGGTGCCGCTCCGCGAAAAGGGCATGACTCCCTACGAAATTCTGCTATCCGAATCACAGGAGCGAATGCTTTTGGTGGCCAGGCGAGGCACGGAATCGGAGATCCAAAAAATTTTTGAGAAATGGGATCTCGATGCCGTCGTGATCGGGAAAGTGACAGATGATCAGCAATTTCGCGCCTTATGGCACGACCATGAAATGGCGCGGATCCCGATTCGCGCACTGACGAAGGACGCGCCGGCTTACCAACGGCTGGCGGCGCGGCCGGTTTATCAAGAACAGGTGCAGCAATTCGATCTGGCGAAACTGAAGGAGCCTGGCGACCTGAACGTGGCGCTAAAGCAATTGTTGGGATCGCCGAACATTGCATCGAAGGAATGGATTTACCGGCAATACGATCACTACGTGCGCTCCAATACAGTGATTGCCCCCGGGGCCGACGCGGCGGTGATTCGGATCAAGGGAACCCACAAAGGATTGGCATTGACCGTCGATGGCAATAGCCGGTATTGCTATCTCGATCCGTATGTTGGTGGCGTGCTCGCCGTCGCGGAAGCCGCGCGTAATCTTGCATGCGTCGGTGCCCGTCCGATCGGCTTGACCGATTGCCTGAATTTCGGCAGTCCGGAAAATCCCGAGGTCATGTGGCAATTTGCTCAAGTGATACAAGGCATGCGCTCGGCATGCCTGGCGCTCAACGTTCCGGTTGTGAGCGGTAACGTGAGTTTCTATAATGAAACTGACGGCGTGCCGATCTATCCCACACCCACCATTGGCATGGTGGGACTCATCGAAAAAATCGACCGCGTGGTCACGCCCTGGTTCAAAGCATCGGGGGATGTTGTGGTGTTGCTGGGACGCACCCGTGAAGAGTTGGGGGGAAGTGAATATTTGAAATGGATCCATGGGATCACGCGCGGGACGCCGCCGTGGATCGATTTAAAGATGGAAAGCGCCGTTCAGAGATGTTGCACAGAGGCGATCGAGCAGGAGGTTTTATGCTCCGCTCACGACGTGTCCGATGGCGGAATGGCGGTGACCCTGGCTGAATGTTGCGTTGGTGGTGAAAAGCCGGTCGGCGTACGGATCGACAGCCGGGAGATGATCCGGGGCGATGCTTTGCTGTTTAGCGAGTCACAATCCCGAATTATCGTTTCGCTCAAGGAACAAAATTTAGATAAATTGCGGGCAATTACTGCAAGGCACAGCGTGCCCATGCAAGTGATCGGCACGGTCGGCGGCACGCGCTTTGTTTTCCAGCCGCTCGTGCAGGTTTCGGTGGAGGAGCTTAAGGGAATCTGGTCGACGGGACTGACGTCGAGACTCAAGTAACTTTTTCGACAACTCGAGCGCGGCGCTCGATATGAACCCGATCATGTCGGACAAATTTCACGATGAGTGCGCGGTGATGGGCATCTATGGCCACCCGGAGGCGTCCAACATGGTCTATCTTGGACTCTATGCCTTGCAACATCGCGGTCAAGAATCCTGCGGCATCGTGTCTTCGGACGGCAAGGGGCTGATCTCGCACCGGCAAATGGGTTTGGTCGCGGACGCATTTAAAGAAGATGTCATAAAACGACTCGAAGGGACGAGCGCGATTGGTCACAATCGCTACTCCACTGCCGGGCAGAGCCACTTGAAGAACGCCCAGCCGTTTGTCGTCGAGTACTCCCAAGGTCCGATCGCGATTTCTCACAACGGCAATCTTGTCAACGGCGCGCTGCTGCGCGAAGAACTGGAACGCTCGGGCTCCATCTTTCAATCCACCACCGACACCGAAGTGATCATTCATCTCATCGCGACTTCGAAGGAAACCAGCTTGATGGGACGGATTGTCGAAGCGCTCAGCCGCGCCCGCGGCGCCTATTCGCTGTTGTTTTTGACCCTCGACAGGTTGATTGCGGCGCGCGATCCTTACGGATTTCGACCGCTGGTGCTGGGAAAGTTTCCTGAAGGAAAAAATCGCGGCGCCTATGTGTTCGCTTCGGAAACCTGCGCTTTGGATTTGATCGAGGCGGAGTTTATCCGCGATGTCGAGCCCGGCGAAATTATCACGATCGGCCCCGACGGCATGGAATCGCTCAAGCCCTTTCCACCGGCGCCCCACGCCAAATGCATTTTC
>Ga0164303_10000343_pt1 | contig 10406 bp, 10 predicted proteins | sample Whisoiple_207_MG_FD_109715 | JGI IMG/M metagenome (GOLD analysis project Ga0164303, IMG submission 109715) | Soil microbial communities amended with pyrogenic organic matter from upstate New York, USA - Whitman soil sample_207_MG | ecosystem: Environmental > Terrestrial > Soil > Agricultural...
GATCGCGCTTGATTTGCCGGAAACGATTGAGCGTATCCAGGAGATCCAGAAGGAGCTGATCGCGTGCAACAACCTGGCCAGCGGCCTGGTCTATCTGGAGGTGACCCGCGGCGCCGACAAGGGGCGCGAATTCGCCTTTCCGAAGGGCGTCAAGCCGACACTGGTCATGTTCACCTCGGAAAAGGACATCGTCAACGCGCCGTCGGCGAAAACAGGAATTGGCGTCATCACGATGCCCGATATCCGCTGGACCCGGCGCGACATCAAAAGCGTGGCGCTGCTCGCGCAGGTATTGGCAAAACAGGCCGCGGCCGAAGCCGGCGCCGGCGAGGCCTGGATGATCGAGGACGGCATGGTGACCGAAGGCGGATCTTCCTCGGCCTTCATCCTGACCCAGGACGATGTGCTGGTGACGCGGCAGAATTCCAGTGCGATCCTGCCGGGCTGCACCCGCAAGGCCGTGGTCGCGCTCGCCGAGGAGCGCCAGCTTCGCGTCGAGGAGCGGCCGTTCACAGTCAAAGAGGCGCTGGCGGCGAAGGAAGCCTTCATCACCAGCGCGAGCCTGTTCGTGCAGGCGGTGGTGACGATCGACGGCAAAATCGTGGCCAACGGCAAACCCGGTCCGATGACCGACCGGTTGCGCGAGATCTACATCGATTTCGCCCGCGCGAACGCGCAATAGCGCTCAGGGCGGTTGTTTTGAGGTCATGATCCCCGCGCAATCTTTTCACAGTACCGCTGCTCGATTGATCCTATCAAAAGATTTATTGGTGTTGAAAACCCCCGGTGCCTACCTCCTTGCAGCAGGAGATGCTGGCATGAAGGTTGTTACTGGAAGAAGGGGCGTATTGCGAACGTTCGGTTTGACCATCGGCACAGGCGCGATCGGCCTGGTATCCGCAGCGGCCAAGCCGGCGGCAGCGGCCGTCGAGTCCGCATTGACGCCTCCCGGTGCTACCCATCTTGACGCATTGAGGAAGCGCCTCGCGCAGGCGCCCCGCCGCCGCGATTTCAAGACCGTACCGATGATCCTGAACAATCCAGAGCAGTGGGATCACGAAGCATTGACGGAAGTGCTCTCCTACAGACCCGTGCCCAAGCAGGCCTGGGACAGCGCCGAAATCGGAATTCCCTGGCTGAGCCTGATCCGCAACACGCTCAATACGGAGATCTGGTCGTTCAAGCATCCGGATTTCCTGGCTGTTTCGGTTACGCATGGTACGGCGCATCTTGCGCTCTACGATCAGGCCATGTGGAACAAGTATCAGCTCGCCAGACTGGCCGGTGAGAAGTTCAAGACCAATACGCTGATCATCGAGCAGAAGGCGGGGGCGGCCGACGCCGCGAACTACGAGAACCCGATCGGGCCGTTCTCCGCAGAAGATAATTCGATACCGGCGCTGATGCGGCGCGGCGTTGTTTTCATGTGCTGCCACAATGCGATCTGGGAGCAGGCAGCCGCCCTCATCAAAGCCGGTGTCAATCCTGACAAGCTCTCTCAAGCCGCGCTCGCGGCCGAATTGACCAACCATCTGGTGGATGGCGTCCTCCTGATCCCCGGTGCGGGCGCCACGATGCTCGAGTTGCAGGAGGCCGGCTTTCACTACGCATCGTAACGTCGCCTATCGTAACGTCGCCTATTGAATCCGTCGGGGCGAAGAAGAATCATCATGTCCACTCTCATGCTTGAGGGCACGGCGGCAACCTCCAAACCAGCCGCCCAACGCAGCAAGACCGATGCGCTGCGCATCGCTGCGCTCGCTCTGCTTTCCATCCGCTTCATTCAAGGATTCATCTATTGGGGCGGCGGTTCGCGCCGCTTCATCTACGCGCCGGCCAAACTCGACCCGAACTCTTCGAGCTGGATGGCCAACAAATTCCAGTCGGCGATGCCGGGCGCGTTGCTTGGAACCGACCATATCATCGGCTTTCTTCTGCATCATTTCTATCTCCTCTATGCCTCGCTGATTCTGTTCAGCGCGGCCGAGCTGGTCGCCGGGCTGTGCTTGATGACGGGCTTTCTAACGCGGGCGGCGGCGCTGGTCTCGATCGGCCTTTCGGTCGTGCTGATGCTGATGTTCGGCTGGCAGGGTGGGACCTGCATCGATGAATGGACCATGGCGGCATGCAATCTGGCGATCGGTGCCACTTTGATGCTTGGCGGCAGCGGCGCATTCTCGCTCGACAGCGCACTGCTGGCGCGTAACCCGACGCTCGCCCGACGGGGATGGTTTCGGTGGATGTCCGGAGCCTTGCCGCTTCCGATGCGAAGCGGCACGTTTCAAAAACTTGCGCTGGCGGTATTTGCGGCAACCGTTGTCTTCAACGTCGCCACCTACAACTATTATCGGGGCTCGGTTATCACGCCGTTTCACGCCGGCCCGGTCAGTCCCACCAAGCATCATCTTGATCTGACGGATGGCGTCCTGCTCCCGGACGGCGGTGTGCGTTTCCACGCATATCTGGATGGTGGCACACCGGAGGCACCCTCCAACGTGATGACGGCGGTGCTGAAAGCCAATGACGGCTCGGTGCTCGAGCAATGGGACGGTACGGCGTTGAGCCACCTGCCGGCTTCCGCTGTTACCAACGAGTTCGCCTACAACCGCTTTGCGCCGGGTCCGTTCGGGCTGCGGGCGCAGATGGGGGCGATGGCGACGATCACGCTGCCGGCCGCAAGCGGCGCGGACACCGGCCGCCTGCGTAACGCCACGATGTTGCAGCTACGAACGGTGAACGGCAATGCATTCAATGTCGCCGTCAGGCCGGAATGAGATCGAAGGACCGGGCGCTTTGCCGTCGGAGCGGGGAGCGCGCTTCCGCTCCCGCCCGGCATCCGCGTCCAGTGGCGCGCGTGCAACGCGACCGGAAGTTACCCCAGGATCATCCGGGACGGCCAATCATCATGCGTTGTGTTCGCACCGTTCCAGCGCGGCGCCTGGCTCTGGCGCACGACGCCCGGCCCGAAGGTCTGGTGACGATACGCGCCCGCTCTTTGTTCACACGAACGGCAGTGAGCATTATGGGGCGACATCTGGGTCGCGAGCGCAGGTGACGCGGTCAATATCACGGCCGAAACCGCAAACAATTTGGCTATCGTTTTGAGGCGCAACTTGGTCATAACAGAACTCCTTTTCAGCTTCACGGCGATCACGGTTGATCGTGTGTGCGCATGAAGTGCGCTCTGTCCGACGATCCTTCCAACGGTCATTTTGGATTGGTATGATCTGCATCTTCGTTGATTGAGTGCTTCAAAACAGCAACCCAATTATCGCAGCGATGCCGGTACTTTTGCTGCTTCGACATTCGTTCTCGATAGATGGTCAGGCCGCGATCGATTTGATCGGCTTTGGCGAACGATCGCCGCTCAAGATTAAAACGTGCGCCCATTAAGGTTGGACGGTCGGCCGCGTCGCCCGCATCCTTGAGGCGACAAGAGATGATCCGTCGCTCATTGGGAAGACCGCCATGTCCAGCATTTTAACGCCGAATTCACCCGCCTCGGTACCCGCCGTCCGGCATGCATCGGAGATCGTGCGCCAATTCACGCCCAACTGGTTCACCGTCACAATGGGTACAGGAATTCTCTCACTGGCGCTCAACCAGGCGCCGTTCGCCACCCCGACGCTAAGTATCTTCGCGGAGGGATTGTGGGTGCTGAACATCGGGTTGTTCCTGACCTTCTGCATCCTGTATGCGGCTCACTGGATGTTCTTTGCAAAAGAGGCGAGCTATATCTTCAGCCATTCGGTGATGTCGATGTTCTTTGGCGCAATACCCATGGGCCTCGCTACCATCATCAACGGTGTGCTTGCTTTCGGTGTCCCCCATTGGGGTGCAAAGGCAGTGATGATCGCAGAGACATTATGGTGGCTCGACATGTCTATGGCGATCGCGTGCGGCGTGCTGATTCCATTTTTGATGTTTACGCGGCAGGATCACAGCATCGAAAAGATGACCGCGATCTGGCTGCTGCCAATCGTTGCAGCTGAGGTGGCGGCATCGACCGCCGGAGCGCTCGCACCGCATATCGCCGATTCGCACGCGGCCCTTCGCATCCTCATGCTCGGCTACGCACTTTGGGCGTATTCCGTCCCGCTCGCCATGAGCATCCTTGTTATCTTGCTGCTTCGTCTGGTGCTGCACAAGTTGCCGCACAGGGACATGGCGGCATCTGGCTGGTTGTCGCTAGGGCCGATCGGCACAGGAGCGCTTGGGTTGCTGTTGCTGGGTGCCAGCGCGCCGCGGATCTGTGCCGAGGCAGGTATCCCGGCTATTGGCGACATTGCTGCCGGCGTCGGAGTGCTCGGTGGTGTGGTGCTTTGGGGCTACGGCCTATGGTGGTGGCTGTTGGCTGACCTGATGACCCTTCGCTACGCCAGGGAAGGCATTCCGTTCAATCTGGGCTGGTGGGGGTTCACCTTCCCGGTCGGGGTCTACGCCGTGGCGACATTGACCCTGGCCCGGCAGACACATCTGGAATTCCTCACAGTGATTGGATCTGGTCTCGTGATCCGCCTTGCTATCGTCTGGACATTTATTGCCGCCCGCACGCTGCACGGTGCCTGGCACCGCTATCTATTCATTTCACCCGGCCTGGCGAAACCGGCGATGGCTAACGATCTTGAAGTTGACTTAGCCTGAGGTGGGCGGTCTGTTATGGTGTCCCATGACACTTGAACAACTTCGTGTTTTCGTTGCGGTGGCCGAGCGCCAGCATGTTACGCGGGCGGCGGAAGCACTCAATTTGGCGCAGTCGGCGGTCAGTTCCGCAATCGCGGGACTTGAGGCGCGGCATGAGGTTAAGCTTTTCAACAGGGTGGGCCGCGGCATCGAACTCACTCAGGCCGGCACCCTCTTTCTCGCCGAGGCGCGTGCCGTTCTGGCGCGCGCGGAATCGGCGGAGCTGGTGTTGTCGGAGCTTGGCGGCCTGGAGCGGGGAACGCTCCTCGTGCAGGCGAGCCAGACCATCGCCAGCTTCTGGCTGCCCCGTCATCTCGTTGCATTCCGCCGGGCCTATCCCAGCATCGATATCCGCCTCTCCATCGGCAACACTGCCCAGGTCGCGACAGCCATCCATGCGGGCACTGCCGAACTTGGCTTCGTCGAAGGCGAGGTGACGGATCCTGCGCTGGTGAGCCGTCCCATTGCCCGCGACCAGATGCTCGTGGTGGTCGGACCCGAACATCCGTGGGCCGGGCGGGAGCGAGTGACGCCGGCCGAACTTGCCGACACCGAGTGGGTCTTGCGAGAGCAGGGCTCGGGAACGCGCTCGGCCTTCGAGCAGGCACTGACCGGTTTTGGCATCGCGCCCAATAGTCTGCGCGTGCCGCTGGAATTGCCCTCGAACGAGGCCGTCCGGTCAGCCGTGGAAGCCGGCATGGGCGCCACCGCGATTTCCGCTTCCGTGGCGGCGCCGAGCATAGAGGCAGGCCTGCTTTACCAGGTGCCTCTGCAAATTCCAGATCGGCATTTTCATGTGCTGCATCACGGCGAGCGTCAGTTTAGCAAGGTGGCGGAAAAACTCCTCCAGATGATTGCTGGCCAGTAGCGAGGCCACGGTCACGAAACTGGAATGGCAGCGCCGGCCGCTTTCATCCTGCTGTCTGGATCGGATTGCCGGAATGCCATAACCTCGGCCCGTCCAAACGATCGGTCAGCAAATGTCTTGGCGAAATGTTGCGTTATCCGGGACTGGCGCGGCGATGGCCGCCTCGGTCTCACTCGTGGCTTCATTGTCCGCGGCCACTGTCGAGCTTGGGCCGCCGCCACACGCCGTGCTGTCGCGCGAAAAGCTTTCAGCCATTGACGATTTTATCAATGGCCAAATCGCCTCCGGCAACATTCCCGGCGCCATCGTTCTGGTCCAGCACCACGGCCAGCCGGTATATTTCAAATGCTTCGGCAAGCGCGACGTCGAGAAGGGCACGCCGATGGCGGAGGATGCCATCTTCCCGATGCATTCTGTCACCAAGACCATTACCAGCGTGGCGGCGATGATGCTGGTCGATCGCGGGAAAATCGCCCTCGACGATCCCGTCAGCAAGTACATCCCTTCCTTTGCCGGCATGGAGGTCGGCGTCGAGAGGAAAGACGATTCCGGCCGGCCGGTGCTCGACCTGGTGCCGCTGCGCAGGCCCATCAATATAGAGGATTTGTTGCTGCACACTTCCGGTATCACCTACGGCTTCTATGGCGAAGGGCTGGTGAAAGCCGCCTATGGCGGCATTTATCTTGGCGATTTCGACAATGCCGGATTCGCAGAAAGGATTGCGAAGCTGCCGCTGGCCGAGCAACCCCGCACGCTGTGGGACTACGGACACTCGGCCGACGTTCTCGGCCGCGTGATCGAGGTCGCGTCCGGCCAATCGCTTTACGAATTTGAGAAGACGAATCTGCTCGATCCGCTCGGCATGACCACCACGAAATTCTTCCTGACCGATTCGGCCGAGCGGGCGCGCTACGCGCAGCCGCTGGCCAAGGACCGCCATGTCGAACGAAACTCGCTTGACGTGACGCGCTGGGAATCCGGCGGCGGCGGCATGGTCTCGACCATCTCCGATTTCGCGCGCTATGGGCAGATGCTGCTGAACGGCGGGACATTGGACGGCAAAACCTATCTCAGTCCCCCGACCTTCGCCGCGATGACAACGGACCACATCGGGCCGGGGTCCGGCGTCGCGCGCGACTATTTCTACTATCCCGGTGACGGTTTCGGATTCGGCTATGGTTTCGGCATCCGCACCGATCCCGGCAATGCGGTGCCGCCGCCGCCGGGCTCGCTCGGGGAGATCAAATGGGACGGCGCCACCGGGGTATACATCGTGGTCGATCGGGCCCAGGACATGTTTTTCGTTGTGATGCAAGACGCCCCGTCCGGGCGCATGCATGTCCAGGTCACGCTGAAGAAGATCATTTACGACGCGTTTGAGAAATGATGCTGCGAAAACCTGTAGCGGCGCGCGGACTGTGATGGCGACCGAACGCATCATCGCACTCGACCGCGCGCGCACCTTTATCACGTTGTTGGTGGTGTTGCACCACTCCGTCGTCAATTACACCTATTTCGGCAATGGCGACCGGATGCGCTGGCTCGGATTCGATCTAGTCGTACTGTTCAATGACAGTTTCTTCATGGCCTGCATGTTTTTCATTTCTGGATTGTTCGTTCATCACAGCCTGACGCGCAGGGGACCCGGAAATTTCCTGGCCGGCCGCGCCTGGCGATTGGGCGTGCCTTTTACGATCTCGATCTTGGTGGTGACGCCGATCGCCTATTATCCGAGCTTTCTGCGCTATCATCTGCCGGGAACGACCGATTTCAATTTCTTCCATTTCTGGTGGCACACGTTGACGATCGGTCCCTGGCCGTCGGGGTCGGCATGGTTCTTGTGGGTGTTGCTGGTGCTCGGTGGGCTCGCCGCGCTGCTATGGGCGGCGGCACCCCGGGTAATCGAAGGGCTTGGGCAACTCGTTTATGCCTGGCGCGACCGGCCGATGACCGCGTTCGTCGCGTTCCTGATGTTCTCGATCATGGTCTATCTGCCGATGCACCTGATCTTTGGCGATTCATCCTGGCTGGAACCGGGCCATTATCCGTTTCCGATTCAGACCAGCCGTATCCTGCTCTATGCCGGATATTTTTTTACTGGCGTCGGTGTGGGTGCGGTCAGCTTGAGAAGCGGGATGCTGGCGGAGGACGGGGCGCTGGTAGAGCGCTGGACGGTGTGGCCCGCCTTTGCGTTTGCCTTTTATGGCGCAATCCTGCTTCTGGTCTATGCGCACCACAATTGGCTGGCGGATTTCAATTCACCGCCGCTTTGGTGGCGCACGGCCTATGGTCTCGCCTCAGCGCTGCGATGACGTTCACGGTCCCGGCGGTTTTCCTGCACTTTGCGCGATCTTCGCTTTGGCTGCTCGATGCGATGCAGCCCTCCGCCTATGGCATCTATCTCCTGCACTTCATTTTCCTGATCTGGCTGCAATACATCGTTTACGATCCGGCCTTCCCGGCGTTCGTCAAATTCGCGATCGTGTTCGCCGGCACGCTCTCGATGAGCTGGGTGCTCACCGTGCTGCTGCGAAAAATTCCGCTGGTAGCGCGGACGATCTAGTACTCTATCCCCCGTCTGGTTATGATCCAAAACAGCCCTTTGATCGGCCTTGCGCGGAAGAGATCGGATGCTACGGAAGCCAAATGAAATCGACCAAACTATTATGGCGCCCGCTCGCATCGTGCCGCTCGATCGAGCGCGGACGTTCATCATTCTGCTGGTGCTGCTGCACCACTCCGTCATCAACTACACCTGGTTCGGCCATGGCGATCCGATGCGCTGGCTCGGCTTCGACCTGGTCGTGCTGTTCAATGACAGTTTTTTCATGGCCTGCATGTTTTTCATCTCCGGTTTGTTCGTTCGCGACAGCCTGATGCGAAAGGGATCGGCGATTTTCCTGCGCGACCGCGCGTGGCGGCTCGGCGTGCCATTCCTGATATCGATCTTCGTGCTGATGCCGATCGCCTATTATCCGACATTCCTGCGCTACCACTTGCCGGGAACGACCGATTTCAACTTCCTGCACTTCTGGTGGCGAACCCTCACCGTCGGTCCATGGCCTTCGGGTCCGGCCTGGTTCCTGTGGGTGCTGCTGGCGCTCGACGTGATCGCCGCCGCGGTGTGGTCGATGGCGCCTCGCGTCATCCCGGCCCTCGGCCAGCTGGTTCTTTCGGCGCGTGACCGGCCGATGTTAGCCTTCGGCGTATTTCTGATGGTCTCGATCACAGCCTATCTGCCGATGCACCTGGCATTCGGTGACACCAGTTGGCTGGAGCCCGGCTGGTTTCCGCTTCCGATCCAGACCAGCCGTATCCTGCTTTATCCCGCGTACTTCTTCGCCGGCGTCGGGGTCGGAGCGACAAGCCTGAAGCTTGGCCTGCTCGCCGAGGACGGCGAACTCGCACGACGCTGGCCGGTCTGGCTCGCTTTTGCGGCTGCGTTCTACCTTGCGATCCTCCTGCTGGTTTACGCCCACCACAATTGGGTGGCGGATTTCGATAGCCCGCCTCAGGTGTGGAAAGCCAGTTACGGCCTTGCATTTGCGGCCTACAGCGCCGCAATGACGTTCACGGTAGCGGCGATTTTTCTGCGCTTCACCGGACCCGGCTCGGGCCTGCTCGATGCGATGCAGCCCTCGGCCTACGGCATCTACCTCTTGCACTACATCTTCATCATCTGGCTGCAATACGCCGCCTATGACCATTCATTTCCGGCGGTCGTCAAGTTTGCGATCGTGTTCGTCGGCACGCTTTCGCTGAGCTGGAGCCTCACCTTGTTGTTGCGAAGAATCCCCGTCGTGGCGCGGATGATCTGAGCCGCCAACGAGCGCAATTTGCGATTGGGCAGCTGCAGGGGGTCGATCCGATCGCACTGCAGGCAGCGAAACTCGCAGCGCTTTACCCTCCGGCGGGATCACCAGCACCATTGATATCGCCCGATGGATTGGACTGTCCCATGGTCCAGTTGGGCGCCGGGCTGGTCGCACGTCCAATCCATTTTTGCGTGAACAGTGAGGGATTCCTAAGCCGATCGAAGCTCGGCCGAACTGCCCGCCAGATTTCAAACCGAAGAAAACTTGCAGATCGGGTCTGGGCTGCTGCATAGCGATTCAATACGTGGTGTCATCGCAATGCAACAACGGCAAATCTCATCTTGGCACGCAACAATTCGATGTCTGGATCGTTCCAGTAACGGAAAGCCGGCTTATAATGCCGGCCTTGAAGCCGGAGCGCGGCCATGTGGATCCTGTTGCTACTGCCTTTCATCGGCCTGTTGTGGGTGCCGTTCTACAATTCCCTGGAGCCGGCGCTGTTCGGCTTTCCGTTTTTCTACTGGTACCAACTGGCTTGGGTGCCGATCAGCTCGCTGCTGATTTGGCTGGTCTATCGCAGCCGCACTTCCGACGAAGCTCCGTAGAGGCTGTGTCATGGCCGAACGGATCGACTGGATAGCTCTCACGATCTTTCTGTTCTTTTTTGCCCTCGTGACGGTGATGGGATTCTTCGCCGCGCGCTGGAAATCCGGCCCGGTCAACGCCCATCTCGACGAATGGGGGCTGGGCGGCCGGCAGTTCGGCACCTGGATCACCTGGTTTTTGGTCGGCGGCGATTTTTACACCGCCTACACAGTCATCGCTGTGCCCGCAGCGCTCTATGGGGCCGGCGCCGCCGGCTTCTTCGCGGTGCCGTACTGCATCCTCACCTATCCGTTGATGATGCTGGTGCTACCGAAGCTATGGACCATATGTCACCGTGAACGTTACATCACCCTGTCAGATTATGTGCGCGGTCGCTACCGAAGCCGCTGGCTGTCTGTCGCCTTCGCACTCACCGGCATCCTGGCGACCATGCC
>Ga0164303_10000346_pt1 | contig 10382 bp, 9 predicted proteins | sample Whisoiple_207_MG_FD_109715 | JGI IMG/M metagenome (GOLD analysis project Ga0164303, IMG submission 109715) | Soil microbial communities amended with pyrogenic organic matter from upstate New York, USA - Whitman soil sample_207_MG | ecosystem: Environmental > Terrestrial > Soil > Agricultural...
CGAGCCCGTGTCCCCCGCGGGCACGCGGGTCGAATCCGTCGGCGGGGACGCGCTTTTCGCCGCGCTCGCCGCCAGGCTGGCCGGCGGCAATCCCACGGTCCTCGCCCCGCTCGGTACCGATGCGACCCCGGCTCTGCTCGCCGCAATCCGCTCTGCCGGGACGGATCCCGCGACGCTGCCACGACGCGAGCTGCCCACGATCCGCAATGTCATCCATTACGACGACGCCGGCGGGCGAGTGTGGGATCTGCTCCTGGGCGAGGGGCACTTCGAGGCGCTCTCGGTGCATCCCGCCGACGTGTCCGACGCCGCGCTGGCCGCGCCCGGCGTGCTGGTGTCGGCGATGGCGCTGCACCCACAGCTCGAGCTGGCGACGTGGCTGCGCGACCGCACCACGGCGACAATCTATTTCGATCCGCAGGAGGACTACATCGCCGGCAACGAGACCGCCCTGAGGAATGCAGTCCGCGGCTGTGACGTCTTCCTGCCCAGTGAGATCGAGGCCGCCGCGCTCGCCGGCACGGCCGATCTGCACGCGGCGGCCGCGACCTTCCTGCAGCTGGGACCACAGGTGGTGGTGATCAAGCGCGCCGCGGCCGGATGCCTGGTGGCGACCCGGGAGCGCCCCGAACCCATTGCGGTGCCAACGGATGTCATCGAACCGGTGGACAGCACCGGCGCCGGCGACGCGTTCTGCGGTGCGTTCGCGGCCGAACATCTGCGCAACGGGGACGCGTACGCCGCGGCAGAAGCCGGTGCGCGGGCCGCGCGCATCGCGGTCGGTGGGCCCGGTGTCGACGGGTTGCTTGCCGCCGTCACGGGGGCGGTGCGATGACGCGGATCACCGTGATCAACCCGAACACCTCCGCCGAGCTGACGGCCACCATCACCAAGGCGGCCCAAGCGGTCGCGGGCGCCGGTGTGACGGTCACCGGGGTCCACCCTGCGGTGGGTGTGCCCAGCGTCGAAAGCCATGCCCAGGAGGCGATCGCCGCCGTCGGAGTGATCGAGCAGGTCCGTGCGCACCAGACCGATACGGACGCGTTCGTCATCGCCTGTTTCGGCGACACCGGGGTCCCCGCGGCCCGCGAGGTCGCCACCTGCCCGGTCGTCGGGATGACCGAGGCCGCGCTGCAGACCGCCTGCCTGGTGGCGCATCGGTTCGTCGTGATCACACTGCCGGCCCGCACCATCGCCCACAGTGACCGCGTCGTCCGCGCGCTCGGACTCGAGCACCGCTGCACCGTGACCGCGGTCGATGTGCCGGTCGCGGAGTTGGTCGACGGCTCGACCCACCTCCTTGACGCGTTCGCCGAAGCCGCACGCGGGGCCGACCATGCCGAAGCCGTCGTCCTCGGCTGCGCCGGCCTGGCCGACCTCGTCGGCCCGCTGTCGGACACGTTGGGCGTGCCCGTCATCGACGGCGTCGCCGCGGGCGTCGGCATCGCGGTCGGTCTGGTGGCGATGGGTCTGAACACCTCGCGCGCCAACACCTTTGCGCCTGTTGACCTGGAGTGCCCATGACCGTGGTCTTTCGTCAAGTGTTCGTCTACGACGCCGCGGCCCCCGACGCAATGACCGGTCCCACCGACGTTCTGGTCGAGGACGACCGGATCAGCGCTGTCGGCGACGGCCTGGCCGCCTCACCCGGAGCCCGGATCGTCGAGGGCGGCGGTCGACATCTGTTGGTGCCCGGGCTGATCAACGCGCACTTCCATTCGCCGGCCAACCACCTCAAGGGTTCGGTGCGGAGTCTGCCGCTCGAGCTGTTCATGCTGTTCGAGTCACCCGCCGACCCGGCCCTGGCGGCCAGCCCGCGGGAGGCCTACCTGCGGACCATGCTCGGGGCGATCGAGATGCTGCAACGGGGCATCACCTGCGTGCAGGACGACGCCTTCCTGATGCCGTTCCCCGATCCGGAGATCATCGACGCGGTGGCGTCGGCCTACCGCGACAGCGGGATCCGAGCGTTCCTCGCGTTGGACCAGCCGGAGCTGACCGAGGCCGAGAAGCTGCCGTTCGTAACCGAACTCGATGAAGCCGCTGCCTTTAACCAGAAGGCGCCGGCTCCCGCCGCCCAGCTGCTGGAGGCGTACGACCATCTGATCGGAACCTGGCACGGCGCTGCGGACGACCGGATCCGGGCGGCCGTCTCGATCTCCGCGCCGCAACGCGTCAGCCTGGAGTACTTCGCCGCGCTGGACGATCTGGCCGAGCGGCACGGCCTGCCGTTGTACGCGCACATGCTGGAGACCAAGGTCCAGCGCACCCTGATGACCGAGCAGCCGCGGTTCGCCGGGCGGTCCCTGGTCGGCTACACCGCCTCCGCCGGACTTCTCAAACAGCACACCAACGTGATCCACGCGGTGTGGGTAGACGAGGCCGACCTCGACGCGATCGCCGACGCCGGTTCGACGGTCGTACACAACCCGGTCAGCAACCTGCGGCTCGGCAGCGGCGTGCTGCCCTGGCGCACGATGCTGGATCACCACATCCCGGTCGCGCTGGGCACCGACGAAGCGATCTGCGACGACACCATCAATGTCTGGACGGTCGCCAAGACCGCGGGTCTGATCCACAACGTCTCCGGGCTGGACAGCGACGAATGGCCCACTGCTACTGAGGTTCTCGAAGCGCTCTGGCGGGGCGGTGCCCGCGCCACCCGGCGGCCCGACGACCTCGGGGCGGTCACGCCCGGCATGCTGGCCGATCTGGCACTGGTCGACATGCACGCGGTGGCCTTCACGCCACTCAATGATTTAAGGGAGCAGCTGGTGCATTGCGAAGACGGCCGCGACGTCGTACTGACCATGGTGGCCGGACGCGTGGTCGCCGAACACGGGCACGTCATCAGCGTGGACGAGTCGGCGCTGCTCGACGAAGCACGGGAGCTGTTCGCCGCGAAGCTGCCCGCGATCCGGGCTGCCCGTAGCAGCGCCGACCAACTGTTCCCCGCGTACCAGCACATCGTGCGCCGCGCGGCCGCAACGGATGTCGGCTTCAACCGCTGGGTGGCCTCATGACGAACCCCGCCGGATACCCCTACACCCCGCTGCCGGCCCGCCCAGCCGGCAGCTGGCCCAACGGCGCGCGGCTCGCCGTCGTCGTGTGCGTCGGCGTCGAGTCCTACCGGTTCGGCGACGGCCACACCGAGGACGTGCTGCCCGGCGTGCCCGCCCCGGACCTGGTGAACACGGCCTGGCGCGACTACGGAAACCGGGTCGGGGCCTTCCGGATCTTCGAAGTGCTTCGCAGCCTTGGCATCCCGCCGACGGTGCTGCTGAACACCGACGTGTACGACGAGGCCCCGGCCGTGTTGGAGGCGGCCCGCCGGGCCGGTGCCGAGATCGTCGGCCACGGCCGCTCCAACTCCGACTCGCTGTCGCAGATGACCCCCGACGCCGAGCGGACCTACCTGATACACGTCGCCGACCGCATCCGCGCGCACGAGGGGGCGGCCCCAGGCGGATGGTCCAGCCCCTGGCTCAGCCACACCCCGGAAACCCTGAACCTGTTGGCCGAGACCGGGTATCGCTACCTGCTCGACCTGCGCCTGGACGACCAGCCCGTCTGGCTGACCACGAAATCCGGTCCACTGCTGGCGATTCCGTACAACGCGGAGATCAACGACTCGTCGACGATGATCGGCAAGCAAGCGTCCGCCCACGAATTCGCCGACATGATCGTCGACGAGTTCGCCGAACTCTCAGCGACGCAGCACCCGCTGGTGATGAGCATCGTGCTGCACTCCTTCATCACCGGGGTGCCGTTCCGCTTGCGCGCCGTCAGAGGGGCGCTCGAGCGCGTCGCCACCGGCGACGGCGTGTGGCTTACGACGCCGCGCGAGATCCACCAGGCCGTCGTCGATTCGCGCGTGCTGTTCCCGCCGGTTGCGGAGGTGACGTCGTGACTGAACCGGTAGCCGCACTCACTGACTTCTCGCTGTCATTGGTGCGCAACGGTATTCGCAACCAGGTCCTCGAGCGCATCGACCTACAGATCCGGCCCGGCGAGATCCTCGGCCTGGTTGGCGAATCCGGTTCCGGTAAGAGCGTGCTCGCGTTGAGCCTCCTCGGGTTGCTCCCGCACACCTCACATCCGCAGGCCGACGGCCAGGTCACCGTTAGCGGAGTGGACATGGTCCGCGCGGGCCCGGCCGAGCTGCGCCGGGTGCGCGGCGAGGTGCTCGGCGCGATCTTCCAGGACCCGATGACGTCGCTGAACCCGACGATGCGGATCGGCAAGCAGATTGGTGAGGTTACCCACGACGACGCCGAATCCGTCCGGCTGCTCGAAACCGTCGGGGTCCGCGACGCCCAGCTGCGCCTGCGGGTCTACCCACACGAGCTTTCCGGTGGGCTGCGGCAGCGGGTGATGGCGGCGATCGCGGTCGGCGGCCGTCCGGGTCTGATCGTCGCCGACGAACCGACGACCGCACTCGACGTGACCGTGCAGGCGCAGTTGCTGGACCTGCTGCGCGAGCTGCGCGACGAGTTCGGCTGCTCGGTGCTGCTGATCACCCACGACCTCGGCGTGGCCGACCAGATCGCCGACCGGCTCGCCGTTTTGCACCATGGCGAGCTGGTCGAAATCGGCCCGGCTTCCGATGTGGTGCGTAACCCGCAGCACGACTACACCCGTTCGCTGCTGGCGTCCCGGCTGAGCCTGACGATGCCTCGCGACGAGCGGTTCAGCGGGGCCGCCGACGACTCCGAGCCGGCGGTGCGGATCCGCGACCTGCGCCGCACGTTCACGGTGCGCCGGGGCGTGCGCTGGGCGCGCGGCAGCTACCGGGAGATCAACGCCGTCGACGGGGTCGACCTGGACATCGCGCCGGGCGAGGCGTTGGCGATCGTCGGGGAAAGCGGTTCCGGCAAGTCGACCCTGCTGCGGATCGTCGCCGGACTCGAGAAGCCGACGTCCGGGTCGGTCACGCTGGACGGCACCGGCGGCCCGCAGATGGTGTTCCAGGACGCCGGCTCGTCGCTCACCCCCTGGATGAGCGTCGGCGAAACACTGGGCGAGCGGTTGCGTCCCCTCAAGCTGTCACGGGCCGAGGTCAGGCAGCGCGTGATTGCGGCACTGGCTGCGGTCGACTTGCCGCCGGAGGTCGCCAAGGCCCGCCCCGGTGAGCTGTCCGGCGGGCAGCGACAGCGCGTCGTGCTGGCCCGCGCCACGATGATCCCGCCCGCGGTGCTGCTGTGCGACGAGCCCACCAGCGCCCTGGACGCGTCGCTGGCCAAGAGTGTGTTGGCCCTAATCCGCGATCTGCGGGCGCGGATCGGGATGACGGTGCTGTTCGTCACCCACGACCTGGCGGTCGCCCGGCTGATGGGTGATCGCATCGCCGTCATGCAGGCCGGCCGCGTCGTTGAGCTGGGTCCTGCGGAGCAGGTGATCGCCGAACCCCGCGAGCCGTACACCCGCACGCTGCTCGCCGCGGTGCCCGAGATCGTCGAGGGAGCCGTCTCATGACCGCAATCCTGGTGCCCCGCGGACGGCTGCGACCGGTGTCGGTCGGTGGGGCGCGTCTCGCGCGGCCGATGGCGTGGGCTCTTGTCGGGCTGCTGGCCCTGGTGACGCTGGTCGCCGTGTTCGCGCGGCAGCTCGCCCCGTACAACCCGATTCAACCCGTCGGCCCGATCAACCTGCCTCCGCTGAGTCCCGGGCACCTGCTCGGCACTGACGGGATCGGTCGAGATCTGTTGTCCCGCACCTTGATCGGCATCCAGGTGAGCTGGCTGAGCGCGCTGGTGGTGGTGGCGAGCGGCCTGCTCATCGGCGGCACCATCGGGTTGATCGCGGGCGCGACCGGCGGCTGGGTCGACTCGGTTCTCCTGATGCGCCTCACCGACCTGTTTCTGGCGCTACCCGGTGCACTGGTTGCCATCGCCATCGTTGCCGCGCTGGGATCCGGTCTGGTCAACACGCTGATCGGCGTGGCGCTGGTGTGGTGGCCGTACTACGCGCGCATCGTGCGCGGCGAGACCAAGGCGCTCGCCGCCCGTCCGCATGTCGAGGCGGCCCGGCTGGCCGGGGTCGGTCGGCCGCGGATCCTCACCCGCCACCTGCTGCCCGGCGTGGTGCCCACGGCGGTCGTGTCCGCAAGCCTGGACATCGGCAACGTGGTGCTGCTGCTCGCCGCGCTGTCATTCCTGGGGCTGGGTCAGCGGGCGCCGGCCCCCGAGCTCGGCGCCGACACCGCCCGCGCGTTGAGCCAGCTGCTCAGTCAGTGGTGGGTGCCCGGCATCCCGGGCATTGCGGTGCTGCTGCTGAGCCTGATCGCCAACGTCGGCGGCGACGCCATCCGCAACCTCATCCCGGTCCGGAGGTAGCCGATGCTGGGCTTTCTGACCCGCCGACTCGCGGCCGCCGTGGTCATCCTGTTGACCTTGTCGTTGGTGATCTTTGTGCTGCAATACGTTTCGCCCGGAGACCCGGCCCGCGCGTACGTCGGGGCCAACGCCTCGAACGAGATGGTTGCGGCGGAGCGCCAGCGGCTGGGCCTGAACGACCCGTTCTTCACCCAGTACTTCCGCTTCCTCGGAGGGCTGTTCACCGGGGATCTCGGCCGTTCGCTGCGCACCCGGCAACCGGTGACATCCGACCTTGCCGCCTACCTGCCGGCCACCGTCGAACTCGTCGTCGCGGCGTTCTTCGTCGCGCTGGCGCTGGCGGCGCTGTATGCGATGTCCGGCGCGCTGCGGTGGCCCGGCGCGAGGATCGGCCGGGGTGTACTGCTGCTGCTGGCGACGGCACCGCCGTTCCTGCTGGCGTTGGTCGGCATCATCGTCTTCTTCGGCCAACTCGGGTGGCTTCCGGCCCGGGGCGTCGGAAACTTCGAGGATCCGGGGCCGACCGGTATGCAGGCGGTCGACACCCTGTTGCACGGCCAGGCCAACGCGTTCTTGGATGCGCTACAGCATCTGGTGCTCCCCGCGGTGGTGCTGTCCATTGCACCGGCGATCGCCATCGGCAGGGTCCTGCGGTCGTCGCTCCTGGCCGTGCTGGACGTCGACTACGTGCGGACGGCCCGGTCCAAGGGGCTGACCGAGCCGCAGGTGGTCGCCCACCATGTCCTGCGCAACGCCATCGGGCCCTCCCTGTCGATGGCCGGGCTGCAACTCGGATTCATGTTCGCCGGCGTTGTCGTCGTCGAACAGGTCTTCTCCTGGCCCGGCATTGGCAACTACCTGGCCGCCTCGATCCCGGTCTCCGACTTCCCCGCAATCGCCGGGGTCACGTTGGTGCTGGGGGCCATCTACGTCGTGTCCAATGTCGTCGTTGACCTGCTGCAGGCGCTCGCCGACCCGAGGGTGACCGCCGAATGAAGCGCCCCAGCCCCCCTTTTCCTTTCGCGCCACCCGTCCACCGAACAAAGGAGTCTGCTATGCACACCCGACTGTTGCGCGGCCTCGCCGTCTGCGCCGCGCTGTCCCTGGGCCTTGGCGCGTGTAGTTCCGGCACCCCCAGCCAATCCGGGGGCGGCGGTGGGGCGTCCGGCCCACCGACCGACGGCACCTTGACCGTCGGTCTGCTCGGCGACATCGGGCAGCCGCCCGACCCCGACATCTATTACGCCAACAACGGCACCGCGATCATGATCAACGCCTACGAAGGTCTGGTCCAATACAAGAACAACACCGACAAGGTCGAGATCGCGCCACGCCTGGCCGAATCGTGGGAGGCCAACCCCACCCATGACGTGTACACCTTTCACCTACGCAAGGGTGTGACCTTCCACGACGGCACGCCGTTTACCGCCGCTGCCGTCGATGTCGCGTTCAAGCGCCGGATCGCGGTGAAAGGCGGTGCGGCATATATGGTCGACGTCGTCAAGAGCGTCGAGACGCCCGACGACTACACCGCCGTCATCACGCTCAAGCAGCCGAACACCGCCTTCCTGAGTTACCTTGCGTCGCCGTTCGGTCCGAAGATGGAATCGCCCGAGGGGTTGAAGGCCAATGCCGGTTCCGATGACGCCCAGACCTACCTGTCCTCACATGATTTGGGCACCGGTCCGTACATGCTGTCCACTGCGCAGACCGGGGTTAAGTACGAACTCACCCAGTACGACGGGTATTGGGGACCCAAGTCGCCTTTCAAGAAGGTCGAACTGCCGGTCTATACCGACGAGTCCGCGCTGGAGCTGGCGTTCGACAACGGCACCGTTGACGTGATCGCGGCGGCGCTGCCGTCCTCGAGCCTGGGCAAGTACGAGAAAGCGGCCAACGTGTCGAACTACTTCCTGCCGACGCTGCAGGGCGCGTTGGTGACGGTGAATCCGAGCCACGAGTTCTTCAAGAATGCCGACGCCAGAGTCGCGTTCCTGAAGTCGATCGACCAGGCGACGCTGGTGAATCAGGTGCTGGGCAAGCGATCTGAGGTGGCCACCACCATGTACGCCAAGGGGATGATCCCCGGTGATGCGGACAAGCAGGCGATCTCCTACGACGCGGGTGCGTTCAAGGCCTATGTCGATGCGTTGCCGTCCACCGCGAACAAGACGTTGGTGGTCGGGTATGCCAACGGCAACGTCAACGCCCAGTCGATGGCCAACATCGTGGTGGCGAACCTGCAGACCATTGGGCTCAACGCGTCGGCGCAGGGCTACGACACCTCGACCGTGTTCGGCTGGATCAACGACCCGCCGAGCGGGCCGGACGCGTTCATCGACGGCAACAACGGCCCGGATGGCGGCGATCCGTACATGTGGGGACATGTCTTCTGGGATGCCTCCGGCGGGATCAACTACTTCGGTTGCCAGTCGCCGGAGGTCAACGACCTGCTGAACCAGGCGCTCGGCACCGGCGACATGGCCACCTTCGCCAAGGCCGGCGACCTTTACGGACAGACGGGGTGCTTCCTGAACCTGTCCTACAACCGGGACTGGGTGGTGGCGCAGAAGTGGCTCACCAGCGTGCCGGAGAGTCAGAACATCGGCGCCAACGAGTTGAACTTCTCCTTGCTCGGTATCGCCAAGTGAGACGGTTGGGCCGCACGTAAGGGCTTGCGGCCCAACGGTTCTGCCGTCCATCCTGGGAAAGCGAAAATATGTCGCGCACCGTCGTTGCCAGCACAGCCGAATCGCGGCTGTCGCTGTCCCGGCGCATTTACTCCACGGTCCGGGAGCGGATCATCCTCGGCCAGTACCCGCAGGGCAGCCGGCTTCCGGAGAAGCGCATCGGGGAGGAGCTGGATGTCTCGCGGGTGCCGTTGCGTGAGGCGGTGCCGCTGCTGGAGCGCGACGGGTTTGTGTATTCCTATCCGCGGCGGGGCGCGGTGGTGGCCCGCTGGGACGCGAAGGCCATCGACGACCTGTTCGACGCCAGGTTGTCGCTTGAGGTGGGCGCGGCCCACTACGCGGCGCGGCAGGTCGCGCGTGGCGGGTCTATGGATGCGTTGAATGTTGCGCTCAAGGAGGCCCAGCGGGTGGTCGAGTCTGGCGATGCGTACGCAATCGCGCGGGGCAGCACGGCATTTCACGAAGCGGTGGTCGAGACGTCGACGAACGACCTGATGGTGCGGTTGATGCAAACCATCTCGGGCCGGATCACTTGGCTGTTCTACCTGACCAGCGGTCTGCCGGCTGAGGAGGCGTTCCACGACCATGTGCTACTGCGGGACGCGATCGCGTCGGGCAACGATCGAGTGGCTGAGTCAGTGGCGTATGCGCATATCGAGCGGGATCGGCAACCGACGTTTGAGGCTATGCGGGAGCAGCTCGACGAAGGGTGATGGAGGGCTTCAGCCCAGCCGCAATAGGGAGCGTCTGATCAACGCGTTGCCGTCTGCGCCGTCACAAGTGGTAGGCATGGGTGTTGCGCTGCGTAGACGTCATTTTCATCGCCAGAGGACGAGACCATAGAGGGCGCAGGGTAAAACCAGTCGTGATTCATCTGACGAAATCGGAGACCTTGTGCATGGTTAATAGGGATTATCCATAATAGTGGCACCGAACTTCGCTTGGGGGGCAGTCGGATTGGGTTTCAAGGCCCTCGCAGATAACCGTCACCGTGACGTGTGAAATCATGCAGAGCGCGATCGGTGGAGGTGTCGGCGATCGGTCGCCGGGCGTCGATCCAGGCACTTTTGATGGACGCTAAGGCGCGGTCGAACCGATGCGAGATCGTTTCGATCGAGCCATTTGATGATTGAGTCATGTTATCTCCTGGCGCTCGGCTAATTGCGTTGTGATGTATCTGTTTATTGATGGCAATCCGCACCGCAGCGCGCATCGCCTCTGATCACGCACGGTGCCAAACGAGTCGTGCGTTTAGGCGTTGGCCTCCGACGAGGATCGGCTCTGGCGGGCTGAGCTCCAGCACGGAGCCGTGCAGGAGGGCAGCACGGTACTGTGTTCCGCCGATCCAGTTGGGCAG
>Ga0164303_10000348_pt1 | contig 10362 bp, 7 predicted proteins | sample Whisoiple_207_MG_FD_109715 | JGI IMG/M metagenome (GOLD analysis project Ga0164303, IMG submission 109715) | Soil microbial communities amended with pyrogenic organic matter from upstate New York, USA - Whitman soil sample_207_MG | ecosystem: Environmental > Terrestrial > Soil > Agricultural...
CAAGACCGGCGACCGAACGCAGCAGGGTCGTTTTGCCGCTCCCCGAAGGGCCGAGCAGAGCGAGCACTCCACCGGCCTGAAGTTCGAACGAAACACCGCATAGGACTTGCGCCGTGCCGAGCTGCTTCTGGATGTCTTGGGCGATCAGGTCAGGCATCGAGTCGTACCCCCAAGCGTAAGGCGATGAATAAGATCAGGCCGACCGAAGCAACTTCGATCACGGAAAGCGCCGAGATCAAATCCAAAGCCCCTGTGCCCCAGAGCGAAACAATCAGCGAGCCGATGACTTCGGTGCCCGGTCCGAGCAGATAGACGCCGGTGGAATACTCGCGCACAAACATCATAAACATCAATAGCCAGCTACCGATCAGGCCGAAGCGAATCAGCGGCAACGTGACATCCCGATAAACTTTTCCCTGACCCGCGCCGATGACGCGAGCCGCTTCTTCGAGCTCGGGTTTCACTTGCAACAAACTGGCGGAGATCAAGCGTAGTCCATAAGCCAGCCACACCACCGTATAGGCGATCCATAAACTAAACAAAGTCGTGCGCAACGGCGCGATGGGTTTGAAAAATAAAAAGACCCAGAGAAAAGCGAGACCGACGATGAGACCCGGCAACGCGCGCGGCAGCATCACCAAATAATCGAGGAATGAAACCCAGCGGCTCTGCCAGCGATGCGCGGCGAGGCCGATGATGGCATAAAAACCCACGGACAAAGCGCCACCGATGCCGCCGAGTAGAAGCGTATTGATGATGCCGCGAATCAAATTAGGATGGTTTTGGAGCTCGCGAAAATGATCCAACGTCAGCACTTCGGCTAGGTTAATTCCCTCGCCCCACTGGCTGACCACCGAGCGCAACGCTACGCCAATAAGCGGCAGCAATACGGTGACGAGCAAACAAAGCAAAACGATTCCCACTGCCGGCCAGCGAAGAGCGCCTAACGGCAGAGGCCGAAAAGCTTGACCTTTGCCGCCGATCACCGCAAAACGACCGGCGGTACGCAGCATCCGCCGCTGTGCGTATACCAAAGGGAAAGTCAGCGCGACAATCGATAAAGCGACGACCGCCATGAGATGGTAAGAAGGCACGCCAAGCAGATTGGTGAGTTTATACAGATAGGTCGTGAGCACGAGCAGGCCCGCAGGATCGCCCAACACCAGCGGCAGACCAAACAACTCGAAGCCCAACAAGAAAATCAGCGCGCTGCTGAACAGGATCGACGGCAGCACCAGGGGCAAGCTGACGGTCGCCGCGATACGCCAGGGGCCGGCGCCAGCCACCCGCGCTGCTTCCTCGACGGACGGGTCCAAACTCCGCAGCGCCGAGGAAACATACAGAAATGAATGCGGCACATGAGTGAGCCCGGCGATCACAATCAACCCGTAAAGCGAATAAAGACGCCAAGGAATGGTTCCGAGAAGCGACTTGGTCCAGAGAGAGAAGAATCCCACCGGACCAACGGCGACGACATAGCCGAACGCCAATACCACCGGCGAAAGAAAAATCGGCACGAGCAGCCAGGGTTCGAGAAATTTTTTCCATGGCAGATCCGTGCGCACCAGCAGAAAAGCCAACAAACTCCCCAGCGGTACGGCGATCACGGTCATACCGAAGGACACCAGAAGAGACGTGCCGAACGCGGAATGAAAGCCGGAATCGGCTAGGACGTATTGGTAGGCACCCAGGCTGGGTGACGCCGTCGGACTGAAAAAAGCTTCGCTCAGGAAGCTCTGATAAATGATCAACCCCAGCGGTCCGAAAACCACCAGGGCGACAGTGACAACCGCGAACGAACGGAAAGTTCGATTCACGGATTTATCTTTTTAAGGCTTCCTTCCACTGTTTCATGAACTCGAGGCGTTTGGTCTGTTCGAGGCCGGTGAGAATATCCGTATTCACTTCGATCGGTTTGATCGCCTTGCCGAGATCCTTGTTCAAGCCTGCGGCGGTAATCTGTCCGGGTACGTCACTGCGGATCGAATAGACCAACGACTTTTCCGACATAACTGTTTGGCCGCGCTTCGAGAGTAGATAATCAAGAAAGAGCTTCGCCGCATTGGGATTGCGCGCGCTTTTCGAAATAAAGGCGATGCGAGAAAATACCAAGGTGTAGTCTTTCGGAAGAACATAGCCGAGTGAAGCATCTTTTTTCTGTCGCAAAAGCACGTAGGAGCCGATGATGTTATACGCCAATGTATGCTCGCCGGAACCAACCTTCTCCAACATGGCGCCGGTACTCGTGTAAACCTTGGCCCCGGTGGCGCCGAGTCCCTTAGCGAGATCCCAGAACTGGGGAAAGACCTTTGCGTCCTGGGTCATCATTAAAAACCCAACGCCGCTCTTTTCCGGGTCGAAGGTCGCGATTTTTTCCTTGTAAACATCCGGTTTCGCTTTCAGCAACTTGACCAGATCCGCATGGCTTTGCGGCACCGCATCGGCGGGCAGCAACCTTTTGTTGTAGGCGATGCTCACCGGCTCGAACGTGGTGCCGTACGCCTGATTCTGCCAAATCGCCCATTTGGGCAGGCTGCTGTTTTCCGGTGAGGCATAGGTCAACGCGTTGCCCTTGCTGGCGAGCTGAATCTGCAGATCCATAGCCGAGCTCCACATGAAATCAGCTGTGCCGGCGCCGGAAGCGGATTCGGCGGTGAAGCGGTTATAAATCTCGGTGGTGTTGAGATCGTTGTACTCGACTTGAAGGAATGGATAGAGCGCTTTGAAATCCTGCAAGATCGGTTCGACGCTGGCCGAGTCCGTGGACGAATAGATGATGAGTTTGCCTTCCTTTTGTGCTGCGGCGGCATTCGGATTGGTTTCGGCTGTATTGCCTGGCGACACCGAAGCCATCAAGACACAGAACACGAACATCCCAAGTCGTAGCGAATTCATTTTTGCCTCCTGCCGTCGTTTGTCGGCGGCGGTCGGAAGGGTAGTACAGGTGTTGAGCTTATGTCAAATTTGCGCGCTGCGGAGCTGGGAATACTGGGTCCCGGATTACGCTACGCTGCATCGCGGGCTACAACTCTAATCATGCGCCACCGTATTCTTCGCGCGTTTCCCTCACCCTTTCCCTCTCCCAAAGGGGGAGGGTAAAAAACCAAAGATCGGTATGCGCTAGTTCGAAAAGTACCCTCGCCCATTCCGATGGGAGAGGGAGAGGGTGAGGGCTATTCAATTGTTGGTCTATTCGATAGCGGTTCTGCAAACTGTTGGTCGATCACAATCGTGCCGCCATTTTGGCAGGTGACAAATTTCAGGTCGGAAAAAATTTTGAGGAATAGCCGCCGCTGAAATTTTCGGTTCACCACGAGACCTTTCGTCGTCCAAAAACACAAAACTCCCGTGCTCAGGAGCTGCTTCAATAACGACAAGCCGATGAACGCACTGGATTCTTGACTGCAAGTTTCCATCACGGTGCTCAGGTTTGTCGTCGATTGAATCGGCAGTCCTTTGAGAAAGTTGACGACACGGGTGATGACGAACAGGGTATAGATGTCGTCACGTGAGAAATCGTTGTGCTCGACTCCAAGTGCGGTCAAGCGGGCTCGAAGGAAGTCGCTCTCATTTAACTCGAGACCTCGAGCGATCGGTGCGCTCGGCGTACGGTAGAATGGCGAAGCGCCGAGCAGCACCGGCAACTGCACATTGAAGGCCAAGGTTTGAATCATGCTCTCCAGGGTTTCGTTCGGCAGGCCGAGGATCTGATAGGAAACGATTTTAAACCCGAGCGCGTGGGCTTTGTTCACCACACGAAGATAAGCTTCCAGCGTGTGCGGCCGCTTGGTCGTCTCCCGTACACTCTTGTCAGAGGTGACGAGCGCGAGGTTCAGATGAGAAAAGCCCGCGCGATACATCAACTCGAGTAATTCATCGTCGAGGCTCAGATAGCTGACGCCGTTCATCGCGACGAATTCCATCTCGCGACGAGGAAATCGATCGATCAATCGGCGGCAGAGTTCTTTGAAGGTTTGTTTGTAGTAGGTGAGGTTGTCGTCTTCGAAGTCGATCACTCGATAGCCTTGACTATAGCGCAGCTCAATCTCTTCGAGCACGTTTGCCAGCGCGCGGCGGCGATAATTCGTCCCAAAGGTAGTGTGCACGGAGCAAAACGAGCACTTGTGCGGACAGCTGCGCGAGGTGATCATAAACGTCATCGGCTTACGGCCCAGTCGATAGGCGTCCGGCGAAAAATCGCTTAAATCCGGCGGCGGCAAATCGTCAATGGGAAAATTTTCGCCAACTGGATTGAACACTAACTCGCCGGCGCGGCGGTACGCGAGATTGGAAACCGCACCGAGCGCTGTGTGATTCAGTAAGGCGAGCAACAGTTCGACAAAAGGTTTTTCACCTTCGCCGACGATGACGTAATCGATATCGGGCGAGGCGAGAAGCGACTCCGGGGCGGCCGAAGCATGGGATCCGCCGACGATGACGATGGCTGGGGAGTGTTTCTTGACACGGGCCGCGACCTCGAGAGCTTCGCGATAATACGGAGTAAACAAGGATGATATGCCGACGATGTCCGGAGCGAGCTCGGCGATCTCGCGTTCGATCTCATCGAAGGACTTACCGAAGTGATAGTACTGATGAAACGTCGAAAAGGGCGACTTGTCGGCCATCGGATAGTAATCCACCAGGTCGCGCAGCTCATCCGGAATGGCAATCGTCCGCCGACCGCAACCGCCGTGGTAATCTTTGATGATGATTTCGACGTGAGGCAGGTGTTTCTTTACGGCGGCTTTGAGGTAAGCAAGGCCGATGGGTTGGAGGCGCACGTCGGTGTCATAAAAGTCCTGGACCGGAGGTTGAACCAGCAAGACTCTCAGCGTCGCCCGGGAGCTTTCCTCAAGTGAAACTGGATCGCGCATTCTAGTCTGGAGCAAACTTGTAGGGAGATTTTCTGAAGAGTATAGTCCCGTCCAGCTTGGGTTCGAACTCTTCGGCGCGGAAATTGTGGAATTAGAGCTTTTCGATTTTCATGTGGACGATATCCAATGGGGAGATCAATCCTCGCTTGTTGGACGACAATTTATTGTCAGCCGCGCCGAGATTCAAGAGCAGATCAAGGACCTTACTCAAAATATCAAGCTGACCACGAAGCTCGCGCGCCCCGGTGAGTCGAAAAGAATTATTCATGTCCTGGATACACTGATGCCGATAGCGAAAGTGGATGACGAGCGCCGGACTTTTCCCGGCATTGATCACCCCGCCCGGTTGGTCGGAACTGGACGGACCGAGCGACTGCGTAACGTGCTGGTGACGATTGCCGGAAGGTTTCCTCATGCCGAGCTAATGACTCCCATCGAGCAGCCCCGGGAGGGGCTGATCGATATGAGCGGTATAGGAGCGCGTTACTGCCACGGGTCGGATTCTTTTCACATCATTCTGATGCTCGAAGGCGAAGCGGCGCTTTCGAATTTAGCTTTCGATCAGGCGCTTCGGTATATCGGGGTCCGCGTTGCGCGTTATCTCGCGGGAGTCAGAAAAAGCGGCGCGGCGCCGGACACAAAAAGGATTTGTCTCAATCGAATTGACAGGAAGCTTCCGAAAGTCGTCTTGATCTATCAGGTGCAGAGCCAAATTCCTCTGGTACGGACCTTTTATTACGGCGAGGAAATCGCAAAAACGCTGCCCTCGTTCGTCCATCCCAACGAGTTCATCGACGGCGCGGTGGTGAGCGGCACGTACAAGAGCGAGCGCAAGATTCCCACCTCGCTCCACTGCGCCAATCCTTTTATCGAGGAAATGCTCGAGCGGCACGGGCGCGAAATCGATTTTCTCGGCGTGATTCTTTCGCGCGGATACAACGACAGCTTCGAGCAGAAAAAGAAAATGGGTTTGTGGAGCGCCCGCTTGGCGAGGATACTGGGCGCGGACGGCGCCGTGGCCATGATGGAGGGAACCGGCAATACCACCGTCGATTTCATGCAGACTATCAAAGCTTGCGAGGAAGAGGGAATCAAAACCGTGGCCGTGCTGCATGAGGACAATGGCGCCCGAGGTTATGAACGGCCGCTGGTGGATCATCCGCGCGAAGCCGACGCGATGATCAGCCGCGGCAACCGCTCGGAAAAATTATCACTTCCCCCTCTCGACGAAGTGATCGGAGGCGCAGAGATTGATCTTCACTTGAAAGCCAAGCACGATCCGCACAAGCCACTGTTTTTTGACCCGACCATTTTTTTCGGCGCGCACTGCCAGATGGGCGCGAGCGGCTTTCGCGGCGCTTACGAAAGCTGAGGCGAATGAAATGGCAAAGATATTACACTATCTCAACCAATTTTTTGCGGGCATCGGCGGCGAGGACAAGGCTGGACAGGAATTTTCGTTTCTGCCAAAGCCCGTCGGCCCTGGAGTGCTGTTGAGTGACTTGCTGAAAAATCGCGACATCGAATATGCAACCGTGGTCTGCGGCGACAATTACTTTCACGAGAATGAAGAAGCGGTGCTGACAAAACTAGGCGAGGTGATGACCCGGTTCGCGCCAGATCTGTTCATCGCCGGTCCGGCCTTCCATGCGGGACGATATGGAATTGCCTGCGCGAAAGCCGCGAGCTTCGCGCTCGAGCGCTCGGGTGTACCGGCAGTGACTGGGTTGTTCGAAGAAAATCCCGGCACACGCGAAATCGGCCGGCACGTGCTGGTGCTTCAGACCGGAGCGTCAACCGCCTCGATGCAATCCGCCCTGAAGCGCTGCGCTGATCTCGCGGCGCTCATACTGAATCACGATCGTGACGGTCTGGAGGCCTTCAAAGAAGAGTTTTGCCTCAAAATCCCGCGCCGATTCACGGTTCAAGCGAACGCTCCCGACAGTGTTCGAGCGCTGGACATGCTGCTGGCGAAATTACGCGGCAGTGCTTTCGAGAGCGAGATTCCCAGGATCGAAGCCGCGCCGCACCCGATTCCCGCGGCGATTCAAGATCTATCGCAGGCAAGGCTCGCGATGGTAACCGAAGGCGGTTTAGTCCCGATGGGCAATCCTGATCGCCTGGAAAGCTCGCGCGGAACGAAGTACTTCAAGTATTCGATCAAGGAACGCGACGATTTGAAAGCGGGCGAGTTCGAAGCCATGCACACGGGTTACGATACCTCCACGGTGAACGCTGATCCGGACCGGCTCATTCCCGTAGACGCGATGCGGCGATTGGAGCGCGAGGGAAATTTTGCACGACTTCACGATTACTATTACGTCACGACCGGCACGGGCGCCATGCCTGCCAAAATGCAAGAGCTCGGCGTCGGTATTGCCGAGGAGATTTTCGCTTCGGGGGTAAATGGCGTGGTGCTCACGGCGACGTGAGGAACCGGCACGCGTAGCGGCGCTACGATTGCAAAAGAGATCGAACGGAAAGGCATACCTGTCGTGCTCATCACGTGCCTTCCGAACGTGGCAACGCAGGTCGGCGCTTACCGGATCATGACCGGAAACAAATTTCACTACCCCGTCGGAAATCCGGAGCTTTCGCCGGAAGATGAGGTGAAGTGGCGCGCACAGGTGTTGAGCGCGGCGCTCAAGGTTTTGCAGACGCCGGTTGAGTCTCCGACGGTCTTTGAGAAATAGTGAGACGGAGAATTCCAACCGGTAAACAGATCCAAATTTTTAGCGCATTTAACCGCGAAATTGTTCTGGATGGTAGTCTGTTTTGCTCAGAATAAATTTCGTCGAAGGATGGGTTTCCGGTAACTGAAAATTAGATTCTTCGCTGGCGCTCAGAATGACAGCCCGGTGCTTTTGGTGGCACGATTTAATGAAGGCAAGGGGGGACGGATGAACGTTTCGACCGGCTTGAACTCTGCGATCTTCTATAGCGCCGGCATTTCGCTCTGGATGTTGCGTTTTAGCATTTCATCTTCGTAATGTTTCCGAATGTAAGGATCTTCATCGGCATACTCGATCAACGTACCGCCTTTTTTCACGTCGATATAAACGCCGTCCTCACTGCGCTTGTCGGCAATCTTGAAGCCGATCGGATGAATCCGACTGCCGTAGCGCAGCGCGAGATGCCGCGCCGGTTGCGGACCGGTGTTGAAATGCTGATGGAACCAACCGCCCGGCGGACAGTAGACACTGCCGGATTTCCATTTCACCTCGACGACCTCATCGCCATGGCCGGCTTCGTACGGCCGGGTACCGAGTTCCTTAGACCACAGAAGAACATAGCCTGAGGACTGTAAACCCAGAAGAATCGCGCCGGCCCCGTGATAGTGAGCTTTGTGATATCGCGCCGCGGGCCACTGCGCTAAATGGCCGATCAGGCTATTGCCGGAAAGCTCGAACTGAGTGATGCGCACGCCGGCGCCTTTCACTTCGCGCTGATCTAAATCCGCCGATTGGATATCCATGATAAAGTTGGTTTCCCAGATATGCTGCATGCCGGCTTCATAGCGCTTCTGCCCAACCTGAAAAAACTCATCCGCGCCCGAGTAACGGTCGGAAAATAGGTAAGGACAATCAAAGATAAACTCCTCGTTGTGCACGATGTCCATGACCAAAGGTGCGTTGGTGACCGCCAAAAACTTTACCGGCTGGCGGGCGCCGTTAATCAGTCGATGCCAAGCGTTGAGCGGCGGTGCGAACAGGCTCCATGGCCCCCACTCGAAGCTCTGCTTGCGCCCGCCGTCCTGCCACACTTCGGTGGCGCCATGGCCGTCGAGTATGCAAACGACTTCCTCGTAAAAATGTTTCTCCGGTTCAAGAGCGCCGCCGGAAGGTATCTCGCCTACATACATGCCGGTGACGCCTTCCATGCCGTACAGATTGATAAACGCCGCCTTGCCGCCGGTACGGCGCCACGGCGCCAGCGCAATGTTGCGGACATCCTCCACGCCGTACCCATCGACGACGGGAATATTCTGGCGCATCATCCATTTGAAGTACGTCGTCTTATGAAATGCTGCCATCAAGGCACTGATTCGTTCATTCTGCGGCGACATGGATAAGTGACCCTCTGCTCGGTCTTTTTAAGAACTCCGTCAGGCCTGCCAGAAAATAATTTATCGTATCCCCAACTCTTTATTGACTTCGCGTTGAATCATGAAGTCGAACACACTGCCCGGAGGGACGGGCTGCGCTAATTTGAGAATTTGGGCGTCCAGAGCCAGATATTCCTTCACCTCATCTTCTGTGGGAATGCCGGTGACGGTGAACGCCGGTTTGGACAGACGATACGATTCCAAGGCGATCGGTACATCGGTATTCCACATCTTGGCGAGCATCTCGCTGATCTCTCGTTCATTCTGCTCAAAATACCGGGCCGCTTTCGCCTTGGCGCGCAGAAGTTTTTTTACGAGATCCGGTTTTTCCTGCAAAGTCTTGACGCTCACCGCCAGGCCGTTTTGGATACTCGCGTACTTATCGATCGCAGTGTCGAGGACATTCATCTTGTATTTGTCGCGCCCAAGTAAAAACCAGGGCGGGCTGATCGCCGCCACCTGTACTGTGTTGCTGATCATGCTCTGAAGATGCCGGCTCTCTTCGCCGCCGGCAATGGTCGTCAGATCCTTGTCGGGATCGAGGCCGCCCAAACTGATCATCTTTTTCGCCGCGGTATGCTGGCTGCCGCCGATGGTCGCTGTGGCCAATATTTTTCCTTTGAGATCCTTCACCGAGCGGTACTCGGGTCGGCTGACGAGCCAAAAGATCGGACGACGGAGACTGACCGACACGACGCGGAGCGGCGCCCCGCGCTGGATGCCGCGAATGGCGCTGCCGATAGAGCTCAAGCCAGTCAACTCACCGGTGACTCCCGCGGCGATCGCCGTATTCGCCGACATTTGAATCAGCAGAGGCTCAAGCCCTTCTTCCGGGAAAAACTTTTTCTCTTTCGCGATAAAAAACTCAATCGAGGTGATGCCGCTGCTCGAATAACTCAGCGCGACTTTCTGCAGCTGGGCTGCGCAGAAGCTTGCCATCGCCGTCAAAAATAGAACTACCCATAGGGAAACAAAAATAGGTTTGAGCACACTCAGCCTCATTGCTCGTAGAAAAAGTTTTATCTTCTCTGCCCGCTTTGATCTTTGCGCGAGTGATCGGCGTGCCACCGGCTTGACACTCATGATGCGGGATTGTATTGGAGGCACGTCTTGATTTGCAAGCAAAGATCTCGCGAGCGGCGCGTAAGGAGAAGGCCCGCATCTCGTGTTCTTAGCGCAATCTTTTCGAAAACCTGACCAGAGATGTTTTCGTTATTCAGAGCCTAGCTAACAATTAAATTATATGACACAAAAACCGTGAGAGAATATCCAGAAGTGGCAAGTGAAACCGAGAAGAATTTTGCAGCGGCCATCGATCGGATCGTCACGAGCTATAACAATAATCTACTTTGGATTACTTACTCGAAAGATCGATTGACAAAG
>Ga0164303_10000349_pt1 | contig 10360 bp, 10 predicted proteins | sample Whisoiple_207_MG_FD_109715 | JGI IMG/M metagenome (GOLD analysis project Ga0164303, IMG submission 109715) | Soil microbial communities amended with pyrogenic organic matter from upstate New York, USA - Whitman soil sample_207_MG | ecosystem: Environmental > Terrestrial > Soil > Agricultural...
CTTACCTTCCTTATTTTCATTCATCGTTGCCAGCTCTGAATCCCATATATCAAGAAAATCATATGCAAAGAGTATTTCACCACGTCTTACAATAGACCGGTTATAAGAAGGCCAGTGTGTCACAAATTATGTATTGATCTAGTCCAGCTAAATAGATTGAGTCATACAACAAAGCACAATTTGTTGTACAATAAAGCCGATGAGGTTACAATGTGTATTGATAGTAACTTTCTGATATCGCACCGTGGATCTTTAATATTTCGAGAGTATTCTTGATTGCAAGAAAACATCTTTACACATCTCGCATCTAATGGTTATAGAATATGCCTACAAATGGTTATTAATGCCCCAAATTGGTAGAATTTACATCCTGATCTTTATGCCATTTGTATTCAGATATTCTTTGACTTTGTCAACACTCGACTTCTCATAATGGAAAATGGATGCTGCTAATGCAGCATCTACTTCTGTATTTTTAAAAACATCTAACATGTGTTCTGGGTGCCCACAGCCTCCAGATGCAATAATGGGGATGCGAGAAGTTAGACAAATAGTTTTATTCAATTTAATATCATATCCGTTTTCAGTTCCATCAGCGTCAATGCTAGTAAGAAGAATCTCTCCTGCTCCAAGAGACTCTACTCTTTTAGCCCATTCAATGGCGTCAATTCCTGTTCCTTCCTTACCGCCGTAAATTCGGACTTCAAACCAATACTTCTCTTTTCCATCATCACTTTTAAAAAAATTTTTCCCACCAACGCAATAATTTCTTTTTGCGTCTATTGCAATTACAATGCATTGCCTGCCAAAAATCGATGTTAATTTAATAATTAATTGTGGGTCTTTTACAGCCGCTGTATTTATGGATACTTTATCTGCACCACTAAGCAGAATATCCCTTGCATCTTCCAGCCTTTTGATTCCACCGCCTACGGTAAATGGAATATCGATAACACTTGCCACATTTCGAACAACATTCTTCATGGTTTCTCTTCCTTGTTGAGATGCAGTAATATCAAGAAAAATGAGTTCATCGGCACCCTGTTGACTATATTTCTCAGCAAATTCTACAGGATCCCCTGCATCTTTTACCTTTGTAAAGTGTACGCCCTTAACTACACGGCCATTGTCAACGTCTAAACATGGAATAATCCTCTTTGCTAATGGCATTTTATGCTATCGCCTTTACATTCTCTATACTAACTTTGCCATCATATAGTGACTTTCCAAGAATGACGGATGAGCATCCAACACTCCTAATCCTGATTACATCTCCTATGTTGGAAATTCCACCACTAGCTATTATTCTTGCACTAGGGAAGCTACTACTGGCATAAGACAACGATAAGATGTCAGGTCCAGTTAATGTTCCATCTCTATCCACACTTGTTAACAAAAATTCTCTAATGCCCATTGACAAAAATAGCTTTATTATTTCATCGATTCTTGGACCGGCGATCTCTCTCCATCCATTTATCATAACGTTGCCTTCATTCTGATCAATTGCGATTACAATTTTCTCTCCTATTTTCTTAGTAATCTGTCTTATTGATTCCGGTTCCTTGTAAGCCATGGTGCCGAGTACGACTCTAGACGCATTTTTACTAAACATCTCATGTATTGCATTAATTGATCTAATGCCACCTGCTACTTCTACAGGAATATTCACTGCTTTAATTAGATTTGATATAATTTCAATGTTGTTCTTATCAGTAGACAATGCTGCGTCAAGGTCAACAACATGCAACATATCAGCCCCCGCTACTTCCCACTTTTTTGCCGTTTCAATAGGATTATTACTGTATGTCACCTTGTTGTCAGGATTGCCTTTGAGAAGTCTGACAACATCTCCATCCATAATGTCTATCGCTGGTATTACTCTCATTTCTTCTTGGCACATACTCTCAGAAAATTTTGGATTATAGTTGCACCAGTATTACCTGATTTTTCAGGATGGAATTGAGTGCCGAAGATGTTATCTTTCTCAATTACTGCTGGAATATCAATATCATATTCTGCAGTTGCAACCACTATGCTTTTAATTTTTGGAGCTACATAATAGGAATGTACAAAGTATACCCAGGAGCTATTTCCAATACCTTCCAACAATCTAGTTTCTTTCCTGGATATTTCAAGGTTATTCCAGCCAATATGTGGAATCTTGACTTTTTTCTTGGATAGCATCACTACGTCACCATTAAGAACTTTAAGGCCCTCTAATGTTCCCTCTTCACTATTATCAAATAGCATCTCCATGCCTAGACAAATGCCTAGCGTTGGCATACAACCATCAATGGATTCTATCAATAATTCCTTATTGGGTTCGATAGATTTTATTGCAGGATCAAAATTGCCTACGCCTGGCAGAATTAATCCATCAAATTTGTCCAGACCCTTCATATCGTGGATAATAAAGACACTGCGGGCACCATTCCTTTCCAAGGCTGCCTTTAAACTGAAAAGGTTTCCTGCTCCATAGTCGAATATTGCTATCTTGGTCATCACATTGCTCCTTTTGTGCTGGGTACTTCTTTCCTTTTTTTGTCGCCGCTAGCGGCCATCCTAAGGTATATTTCAAATGCCTTCATTGCAGACTCAATTTTATGATGATCATTATCTCCATATTCAATAATTATGTGCGTACAAGCATTCAAGTGTTGTGCAATTGAGCTTACAAAGTGCTCAAGGTCTTCCCTTGGAATTCCTTCAATAACATCTCTGGTTAATTTTAATTGTATGTTGCAGAATTGACGTTTCACAAGATCTATTGATACATATGCTAGGGATTCATCCATTGGAACTATCGCAAATCCAAATCGAGTAATCCGGGATCTGTCGTACAGTGCTTTGTCTATAGTTTGTGAAAGCACGATTGATATATCTTCTATAAGGTGATGTGTAATACCATCGTTGGATTTGCCAGTCAGGATAATATCCATCATGCTATGCTTACCAATAGCCGTAATAAGATGATCTATAAATGGAATGTTTGTCTTGACAGTTGTCTTACCAGAACCCTCAATATTTACCTCCACTGTAACTGAAGTTTCTTTGGTGATTCTTTCCATCTTTGCAGTTCTTCGGAGAATGCGAGAGGTGGCCAAGACGATCACAATTTTGTTGATCCTTTATTTAATATGTTTGGTAATTGATTGATGTTTTCAATTATTGCATCTGCACCATTCTCTTTGAATTGCCTAACGGTATCAGCAGGTCTAGCACTGCATCCATAGATGCCAAAAAATGTGATTTTAACTCCAGTTTCATCTTCTGCCCTTCTGGACATTAATAGGTCTTCTGATGAATCTCCCGCATAAATAGCAGTTCTGGCCTTCATAGTAGTCATAGCTTTTTTTATTGCATAAGGGTTAGGCTTGGAATATTTTCGACTTTTATCTTCAAGAAATATGGATGCACTTTGATTGAAAATATCAAATATGGGCTGCAAGGAGTATTCTGCCGCCAATTTACTCCTACCTGAAACTATGGCAATATTGCCATTGAATATCTTTGAGAGAGTATTTATCGCAGTTCTTGTGACCACAAGCTTGTCATTTTCAATTAGTGGTTTTCCAAAATAATATTTTGGTTCAAGTCTATGCTTTTTTTTGAATAATTCTGGTCCATAGAATACTTCATCGAAAAAGGTTGCCACAATACTCTGCCCAACGGGACCAGGATAAGCCAAAAGTTCTTTAAGTTTATGAACATTTCGAAAGGACGGTGATGATAGAGACAGGAACCTTTCCACTGAAATAATACCTTTCTCGTCGGCATTATTAGCCACATTATAAATAGCTTTTCTCACTTGATTAACGTTCTCATGAGAATTAGTCAATGCTGTAAGGATTATAGCGTAACTTGTATCGACATCGTTATTAAAACCTCCTGTACGCCTAAATTTTAGAATCATTTCTTGAGTAACTAAACCATTAAGACTAGATGCTTTTGTAATCTGTTTGATGATGAAATTTACGGTTTTTTTGATAGCAAAATCGTATGACTTCCTTATATCCACAATGACGCCATCAATATCAAAAAGAGCACAATCAGCACCGGTTGACTTGAATTTTGGATCTATGGAAACTCTCTTACCTATTGATTTATGCATTTTGTTTACGAACTGCCTTTTCTATTGATTCAAGAAATTTGTCGTTCGTATTTTTAGTACCAATTGTGACTCTAATGCAGCCTTTGCGACCCTCAATATTGCCAAATGCTTTAACAACTAACCTTTCTTTTTTCAATGATTTTAAGATTGCTTCATATTTATTAAAAGATTCAAAGAAAATGAAGTTGGCATCAGACTCAAAAGCCTTGATTCCTTTGATTCTAGCGAGCTTGTCGAATACTCTTGTTCTTTCCTCCTTAATCATTTTGATTGTCTTGTTGACATAATTGTATTGAGATAATACTATGCCTGCTATTGTTAATGATAGACTGTTGAGAGGGTAGGGAGATTGAATACTAGATCTAAATATTTGCGCAAATCTCTCATTTGCTACAAAGTAGCCTACTCTCGCTCCAGCTAATCCAAATGCTTTGGAAAGAGTACGTAATACAATGACATTATCATATTTGGTAGCAATCGGAGTTAAGGAATAATCTGCAAATTCGACATAAGCCTCATCAAGTAAAATTAGCTTGTCTTTGAGTGAATCTACAATTTCTAATATTGACTGTTTGTCAAATTGATTGCCTGTTGGATTGTTTGGAGAACAAATGTATACAATGTCAGATTGTTTGGCACTTTGTAGAAATTCCATTTTATGCAGAGTATTATTTTCTCTGCTTAGAGGGACTCTATCCACTGTCAATTCATGCAACCTGCAACGGTTTATAAAATAAGAAAATGTTGGAGTGAAAAGAGTGACTCGATGTCCTTTACCAACAATTGAAAGAATTAATTCAATTATTTGATCTGACCCGTTTCCCACTGCAAGATATTTTTTACTGATACCTGTATATCTCGCAAGCTGCCTGTAAATCTCTTTGAATTGATCTAATGGATATTCCCTCAGATCTGTACCTTTTGCTGCCCGTAATGCGATTTCTAAAATGAATTTTTTCTTCAGTGCAAAGTTTTCATTCGCATCTAACTTGAGTGATCCCTTATTATTTTCAGGTCTATTATAACTGTCAAATTTAGAAATTTTATCTAATTTCTCAGACAACCAATTTTTCATTTTTTGAATCTTTCCCTTACGGCTTCATAATGATTCATCAATCCTTCAGCCGTTGCAATTTGTTTAACAACAGGTTCCACTTCCTCCAAACCTAATTTGGTCGCTTGTACTGTGTTTACAATCTTTACAAAGTCAAGGACTGAAAGTGATGCCCTTGATTTGCTAAATCCTGATGTTGGTAGAACATGGTTAGAACCCAAACAATAATCACTGGCTGAAGAGGGTGTATATTTTCCAATCAGAATTAGGCCAGCCGAGGTTATCTTCCTTGAGATGGTTGTTGCATTCTGTGCAATTATTTCTAAGTGTTCTGGGGCTACTTCGTTTACAAATTCTATTGCACTGTGATCGTTTCTACATATTGCTATGAATCCATTTTCCTCTAAACTTCTCTTGACTATATCAGCACGTTTGATGATGCTCTTCCCAAGAATATATTGAACCTTATTTGTGACCTCTGCTGCTAATTCCTTACTGGTTGTTACTAGGCCACATAATGTATCGTAACTATGTTCAGCTTGTGAAATCAAATCAAAAGCAATTAGTTTTGGATCAGCCTTGGAGTCTGCATATACTAGTAATTCTGTAGGACCTGCGATCATATCTATCGAAACCCTGCTAGAAGCAAGAATTTTGGCAATGGTAACAAATATTCCTCCTGGACCTACAACCTTGCTAACTTTGCTAATAGATGGGGTTCCAAAAGCCAATGCCATAATTCCGTGAGCACCGCCTACCTTATAAAATTCATCGACACCACAAATATCTGCTGAAACAAGAGTTAGTGCGTCGATTTTTCCATTTCTCAGTGGAGGCGATATTGCTACTATTCTCTTTACTCCAGCAACCTTTGCAGGGATTGCACACATGACCATGCTACTGGGGTATCTTGCTATTCCACCAGGGATATAGCATCCAACACTAGAAACCGGCTGAACAATACGTTGTACTCTTACTCCGTGTGATGAAATTACAATTCCGTGAAGGCGTTTCAGAAGAACCTTTTCGCCTCTGATTAATCGATCCTTCATTATCTTGATAGAGTGAATCTGCTCTTTGGTAACGTTACTGTATGCTTCAGTGATCTCTTCGCTTGTAACCTTTAATGAATCTAATCGTACACCATCAAATTTTTCCGTATAATCAATAAGTGCAGAATCACCATATTTTGCTACCTCATCCATTATCAATTTCGTTTTTTGAATAAAGTCGTCAGAAATAGCGCCAATAGAATTGCGTAATTTCGCAGCATCGGATTTTGCGTCAAGAATAACCATTGTCTTCATCAAGAATTCTCATCTATATTTAACTCATCTAGCGGTAAAATCTGCCTTGTCTCCATTACAACCAGACCCTGTGCCAGCTTCCTCATCATTGGAACTATTTTAATAAATTCATTTTTGTCAATGATTGTATTGACTCCGTACCATCCTTTCTCACTTAATGGGCTAATAGTAGGTCTTTTCAATGCGGGCATGTTTTTCAGCAAGTTATCAAGATTTCTTTCCTCTACATTGACAAAAATATGAAGCTTTTTTCGTCCTTCAACCACCCCCTTTAATAATGCAATCATATCCGCAATCTTCTCTTTCTTTTTTGGATTTTTGAGAGCGTTTTTATTTGCGACAAAAACGGCAGTAGATTCCATCACTGTATCAATTATTTTCAGGTTGTTTTGTGCTAAAGTGGTACCAGTCTCAGTAATGTCAAAAATTGCATCGACGTCTTCTGGCGGCTTTGCCTCAGTAGCTCCAAAGGAAAGGAATATCTGCACATTCTTGTTTTCTCCAACTCTTAACCATGGCGTAATGATCATGGGATTAGTATCTCCAAAGTGCTTCTTGTAAGCGTAATTTGATTTGATATGAGAAGCTGTAGTGGTGAGATATTCTGAAGATAACCTAAGAGGTTTGTTTTTCTTTGCAAAGTACACAATCAATTCTGTCAGATCTTTGGCTTCAAAACTTTCTGGAATCGCTATTATTTGTTTTACTCTTCCATATTCTAAGTCTAGTAATATTTTGACATCAGCATTAGCCTCTATGATCCAGTCCTTGCCTGTGATTCCAACATCATAGAATCCTTCCTGTACGTAAGTTGGAATTTCTTGGGGTCTTAGGATTTTGACCTCTATTTCAGGATCGCTGAGTCTTATCCTATATGTACGTCCCTTGCCACTAATGCTTTGCCACGCCTGTTCGAGAATTTTGAATGTGGCTTCTTCAATGCTACCTTTTGGGACTGCAAATTTTACCGTAGGCATGATTGAATTGAGCAAACCTATTATAGGGATATATATTTATAGGAAACGTCTCTAACTGCTTTGTGTAGAACAATAAGTTCAGTTATTAGGCTAATTTTTAGAGTATTATGCTATTAAAAGTTGCAAGCATTGCAAAGCCGCATTGAAGGGTAGTGAATTCAAAATAAAGTATTATCTGTTAACACAGATATTATCCTGGAATTAGCCTGTGCTATTTATATGATTATTTGAAAAAGGATCTACATATTATGATATTATTTAATTGAAAATGTAATTTTTCAGTCTTTCATGTCTGTTTTACTACAGGTTTGTATCATTCTAGAAACCTGCTTTTATAGTCTATATTGTGTTGTATTTTCGCTTGATGATTGCAGATTTCTAGGTTGCTGCTAGGATCCAAATGAATGCGCAATGAAATTTCATTTTAATTTAAATTTTTTACTATTACAAGAATAAAATAGGATTCTTATTATGTAATTTTTACTTCTCGTTCTGCCTTCTTTAACAATGACAGAATATCCTTTGCCCGATTTATATTTATATTATTTTCATCACTGATTCTCCTAGCAACAATATCGATTAGCTCACCTTTAGCTCCAGCCATGACCGCAATATTTCTTGCGTGAAGTTTCATATGACCTTTCTGTATGCCTTCTGAAGCTAACGCCCTGATTGCAGCCAAATTTTGAGCAAGCCCAGCTGCAGCTAATATCATCGCCAGTTCCTGGGAGGTTTTAACACCTAGAATTTTTAATGCAATTTTAGCCATGGGATGAACTGACACTACTCCACCCACAATTCCAACGGCAACTGGCAATTCTATTTCTCCTGCTAGATCGCCTTCTTCAGTTTTATACCACTTTGTCAATGATCTATATGTTCCATCTCTGGCAGCATATGCATGTGCTCCTGCTTCGATTGCACGGAAGTCTTGTCCTGTAGCCAACGCAGCTGCGTCGATACCGTTCATTATACCTTTGTTATGAGTTACAGCGCGATGGGTGTCAGAATATGCAAAGGCATATGCATATAAAATTCGTTCCACAATATGTTTTCCTCCCAACTCATTTTTAGCAAAAATTGCTTTGCATCTCACAAGTCGTCTGGTTGCATAATTTGAAAGTATCCTTAGGATGACGCTGCCTCCTGTTAACTCTTCCACTTTTGGAGCAATTGTTTCGCACATTGTATTTATTACATTAGCACCCATTGAATCTTGAGTGTCTATGATTAATTCCACAATCAACATTTCTCCCATGTTGTTTTGACTTTTGTCCTGTAATTCCCTGACCTCCAAATCCTTTGCTATAGTATACCTGCTTTTAGAATTTGCTATATGAAGTAACTCATTTTTATTACTCAAAATCTTCTGTTTTGCTATCTCCTTAGGAGTATGTAATGGGAGTAATTGCACTTGACCTATCATCAGTGATTTATCTGCCTCTGCTGTAAAACCTCCACTTCTTTTTGCAATTTTGGCTGCTTTGCTTGCCGCAGCAATCACCGACGGTTCTTCTATGGCCATTGGAACGAGGTACTCTCTACTATTGACCATGAAGTCTGTTGCTATTCCAAGAGGAAGCATCAGCATCCCTATTGCATTCTCTATCATTCTATTGGCATCATCAAAGTTGAATGCCAATAACGGATCTTGTATTATAGCAATATCTCTCTTGGACAATGCGGTTATTTTTTTTAGGTAGTGTAGACGCTCGTGTCGAGCCATTTCATAAAATTTTTTTTTTGATATCAAAATAATCCACCATTATTTCAGCTTAACGTTAGGATTTAAAACCTTGTTTGCTCATATCCCTTCAATAGTTACAGCTGACAAGAAAACAACGATTAATGATATCATATGCGTGTTGGTATTTGAAATATGTATGTATGAAAACTAGATATGTTGCTTTGTTTTTTGTGATTCGCTTTAATTTCGTACGTGTTCGACATGAATGTTTTCAACAGGTTTACCACAGTTATAGGACTTTAATCACTTTTCTGTCTATTCTCTAAACAAGGTATGTCTTGGCTGTCACAAAAGTCAAAGGAACCTGCGGGTTATGTGTTATCGTCTAGATTACGTAAATTCCCATTGTTGGTGTGGTTATGGTGATTATTGATGGAAGTACTGTCTAGTTTAGGTATTGGTATAGTAGTATCAGACGGGGTTACAAAAGTTATCATAGGACCAGCAGCACTTAACAGCAATTATAATTAACAAGAGCCAATTAATTTATTGTTTTTCGGTTGTCAATGAATTAGGAAGGTATTTAATGTAACCAAATAGATCTTTGCTATATACCAATTATGAATGCCTCTGAGATTATGGTGGGTAAAGTCATCACACTGAATTCTGAAGAGACAGTTGCAAAGGCGTTAAGAATGATGCATGAAAACGACATTTACCAGATACCAATAGTTGACGATAACCGCAAATATTTAGGCATGGTATATGCAAGGAATTTCTTGGGATAAATGCTATGCCAGGCTCAAAATTGAAAAGCTATCTTGCTAAGACGCCAATTCTAAGTCCGAATGATACTGTTGAAAAATGTGCTCAGCTGATTGTGACTAGTGGAAATCATGCTTTACCAGTAGTGGAAAATGGAAAATTAAGTAGTATCATTGGTGAAAAGGATGTAATATTAACCGCAGATTTCGGTCATGCCATGGTGGATGAGGTTATGTCTGGAGCCATTGTAATTGAAGATGATACTACACTAGGCAATGCTTTGTCAAAGATGCGGAGATACAATATTTCACGGCTTCCAGTAATTGAATTAAATGGTGTTCTTATAGGTACCATTACTGCTCTAGATATCGCTAAACTAATTGCTACTCCTAAAGAAAGGCCGAGTAAATCTCCAGGAGTTGGTACTATGACTACTGTTAGAGATGCTAAAGTCAAGGA
>Ga0164303_10000352_pt1 | contig 10324 bp, 12 predicted proteins | sample Whisoiple_207_MG_FD_109715 | JGI IMG/M metagenome (GOLD analysis project Ga0164303, IMG submission 109715) | Soil microbial communities amended with pyrogenic organic matter from upstate New York, USA - Whitman soil sample_207_MG | ecosystem: Environmental > Terrestrial > Soil > Agricultural...
AATGCCTCAGGCAAGCGCGCTGAAGCCACCGATCAGCTACTCGAGATCGTCAAGCGCGACCGCAAGTGGAACGACGACGCCGCGCGAAAGCAGCTCGTGCAGTTCGTCGACGCCTGGGGGCCGGCCGATCAGGCTACCACGGATGGACGCAAGCGGCTTTCGACGATCTTGTTCTCGTAGCGCGTATTCCGCAAAGGTGGATACCGGTCTTGCGGTCAGAGCACGCGCCAAGCTAGTATTTTGAAGGCTAGCACTGGGGCCGCAGATGCCGATCAATGCCGAATATCGCGGGCCCGGCGACCTTCCCGAGGTGATACCGGTGTTTCCGCTGCCCGGAGCGCTGCTGCTGCCGCGCGGCCAGATGCCGCTCAACATCTTTGAGCCGCGCTATCTCGCAATGGTGGACGATGCGCTGCGCGATGGCCATCGGCTGATCGGCATGATCCAGCCGGACGCTTCCCACTCGTCGAACGAGGATAAACCGAAGCTGTTTCGCGTCGGCTGCGTCGGGCGCATCACCCAGCTCGCCGAGGCCGGCGACGGCCGCTACATTCTCGAACTCACGGGCATCGCGCGCTTCAAGGTGATCGAGGAGATTGCCGTGCAGACCGCATACCGGCAATGCAAGGTGGACTATTTTCCCTACCTCGACGATTTCACGGCGCGCAAAGGCGAGGAGGCCGTCGACCGCGAGGCGCTGCTCGCGGTGCTGACCGATTTTCTCAAAGCCAATAATCTCAAGGTTGACTGGGAAGGCGTCGAAAGCGCCCCCAATGAGGCCCTTGTCAACGCGCTGGCGATGATGTCGCCCTACGGGCCGCCGGAAAAACAGGCAATGCTCGAGGCGCCCGACCTGAAAACGCGCGCTGAAATCCTGATCGCGGTCACCGAGATGGACCTCGCGAAGAAGCGCACCAGCGGCGACCCGCCGCTACAGTAATACAGAGCCCGCCACCGAAAATTTGACGCAGCAGGGGCGGGAACCTGTGCGGTCATTGCCGAATTGGAGAATTCTGGCGCATGATCCGGGAAAGTTGGAACCGTTTTCATCGGATCATCTCCTGACCGAGATCTGGCATTCGGGGCAACTCTTGTCGTCTCCAAAGGAAATCGAAATCAAACTGCAGCTGCCATCCGCGAATTTCGCGCGGCTCCGGCGCGTGCCCTTGCTCCGCCGGGCAGGCAGCTCGAAGCGCAGCGAAGACCAGGTCTCGGTCTACTTCGACACCAAGCGCCTGCAACTCAGGGATAGCGGCCTGACGTTGCGCGTCCGGCGCACCGGCAGCCGATACATCCAGACCATCAAGTCCGACGATGGAAGCCCGTTCGAACGCGGCGAATGGGAAGCACCGGTGGACGACGGCCGGCCAGATCTGAAGCAGGCGGATGCATCCCCACTTGAACCATTGGGGATCAAGAAACTGCGCAAGCGATTACGCCCTGTGTTCGAAACTCGGGTGCAGCGCACGAGCTATCCGCTTAAACGCAAGGACTGCGATATCGCATTGACGATCGATCGCGGCGAAATCGATGCCGGCAACGGCACGCTGCCGCTATGCGAGGCGGAGCTCGAGCTGAAGCGAGGAAACAGGGCACGTCTGTTCGAGTTCGCGCGGGCAATCGCACGCGCGACATCGGGCGAACTTGCCGTCAAAAGCAAGTCTCAACGCGGCTACGAACTTCTCGCCGGCGAGGATGCCGCGGTCGCGAGGGGCGAAGCCGTAGACATTGCGCCGGACATGCCGGCGAGCGCCGCGTTCCGGTCGATTGGATTTGCCTGTCTCAAGCAGATAGTGGCCAACAAACCGGCAATCCTTGCAGGAAACCACGAGGGCATCCATCAGATGCGCATCGGCTTGCGACGCCTGCGCGCGGCGATATCGTTATTCTCGGATGTCGTGGCCGAAGCGGAAGTGCGCGACATCAAGCGGGAACTCAAATGGCTGACACGCGAACTTGCTCCCGCGCGCGAATTCGACGTTTTCCTGACCAGGGTCGTGGGGCCGCTCGAAAAGAGCCATGCGCGATTGACCGGGATGCGAGGCCTGTCGCACGATCTGGCGGACCGGCGTGACGCCGCGGTAGCGCGCGCCTTGACGGCGGTCCGGTCGCGGCGATTTCGCGACATGACGCTGAACCTCGCCGCGTGGCTTGACGTTGGCAGCCGGCGCGAGCCGCGAAACGGATTCTCGCGTCGGCGTCGCGAGCAGCCGATCGAGACGCTGGCCCGCGCACAACTGACGCGCCGCTGGAAGAAGATTCGCAAACGGGGCCGCATGCTGGCAAAACTCGATGCTCACGCGCGGCACAAGCTTCGGATCCAGGCGAAGAAATTACGCTACGCGGCGGAGTTCTATAAGACGGTGTTTCCCGGAAAAAAGAAGGAGAAGCGTCGCGAGACCTTCCTGTCGGCGCTGAAGGACATGCAGGATTGCCTTGGCGATTTGAACGACGTCATCGTGCACGAGAAGCTCACGACCGGGATCGCCAAGGCGTCGATTGAACGATCGACGAGGCCGTCCCGACGGGTATTCGCCGCCGGCCTGCTGACAGGGCATGAGGAAGCCCGCTTCAAGCCGTTGCTGGCGGCGGCAGAGCATGCCTACCGCGATTTCAGAAAATTAAAGCCGTATTGGCATTAGCCCGGTTGCCCGGCCGGATCGTCAGCCGGTTGCGGCGGCGCGGGCATTCTGTTCAGGCGCCGTCAGCCGCATCAGCATGACGGTCACGACAAGCACGCTCAGATAGACCAACAGCTGCATTTCCGTGGGCTGATCGGTATAGCCGATCAAGGTGTGCATTGCCCGGCCGGCGATACTCTTTTCCGAAAGCAGCCAGCCACTGTCCCAGGCCACCGTATCGAGCCGCGTGAGCCAGTTGGCGCGTTCGAGGAATGCCACCGCCTGTGCCGCCATGCCGGCCGCCAGCAGCGTGATCAGGACCGTGGTGGTTGCGAACAATGCCCGCGGCGGAATGCGCATCAGGCCAAAATAGGTCAGCAGGCAGACGGCGCAGCCAAGTCCCAGGCCGATGATCCCGCCAAGGGCGAGGCTTAGGGCCGACCCGCCGTCGGACGCGGCGATACCATACAGGAACAGCGCGACCTCGCTGCCTTCACGCAAGACCGCCACACCGACCACGACAGCCAATGCCATCAGCGGCTTGGTTCCGTCCGCGACCGCCTGCCCGACCGCGCGCATTTCTCCGGCCATTTCGCGGCCGTGCCGCGCCATCCAGACGTTGTGCCACGTCAGCATGATCACGGCGACAGCCAGGATCGCCGCGTTGAACAGCTCCTGCCCCATGCCCGCAAAGAGCTGGGATAGGGCGCCGGCAAAGGCTGCGACGATGCAGGCCGCAAGCGCCCCCGCCAGCACGCCGCCGCCAATCCAGCGATTGCGATGCAGAACCGAACCGGTCACCGCGAGCACGATGCCGACGATCAATCCGGCCTCGAAGACCTCGCGAAACACGATGATGAGTGCAGCCAGCACGGAAACCTCGCCTATTGCACGACCAGGGTGCCGCGCGCCTTTTCGTTGAAGTCGTCGTAAAATTCGTAGCGTCCGGGTTTCAATGCCCGCACATTGATAACACCTTCGCTATTGGCGGCGACCACCTTTTCGACCCGCAGCGACTTGCTTTCAAACTCCATCGCCTTGGCGTCGAGGTTCTTGACCCGGAACGCGATGGGTTTGTCGGCCGGCGCGCGCAACTGGCTGGGCTGGAACTGGCCCTTGGAATAGGTCAGTTGAAGCTCAGTCGCCTGTTGCGCTCGGGATGGAGATGTTGGCAGCACCGCGATCGCGCAAAGCGCGGCCAAGGTCAGTCTTCGCATTGTGATAACCATAGCGTACCCCTGTCAGCCTTTTCCGGGTTTTAAAAAGATCAGAATTCGACGGCGAATTTAAGCCTGGCGCGATTGCGCTGGAACTCGGCCAGGTTGAGCGAGACGGGATTGCCGACCTCGCGGCCCCAGACCTGGGTGTTCCATGCCGCCGTCATGAACATTTTTGGCGTGAACTGGACATAAAGCGTCGGTCCCAGCATGACGGCGTCGCCGGTGAAAGCGGTTAAATTGGCGGCGTCGTAGTGGCGGAGATACCAGACCTCGCCGCCGACGACGACATTGGACGCGATCCGCAGCGACAGCGCCGCCGAGCCGCCGAACTTGGCCTCGCGTTCGGTGTCGCCGGCCAAAGTCTGCGTGATCTCGGGTTCGTAGAGCAGATTGAACCCCGCAAACAGGCGGTTCTTCAGAAGTTCGAGATCGGCGTTGATGACAGTTTCGAATTCATAATTATGCACGCGATCGCCGCCGGTCTCGTCAATCCGCCGCACCGTCGGCTCGAATGCCAGCGTGACCGCCAGCGGGTTGCTCGAGGTGCGCTCGATCGCAAGATAGCGCAATTCCGCGAACATTCCGCTCAATGCGACCTGACGCCGGTCATCGAGATCGGTCACGCCGCCGATATTGTGGGTCGATCCGAGCGCGCCGAATTCGATCTGGATGAACTGGTTCGGGGTAAATTCGAATTCGTATTTCGTCTCGGTCGCCGCGTAGTGGCCATCGCGCTTGCCGAACCGGCCAATGCTGTCGACGGTGAATTCCTTCTCGCCCTCAAGGCCAATACCGGACCCGGTGGTAAATCCAAAAATGTATTTTGTCTCGATATCGCGCCAGAAGCTTGCATCCTCCGCGCGCGCCGCGCTGCTCGCCCAAAAAAGGCATCCGACCGCGCCGAGCACAATATGACGCCGTCCAGGCCGTATCCGCGCTTGCATCGCTCGCATCCGCTTTCAGGTTGATGCTGTCAGCTAGCGGCTTGCGGCCGGATCGGCAAAAAGACTCCTTCTAAACTAGAGACATTCTAAGGTCTTGGGACCAATCGGAAGATGTTTGACAGCGACGGAGATCGAACGGAGCTTCTGGATCGCCGCGCTAATATCCGGCGACTGCGAGAGCGACCACCGCGCTCAGCGCCACCCATCCGAAATGGCGGCCGCGCATCGCCCAGGCGTTGGCGAGTGCGGCAAAGCCAAACACGCACGCGAATGTTGCGATGATCCAGTGCCGCGCCGGATCGGAGGCCATCAGCGGTGCGGCAATCAAGAGCACGCCGCCGCCGATCCAGGCCACGGTGCCGGCCTGCCAGACCAGCCGGATCAGCTTGCGCAGCCGCGGCGGCTCGATGGTGGCGCGCGCGAACACCTTGGTTTCGCCGAGCACGCCGTGGATTAGTGCTGCCGCAATCGCGGCCAGCCCGGAACATTGCAGCAAGAGGTCGCGCATTGGAGAGTCCTCCATACATGACTGTATGGTTTTAGGACGGGCCGCTGGCGGTTGTCAATACAGTGGTGTATGGTGGATTGTCGCAGGAGCAAGCATGACCGACCAACTTTCGGCCAAGGACTGGCTCGATCAGGGCCTCAAGACGCTCGCCGAGCGCGGTTTCACGGCGCTCAAAGCCGAGCCGCTGGCGAAGGCATTGGGGGTATCGCGCGGCAGCTTTTACTGGCATTTCGCCGACATCGGCGCCTTCCACGCCGCGATCCTCAAGCATTGGCGCGAGGTGGCCGCCGAGCAGATCATCGCCAATCTCGAGGCCGCCCCCGATAGCCACGACCGGCTGGCACTGCTGCTGCGCCAGGCGTTCGGCGGCAAGCTTGCGCTGGAGAACGCGGTCCGCACCTGGGCAACGGTCGACCCGGCAGCGCGAAGCGCCGTGCGAGCGATCGACCGGCGCCGGCTCAGCTATGTCGAAAGCATGCTCAGGGCAGCCGGGCTTTCGCCCGGCGTGGCGCGCGCGCGAGCGCAAATTTTCTACTGGGCGTTTGTCGGCTTTGCGCGGTCGGACAAACCGTTGCCCCAGGCAAGACAGCGAGCGGTGCTCGACGAACTGCTGCGGATGGCCTCGCGATAGGGGTTGCGCGGATACACGTGACGATCGGATATGCTACAGCACCAAAATACCAAGCCGGAGACCAGGATCATGACATCCCCGCCCGAACGCCTTGAAGGCACCGTCGACCCAAAGCTTCTGGAAATCCTGGTTTGTCCGGTGACCAAGGGTCCGCTGGAGTTCGACGCAGCCAGGCAGGAATTGATCTCCCGCTCCGCCAAACTCGCCTATCCGATCCGCGACGGCATCCCGATCATGCTGCCGGAGGAGGCGAGGAAGATCGAGTGAAGATTGCCAAACGGTTTGAGCCGTCGTCCCTGCGAAAGCAGGGACCCATACTCTGCGGCTTCTCGGCTCAGCCACCGGGGCGGGACGGCTCGGCAAACAACCAGGCCCGGTGATTATGGGTCCCCGCTTTCGCGGGGACGACATTTCATTGATAATTGCTAAAACGCGGGACGACGACTGCGTTGATCGCTACAACGCCTCGCCCTTCAACAGCCGGGGTACCTCGCCAGCGAGTCCCGCGGCCTGGCGGATGAACAGGCTTTTCAGCGGCGGCGCGCGGTCGACCAGTCCCAGCCCGATATCGCGCACGACGCGCAGCAGCGTCGATTCGTTCGAGAACAGGAAATTCAGCGAATTGGTGGCAAGCCCCATCGCCATGGTATCGAACCGCCGCCAGCGCTGGTAGCGCTCGAGCACGTCGGCCTGGCCGACGTCCATGCCGAGCCTTGCCGCATCGACAACCACCTCGGCAAGCGCTGCGACATCCTTCAGCCCCATATTGAGGCCTTGTCCTGCGATCGGGTGAATCACATGCGCGGCGTCGCCGACCAGCGCCAGCCGTTCGCCGATGAACGAGCGCGCGACGAAATACCCAAGCGGAAAGGCGCGCGGCCTGTCGAGCGCCTTGACCTCGCCGAGATGCAGCCCAAAGCGCTGCTCGAGCTCGCCGTGAAACTCTTCCTCGCCGAGCGCGACGATGCGCGCGGCCTCGTCACGCTTCTCGGTCCATACCAGCGACGAGCGTTTCCCCGTCAGCGGCAGGATCGCGAATGGGCCGGCGGGCAAAAAATGCTCTTCGGCACGGCCGCCATGATCGCGCTCGTGGCCGACCGTGACCACGATGCCGGATTGATCGTATTCCCAGCCACAGGTGACGATGCCGGCACGCTCGCGCAATTTCGAGCGCGCGCCGTCGGCCGCGACCAGCAGGCTCGCCTCTACCACGCTGCCGTCGGCCAGCGTCACATCGACGCCATCGCTGCGCGAATCGAAGGTCGTCACCGATGTGGCTCTGAGATTGACGCCCTCGGCCTCCGCGCGCTTGACCAGCGCATCGATCAGATGCCGATTTTCGACCATATGCGCGAACGGTTCGCCGGGCTCGACATCTCCCGCAAACGTCAGGAACACCGGACGCGTCGCGTCCTGCAGTCTGGAATCGGTGACGACCATGTCAAGAATAGGCTGCGCCTGCGCCGCCACTTGGTCCCACACCCCGAGCGCCTCGAACAGCCGGCGGCAGGCAGCAACGATGGCGGTCGCGCGCGGATCGCGGCTCGGCCGCGCCGCGAGGGCCGGATCGGCGACGATGATGGGGATTTCGGCGCCAAGGCCTTGGCGCATCGCCAGGGCGAGCGCCAGTCCGGCAAACGCGCCGCCGCCGATGACAATGCTACGCTGTGCCGGCATGCCGAACCCTTGACTGGCAGAGGTCATAGACCAGACTTGCTACCTGACTATAGCTGGGCGAAACAGGTTCGCGATACAAGGCTGACATCTCTCCTATTGTCATTCCGGGGCACGTGCCTTCGCGTGAACCCGGAATCTCGAGATTCCGGGTCGAGGCGGAGCCTCGCTCCGGAATGACCAGTAATTGAAAGCGCTTCCATGTCCAAAGGCCTGATTGACCTGATTTCGATTCTCGATCTCGAGCCGCTCGAGGTGAACCTGTTCCGCGGCAACAGCCCGAAGACCAGCTGGCAGCGGGTGTTCGGCGGGCAGGTGATCGGCCAAGCGATGGTGGCGGCATGCCGCACCGTCGAAGGCCGCCTGCCGCACTCGCTGCATTGCTATTTCATCCTGCCCGGCGATCCGCAGATTCCGATCATCTACGAGGTCGAGCGGCTGCGCGACGGCAAGAGCTACTCGACCCGCCGGGTCACCGCGATCCAGCACGGCCACGCGATTTTCTCGATGATGGTGTCGTTTCATGTCGAGGAACAAGCCGCGTTCGATCATCAGGACAAGGTGCCCGATGTGCCGCCGCCGGAAAAACTCACCGCCGAAGAAGTTGCAAAACAGCCGATGTTCCGCGAGATGCCGGATTTCATCCGCCGCTATTACGAATCCGACCGTCCGATCGAGCTTCGCCCGGTCGAGCTCGGCCGCTATTTCGGCGACAGGATCGACGACGGCCGCATCCATGTCTGGATCCGTACCGCGGCGAAGCTGCCCGACGATCCGGCGCTGCACATGTGCGCGCTGGCCTATGCGTCGGATTTCTCGCTGCTCGATGCCGTCATGGCACGCTACGGCCGCACCCTGTTCGACAAGCGGATGATGCCGGCGAGCCTCGATCACGCGATGTGGTTTCACCGCCCGTTCCGGGCCGACGAATGGCTGCTTTACGCCCAGGACTCCCCGAGCGCGCAAGGCGGGCGCGGATTGACCCGCGGGCTTATCTTCAAGCCCGACGGCACGCTGGTGGCCTCGGTGGCCCAGGAAGGCTCGGTGCGCCAGCGCAAGTGAGGTCAGGCGTTTGCCTGTGTACCTCTCTCGGCCAGAACAGTTTGCGACGCCAGCCAGCGCATCATCCAGCGGTACATCCATGGGATCGGAATGATGAAGAGGCAGGCGAGTACGGCTACGATCGAGCGCCAGAGAAACTCCAGTCCGGTGCCGGTGAAGACGACTTCACGCCGCGTGCCCTGGATATTCCGGCAAAGCCACCGCAGTTGGGCAACCTCAACCCACGCCCATCCGATGATAGTGATGATGGCGAGGACCACCAGAATGTTCCATCCGAGATAGGCCCAGAACGAGCCCGAGAAACTGAGCCCGAGCGGCTGCCCGCCAGACGCGAGGTTCGCAACCAGCCATTTGATCAAAAGCCAGTACAAGGCGAACTGAACGATGGACATCAGATTGTCGAGCCACTGCAGGCCGGTGAGCGCAACGGCGATCGCGAGAACGATAAACCCGAAATACCACCCCGCAACGGTCAATGCCGAGCCGGTGAAGGTGAGGTTCGGGCGTCCGGGCACGTGCACGCAGGTAACGATCCACTTCAGGTACCACACCAGGGCCCATGGGGCCGGGATGACGAACAGCAGACCGATCAGGACAACGATGCTGCGCCATGTGAATTCCAGAATGCCGAACTCGATCGAAAGCGCACCGCCGCCGTAGCCACCCGCGATCACCGGCGGACCACCTGCTTGCGCAATCGAGGGTGGGCCCGGCATCAATCCCGGAACGTCCCCGGCTTTCTGCCAGCCCGCCATGCCCTCGCTCCAGACCAGCGTCTCCGCCGTCACCGTGCCGTTTGCGATGAACTCGCGCAGCCGTGCCTCAGGGTAAGGACCTTGCTGCGTGCCTTGTGATGCAAAAAACCAGGATCGGTTTGACATTTCATCCCCTTAGGCGTTGGAGCGAGTGGGCAAGCCGATACCGCCGGCAATGGGCCGCATCCTGGCGATCATGCCGTTGCCTCTGCAGGGAGGCTAGAGAGCGGGGCCGTACCACGGCAATTGTTTTTCGGTCGGGCCTGCAAACTTTTTGTGCCATTTGCACAAAAAGATGCCAGACTTGCATGAAGACAAATTAGGGCGCGAACCGGCGCCGCGGAAAATTCTGGGAAGAAGGCCTGACCATGAAGCTCGTTGTTGCCATTATCAAACCATTCAAACTTGACGAGGTGCGCCAGGCACTCACCGCGATCGGGGTCACCGGCATGACCATCACCGAGGTCAAGGGCTACGGCCGCCAGAAGGGCCACACCGAGATCTACCGCGGTGCCGAATATGTCGTGAATTTTCTGCCGAAGCTTCGAATCGAAATCGCCGTCCCGTCGAATCTTGCCGACAAGGCGGTCGACGTCATTACCTCGAGCGCGCGCACCGGCCAGATCGGCGACGGCAAGATTTTTGTGACGCCGATCGATCACGCCTTGCAGATCCGGACCGGCGAAACCGACAGCGACGCGCTCTGAATCTTGCCGCTTCCATCGCATCCGGCAACGACGCCTGGTGTACGTTCGATAGGGCGTCACGGTTACCCTGGCGCGGCTAGACGGCGTGACCTACGTGCTGCTCAAGCTTGTGATTCGCGCCATCGCAGGTGGCCCGCGAACACCAGCTTGAGGGCCACGATATTTCGCAGCACGGCGGGCCCACACTAGATTCCCCACGCAT
>Ga0164303_10000353_pt1 | contig 10319 bp, 8 predicted proteins | sample Whisoiple_207_MG_FD_109715 | JGI IMG/M metagenome (GOLD analysis project Ga0164303, IMG submission 109715) | Soil microbial communities amended with pyrogenic organic matter from upstate New York, USA - Whitman soil sample_207_MG | ecosystem: Environmental > Terrestrial > Soil > Agricultural...
AAAGAACAAGTTCAGATGATTCAGCTCCTACATCTGTCTATTTAATAGGAATTAAAAATTCTATAATACTACAATTAGATTGTCGCGGGTAGACTCATATACCAGTCAATGTCGACCTGACCAAAGAGAATAAAGTGTTTATTGGACTAATGTTTTAAAGAGCTAAAAAAATAGAAGGAAAAATAAATTTAAGAACTTTTTATGAGTTTGCGGAAATGATCTTTATTTTTGGATATTTCTTCGTCCCAAGTCTGCTCATTATATCCATGGACTTCGACACCGTGTTTTTTTGCATTTTGTAATAACTCTTCTTCGGTTTCACCATACATAGTATGTGTACAAACGGGATCGCCCGCATCCTTACAGTTCAAGCTTAGAGTCATTAAAGAGTAATAATCTATCCAGGAGTTAAGCTTTATGCTTTGTCGGAGAACTATACCGTTAGGCGTTGTACTGAGTTCAGTCGACTCTGCCTAAGAAAGATAAAGGCATGATCGCCCAGCTTTTAGTTGCCGAGTGCAGACAAGAGTTCGTTAATTCATGTCACCTCAAAGGCCGAAGAGTCATATCTATTGGTGCAGTATCAACTGACCATGCCTAGCTTCTAATGTCTAGAATAATAATAATAATAAGGATCACCTATTCAGAAGAAAGCAGTACCACTCTCATGTGCCTCAAATGGAGAAAGGCCTACTACATCACGGTAGAAGATGATAGACAGATATCTGAAGATTACTTACAGTCAGATGCGCCTTAAAAAATTCACGTAGTGGAACGAGTCTATTTCTTGTCATATGCTCATACCAAGTACTTTAGCTCGTTTGTCATTTCTGTGTCTTAAATGACTTTAGCCATTCCATATATAACTGAGTTAGCTTGGGTGAGGAATCCTTAATCATTGTAAGTATTTTATGATGAAACAGTACACGTGCTAATACTAAATCGTATTCAAATGACAAATAATTTAAATATGATTCAACAATTTTATTTGCTACTTCAATTACTGGTATAATTTGTTCTTTGGAGACTATGCCATTTTTAGAATACTCTTCAATCAAATCTACCTGATTTTTTACCAAACTATTACAAGAGCCTAGCATGTCATATTGCAGATTTGCAGTGGCCTGTAGATATTCGAACTGTTTTTTATTTATCTTGCTATATATCATAGAACAGGTTTTAGAAAATGTTTGCAAAGCATCCTCCTTACTATCAACGGTATTATTCTGATCATCACTAATTGCTGTCGACAAATGTATTTTACTCTCATACTTTTGCATTCCCATCAAAAAAACCTTTACATTAATTAGCTTATAGAGTCAATCTGTCAGATGACCTAAACCATATTATACATTCATCAAGCGAGTTTGTTGTTGACACATTTCTGATATTCTTACAGATATAATTGTCATAGGTATCAATTATCTTTTCTTACCATAAATATACATAAGTTCTAGATATAATCTGTCATTTACCAATTAAATAGATATTTGTTCATTCCTATTTATTATTGCTTGATTAGTCTATTCGCTATTTCTATCTACATTTAGGCGCAATGAACATGATGTTATTAATCTTTATGATTTCCTTTCATGCCTAATGCAAATTACAATTGGAGGAAATATGCTCAATTTGGATACTGGGACGACAAGACTCATCCTTTGCAGACACAATATGCACTCTCTAAAATGATTGGAGAGTTTGCGTCCTTGCAGACAGTAAAAGAACAGGTAGTGGCAACGCCAAGTGACTTTTAACAATAGATATCAGTCTATCTGGAAAAATGCACAGTTCGAATTATCCTTCATCGTCATATAGTTAGAGGGCTTTCCATCACCAGTGGTCTAATATATAATAGACAATAAAAATAATCGAACCATTCATTAATCAATTGAGGTACGGGTATACTTAGCTTCTGGAACCAGTGGTTTTCGAAATGCGAATTTCCTCATTTGTCAAACTGATAGCTACCCCAATAGTATATGTACTAGAATTAGGTCTTGGACAAGAGAACACACTCATCGGGATGACTTACTATACATATCCACATCATTGCTAAAGCTAAACTATTAGCTGGGTAGTGAAAATATACAAAAAGGATGAATAAAGCTAACCCTTATCGACAATCTAACAATTAATAAATATCATTATCTATAATATTCATAAGTTGAAGTTTATAATAGAAGGTCAACATAGGGATCACGAATTCAAGCTAGTAGGATCTGTTAATGGATTTCATCTGGAATTGAATAATCGTGTCATATTGTACGCGGACAACATAGAAAAAGATGGATGTGTAACAATTGACGAATCCGCCTTTTACAAGATAGAATCAATTAATAAGAAATCGCACGATTACCATATTAAGGATTTACAAACATACGGTAATTAATTAAGATAAGTCTGTACCATTTTACTGTTAGCGTTAACAAGAAATATGAATAACCGCTCGCTTAGTCTTGAAAATAATAATCAATACATTTTAACTTTTCATGTTCAAGCCCCTTATAGAGTAAGGATTATTAAGCCATTTGAGGAGAACATTTTTAAAAATATGCGTACAGTTTATAAATATCATAAGATCCATGGACTAGAAGGTTGATTTTACAACTCACTTCATTAGGAACATTCGCCAGTTTCTGATTCCTTCCTTATAGTTCTCTTACTACGAAATATCCTTCCATACGCGATTAACGCTGATGCTATTAGATTAAAACCAATTCCGATAATTATTATTGAATTAACTGACATTATATCTCACTAGATTTTTTATCTAGGTTAGTTATTATAATTAGGCGCAACCTGCAGTATTTTTATCAATTGATTTAATGTTTTTCTTAATTAGCACATAGGAAATGAATTTATGATCATATCCTACAATATCACTAGCCAGAAATGGTCTTGCAATGTTATCGAGACAAGATTCTATGAGCCGATAGATGAGTAGTTTAACAGGCGCTAGGAATTCACAACGTCATCTTAAGTAGATATACTGTCTTTCATAGAATCTATAAAGCAGATAATGGACCTTAGAGACTAAAAAAACCCATGGAACTAGCAATTTAATTACACGGTATAAATATTGCCTGGATCCAAAAGATGTAAGACAAAAAGACGAAGAGCGAAATCATACAATGATCTACAGATCTGTTATTATTCCAAAATTTAAGATTAGGTGGTGGATTTCTTTTTATACAGTGCAGTAAATATGTCATATTAATATACCATACAGTGTAACATAATTTCGTTCTAATGATTGGAAAGTGTGATAATTGTGGTCTGGAAAATGTCGAGATAATGAGTATTAGAAAGGAGAATTCATCGGATAAATTAAATTTATGCAATCAATGTAGACCAGCCGATGGTGCATATGGATATTGAAAATTTTAATATCCATTTTACATAATGAACTTCGTATATCATTCTGAGATATTATGTAATATATTTAGATGAATCTGAAGCCAAACCGAGATTATACATGCCTGTCACATACATACTTGATGGTTCTTGTTTTATGTTATATTCCGGTCATCTCATTATTAGATTAAGAGACTATTTAATACATTGATTTACGTTATCGGCCCGCTCGACAGGGGTATCTTTGTAGCTTAAAATGGGATCATGCATCATGCATCCAAGGATATTTTTATTTTAATTTGCCAATGACTTTTTCTTGTTAGTATTTTTTTTTCAACTTTGAGATCTATTAAGTATAGATCAACAAACAAGATATATGATTAATTATAATTTATTGAAAGGGCTATATTTCTTGCTTCTCATTCATAAAGGTACGCGCAAAATCTGGTTTGTGTCATAACTGTTTAACATTATGTTGTATAACTATAGTTTACTCGTCTGTTTGAGCGCACTACCGATAATAAGGGCTAGTGCTATAGTGTTTCTGCTTATATCTCCACTACGTGCCTTTTTAAAGTGCCATTTCAATTGCAATACCTATCTATATATCAAGAAAGCTATTTCTAAGATGAAAATTAGTAGAAATTACTAGATATGCTTATGATAGTGTATCTGTATTGGCACAAATTATATTATAAAATATAATGCTATTACCAGTTCCTTGGATTTGGCTTTGGCTTTGATAGGATTGCCTTCTCTTTATTTACTTGTCATTTTGCTGAAGTTAAGTTGTATGTTACCGTGTTGTATGTTTATTTTTCTATACGTTGGAGTTGCATGTGTTTTATCAACGGTGCTGCTTACTCCTTTATGGATTTGGATGAGATAGTATAATATTTACTGTCCCAAATATCCAATAAAGTAGGTAATTAAAGGCATGGTTAAGACTACTACCACTAAAATAAGAATACTGTGTATTACTCATGAACAAGATGTTGATGGTTTGTTCTGTGGAGCAAATATGAATAAGGCTTTTCCAGATACACTAGTCTTCCTTAGAAAATTATGGACATGAAAACATAAAAAGAATCGCTGATGTAATAAGATTTAATGTAAATCGATCAAGCAAGAGTGGTACAATTGTAATTTCTGATTTAGCACTTAACAACAACAATTTAGAAGATGTCAAATTAATCGAAGAAGCTGCCAATCAATAGAAGAGAAAAGGATGGAATTTAGTTTGGTTAGACCATTGTTGGCAAGGAGAAATAAGAAGAAGAGTACAATCATTTGCTACTCTTGTCTTATCAGAAGGCCAGGAACAAAATTGTGCTTCTGAACTTGTAGTCAAAAATTTTGATTTAAACAAAAGAACTGCATGTGAAAGAATGGCAAAGTTTGCACACGTTTTCGACTTTAGATTACCAGAAATCAATACTTTGCCGCCTCTGCCTGAGATTATTACATTTTATCGTAGCCTCCCTGATAGATACGGAAAATTACAGTTGATAATAAAGAAGGCATCAAAAGGGATATTTTGGGACGAAGAATTACAGGAAGAGTACGAAAAACAGTATCTACCTCTCAAAGAATGTGCTATATTATCTGCGATGAAATCACTTTCAATACATAATATACAGGGTTTAATTGTTGCTATAACTAAAGCTCCAAGAATATTGTCTAAAAGCTTATTGGCCGACAAAATATTTCAAGATAGAACAAATGTGACACTTGCAGTATTATATGCTGAAGACGGGAAGATAAGTATCAGAAGAAGATCTGGAACAAATATAAGATGTGATTTGATCGCCTATAAATTAGGTGGCGGGGGTCATAGTTATGCCGCAGCTGGAATTATAAAGAGTTATAGAGAATCAGCAACAACATTGACCGCCCCAAGAGTAGTACAAGAATTACAAAATACTCTGAAAGATATAGTCTCTCGACATATCTAATGTTTTTAGTCTTACTGGATATTTTGTGAATAGTAAAAGTCGATAGTTATCATATTATTATCTCAATGAAATAACTATCATGAACATTTGATCAAACATTGATAGGCAACACCATTGAACTCCTCTACATGTAAGGGACCTTACCCCTTGGACCCACTTTAAGTTGTTTTCAAAGTTCAAAAACAGAAAGAGATCTAACTAGGCTCGTTACTACGTTATGCTTATGCATGTATCATATAGGAGAGCCTCAAATGTTTAGAAACAAAGTATTTCAACCAACATTAACAGTACAAAATGTTATACCTAATGTAAAATCTATACAAAATAAACAGAAACGATCTACAAAATTATTCGATGAATGCAAATTGATAGCTTTATTATTATCAAATGCCACTGCTGTAGCTATCAAACTAATATTGAAAGAGAATATGTACATCGTAGAATATTGATACATTCGGGTAAACTCGCTTATCCATCACAATAGACTGGAAAATATTGGAATTAGAAAGTTGGAAGTGAGAAGATATGAGCAAACAGTAATTGAACGGAATGAAGGAGGATACCCAATAGCACAAGCAAACAGTTGGTCAAGAGGAACGGCAACCCAGCAAATGTAATCATCAGTAATTTAATCGCATCCCATATTATCTTATTTGCGAAAGGTTTATCCTGAGAAATCAGGGAGATGGTGTTTTTACAGGTTCCTTGTCTTTTTATAGTGATAACTAAGGATGATATCTTCTGGTTGGCACTTTAAAGGTAATAATGTGATATCCGAATATTTATTAGGTCTCCTATTCTGAGATTACGCTGAATTAGGAAATAACCCAGCTATCATGATGTTTATATGATGCCACATCCAACTCTATAGCTCACTGACAAATTGTATCACATCCGATTCCTTTTATGACCACCACCAACAGTGATCCAAAGGGAAAAATGGTATGGATCATAGGAGGGGGCGCGCATGCTCATATTTCTGGTCACAAACCAAACTAGCTATGCACATACAAGACAAAATTAATCTGAGCTCAATAAACGCTAAAATTATCAGTCCTTATGATGGATTCACTGGCTCAGAAACAACCTGGCGACAGTACAAATGATGATATCTATAGTTAGTAGCAATTAATGAATCTAAAGCAAGGTATTTAGTTCACAAACAAGTTTTAACATATCGGATAATATTTGATTCAAATCCGGTTTAGTTATATCGGAAAAACTGTTCTAGGTGGATTTACAGAATACCACATTATAAATATTTTCAAAAATGAGACATCATATGTATAGACGGACTGTTCGATATACATATACATTGATGAGAACATTTCATTTATAAAAGCCGTGGGCGCGTGTTATGTACTGCCTGCCATACATCAGATCATGTTAGGTTAATATGTGGTTACTTGTGATGGCGTGCCAATTCATGCACTTGTATCGTTCTAACAATTGTCTCTATTAGTAATTCTATTGCTAACACGCCCAGGAATTTTGCAATTAATTAGCCCGGGCCTAATCAAGTATTCTGCCGTGGTACCATGCCTTGTGACGAGAAAAAGATAATCCTATCGAATTTAACAACCTTTGCATACAGCAGAGGTAATAACAGAACCAACATAAGTTCATAATTAGTCTTGCTGGGGTTCGGTAAGAGGGGCTTTTACGTGCAAGTGGGTGAGAAGTATAATCCATAAATCAGGTACTTCAGGTTTAGGTGTGATTAACCTAGCAAGAGGCTGGACGTATGATGTAGTGGTCAAGTGCGCATATAAGATACGTTAGCGAATTTATGCATCCAGAATATATCGGGCCAGATAGGACAGGGACACCTTTCGTCTAACGACAGGGAGACTGCAATCAACTTATAGACCAATTACGTGTTGATAATTGGCCTGAACCGAAGGGCACATAGACCCGATACGTTTGTGCCGTCAGTGGGGGACCGTTTCGAGATTAAACGAGCGCCCTATAACATTCATTGAATTTATCGCTGTTTGGCAGCAGGGTATTGTAGTGCTATCTGATTGGTTCAGTGGGGCTCCCTTACTAATTACCTTTACTACTTCAAGTGTAAGACTAAGATTTGTCAAGACTGTATAGAACCTTTATCACATCAAGAATATAATCGGGTTTGACTGAGCACATCGAACAATCTGTTAAGTGGTATTAACAGCAGGATAGTCTAAGACACAGGTCATCTAGATATATAGTTGAGGATTATAGTCAAGACACATAATGCGTCTAACAATAACTATACGAAGGTACTGAAGATAAAAATATAAATATATAATGCCTGTACCATGTGAATCGATCCGTTCGGTTCAGCTCTCTGCTTATCTTTATATTCAGATTATACATAACCAAGAGTACAAGTATTATGGTTGTCAATGAATCTTCAGAGAACGAGATAATAGTCCGAACGTTCATGAAAGAACTTTGTAGGAGAGATAATGAACTTAATCGTATTGACAATAGTGAGCATGGCCGACGTCCTAATGTATTTGTCATTGAAGAAATACGACAAGCAGTACTAAGTGAATATAGTATAGATACGATCAAAAGTGCATTAAGAGAATACATGTTAAGAAACATAGGTAACGATCCATTAGAATTGTTGGATGGAGATTTAAACGTTAGACTAGCAGATGTGGGACGGACACGCTGTCATGAGTATGGTGTGTAGTTGCAAGACATCTAGATACGACATTACTGTGTAGGCATACATCTAACTTCCTCTTAATTGTCGATATGGATTATGTGAAGATCTTTCATTTGTCTTAATATAGTTACCAACACAAGGCCAGGTATCAAAAGTATAGTATCATATATGAAATTCCATGCACTCTATTCTAAATAATTTTAATTTATGGAACACATATTCTTTAGTGCCCGTGCACGCATTATCTTCTGGATTACTTTATTTAGCATTAGAGTTAGCGGATTGTACAGAAATGGTAGGAAGCCGCATGGCGGTAGCTGCATGATCTGTAAATCCAGAATGAGCTCCGAGCCATGATTAAATGCTGGATCGCTATCCACTCAATTGTCTGCACTGCACATCATTTCCAACCAGATTTCCATTAAAGCTTTCAGAGAATTTCTATGTGCGATAACTATGTATTAGAATAATAGCCGCATTAGTATTTTTATATCATGAATTTAAAAAATCTTGCAAGCGAGTAACTCTTATCTTAATCTCTAAAAATTGTTTGTAAAAGTCTATATATCATAACCCATCTTTATCATAATTGTACTTAATATATTTGAATTTAGTATTCCAATCGGTTTTTAAAAGACAAGTTTTAAATGATATATATGGGCAAAAAAGTGCTAAATCTGAATCTAATATTGAAAAATTCTTAATTGACCGTTCTAAACATATCGATCCATCAAATTTTCTGTTTGTTGAAAACGGTTCAAAATCTTTAAAAAAAATTGCAATGTTGTTATTTGTATCTCTAACCCTGTTATCAACTGCAACACTTATTGATAAATCCAGAGTCTTTGCTTTACCAGATGAGGGTAGCCATTCTGGATTCGGTGGTCTGTCTTCTTTAGGTACTTCTCCTTCTCCCGGTAAGGCTGGTCCTCCCCATCTCAATTCTCCCAACGGTCTTCCGCATAATGTTAAATCTAACACGATAAATCCAAACAACATACATCCAAATAATATCAATCCAAACAACATACATCCAAATAATATCAATCCAAACAACATACATCCAAATAATATCAATCCAAACAACGCCAAGTCAGCGGCACATTGTACAGGTTTTGGACTAAGCATCAATTCTTGCCGTTCAAATGAGATACATCGAGATAATTCGAATCATATTGAACAACATTGTACAGGCTATGGTGTAAGTGCAAATCCATGCGATAAAGCTGTTGACCCATGTCTAATAAATCCCTGTCCAGTTAGCCCTTGCAATGTTAGCCCGTGTCATACTTCTGACGGAAAGGTTGTAGTAGGCACAGAGTCTACTGCAAATTCATATAATTCGTCTCCGATAATAATTAATGGAGAGCAAAGTACTTACACAACTACTAATAATGCGAATGATGATCAAGAAAAGGAATTGAGTTCTGGGAGTATCCCTGTCGCTAATGCTGGTTCTGACAAGAATACGCAATCTTTGAATCGTGTTACTTTAGACGGGAGTAAAAGTTACGATCCGGATGGAAAGAAAATAGATTATTCATGGTTACAGCTAGCAGGTGGTCCTATCGTATCATTATCAAATAACAATAGTATCAAACCTACATTTGAAGCGCCGCAAGTCACCGAATCCACCACATTAACATTTCAATTAATAATAAATAATAATGATGCAGTCAGCAGTCCTTCATATGTAACTATTACAGTTGAACCCTAGTCGAGTAGTTACATATTTTCAAATTTTGTTCCCAATATCTTACGTTATTTAATCTCATGCCATACTCGAGAATGAAATCGCATTCTGAAGAATCGCATGAATTTGTTTATCTAAAAATTAACTCTCTTGATGTGAGATAAGACTTCATCTAAAATATAGCGTATTTATTTGACACCTACAACTTCTAGATAATACTGTTCCTTATCAATGTTTTCTGGTTTAACACCTTCAATATCCATCAGATCTTGCATTATTCCCTTTCCTCTCTCTATCTTCCCATTCGGTAACTTGACTATGCCATTAATAAAACCGCTGCTTCCACATATAGGATTAAAAATTTTATCGGTATTATTGATATTTCCATGATATTTTGAAAGAGTTTTTTCTTTGGTTCCATCTGGGCCTACAAAGAATCTTCCGTTTCTATATATAATTCTGGGATGATCTGATGATAATATTTCATTATCTCTAGTGAACGTAAAAATGACCTTAAAACCCTCTATTTTCTTTGCCATATCGATTAACCACTTGTAATAGATTACGTTCAAATATGACCTGTCATCTTGCTCCTTGATGACGTGTAAAGATGGATTGCTATAGAATAATGTAAGACAAATATCTGGATTCCCTG
>Ga0164303_10000358_pt1 | contig 10260 bp, 9 predicted proteins | sample Whisoiple_207_MG_FD_109715 | JGI IMG/M metagenome (GOLD analysis project Ga0164303, IMG submission 109715) | Soil microbial communities amended with pyrogenic organic matter from upstate New York, USA - Whitman soil sample_207_MG | ecosystem: Environmental > Terrestrial > Soil > Agricultural...
GATCTTCTTCTCCGCCACCCGCCAATCCTCCGCCGGGCGGTGTTGCTGGCCCTTGGCCCGTCGTAGATCTGACACTCTATGCATCGACTCAGGGCTTGAGTGGCACGATTATCGACGCGGGATCCGATGAGGCACAAAATATTTGGGCTGCGACTCCAGATACGCTCTATGTCCTGCAGCCTGGTCAAACAACCTTCACTCCGTTTACGGCCGCCAACGGTCTTCATATTCAGTCAATTACAGATACAAACGGAACCACGGTGAGCAATATCACGGCTCTGGCAGGTGGACAGGGTAACGAAGTATTCGTCGGGTACAAAGGCTACGAAAACACCATTCCGCCTCCCGCTCCTCCACCCTGTTGTCAGCCCAATGCCGATTTCAGTGATCCTCGCTGGCACCTGGGTCAGGCTGACAGAGTGGCGTTAAATCCTAATGGGACGCTGCAAGTTCATCGCTACGAGTTCATCTGCGATGTAAGTTCCAACTGCTGGGAAGAACGCTCCGTCCGGCGGATGATTTTTGGACATAGCGGCTCGGGGGCGGGACATCTGTTCATCGGGTTCGATCACGGATTCGACCATGTCTTTAACGACGTATTTGGCGATCACACTCATGTCCAGACCACCTGGCATTCCGACGACGGCAGAGAAGTCCAGAAAATGGGCAATCAGTATGGCCTGGCCCTCTTTCCCAATGGAGACGTTCTGTCGGCCGGTGCATATGGAGTCGGCGCTCAACGGTGGAATCCGGATCCCAGAGCCTGGGTGAATGAATCTTTTGTATGGGGACTTACGACCTTTGGACCTGCCACCGCCTACAACAAGGGCGAACACGACCTCGTCGTCCCCGAAGGCTATCGCGAAGACAACCGGGGTGCAGCAGTCACATCCGACGGAACGGCCTGGTGGGTCAGTCCACTGACAGGCCTCTCGAGCTACAACCATTCAATCGCCCAATTTGATTTTTCACAAGTTCGTCACTACGCCAGCGTGCCAGGTTTACCGGCCACCGGCCTCGTCGACATCGCAGCGGATCCGGACGGTTCCCTGTGGATTGTCGATAGCAGCGGCCGCTTGCTTCGATTCAATCCCTCCGCATCGACTGTACAGGTCTGGCCGGGCGTGTCGAGCGTCCGTCGCGTGGTGATGGACACGACTGTGACGCCCCGGGCGGTCTATGTGTCGATGGGCAATCAAGGTTTGGCAGTGATCCGAGCTAAATGAATGTAGTTTCGGTAACAGAATTCACTCCCAGTGAGCAGGCTCACAGAACGTTCGGGTTGTTGTTGGGAGGGAAACCGCTAGCTGAACTCTTTATTTCCATTTGCGGGCCGGCATAATGACCTGAGGGATGTTCCGAGGAAACGGTTTCTGCTCGGGTTGTTTCCGAAGGTTAGGAGTCTCCTTCTCGGTCGATTCCCCTTCCGAGAGCAAATCTTCCACCTGCCCTTCACTGCAAGTCAGTTCGCCTGAGGGAGTGATTGCCACAGGTGTACGAGGCGGTTTAACCTCGCGAGAATTGTTAAGCTCGGTTCTCGAGGGGTGGCGGGCCTCCCCGGCCAACAGGCGCCGCGATCGGGCTCCTGCAAGGCTTCCCGTTGTCCTAAATCCCGGAGACGGAGAAACGCCTTGTAATTGACGCAGAACCAAGCGCTATCATGGCGAGCATCCAGTAACTTTTTTTCCGGAGTCTTTGCCGTGGAACGCTTCACCGACTTCCCCCTGCGCGCGCTTTGCAGATCACGAAGTGCTGGCTTTCCGGACGAACATGCCGATGTGAAAGTCTAAGGTGACCGCGCGCTCCTCCCACTGAAGGCAGGGAATAGTTTTCAACAGATAGGGCACATCCGGCTCTGTCCGCTGATCGCCAGCTTAAATAAAATACCGATTTCTGCGATGAAACTGCAGACGCGCGTTAAGGCGACCTTCTGTTATTGTGCTGCTGGACAAACTCCAGGTAAAGCGATGTGGCAGTGGGATGCAACCGCAGCTCATCGTGGGTCAAACCCGGCAGTTTGTGGTTTTCGGCGCCTTGGAGAGCCGGGCTGTCTTGATCCCCAACGGGCAAGAAAAATAACCAAGAAAGATAGAAACGGTCAGTCCCCGTTCCATCGTAAATGGTCATATACCGCGTCGGTCCACGCGTTTCCCTATCGCCGAAAGCTCCGTTCAGGCTTCTCAACCAGACGGACCCCGGTGCCACCTCGTCACAGCCCATGAAATCATTCCATCCAATCAACCAGATCAACCAGGCACGACGACAGACGGTAGTCCCATGGTTGGGGCCGGCGATCGCTACAAAACGTTCGACACGACGTGACAGTTGGGGACGTTCCGTCATCATTTTGCGTGCAAGCACAACCCCTAAAGAATGGGCGATGATATCCACCTTGGCTGCGCCGGTATACTCCACAACCGCCTCCACAAAGTCAGCAACATCTGGGACATTCATTTGCGCATCGGTCACACACTGTGAGGGCGGAGACAGGTCCTTCGTGGAATGACCGTTATACGAAACTGCCCACAGTTCCTGCATCGAATACCCGGCATCTAAGAAGCGTTGCTTAACACTCTTTCCTGGTTCATCCCAATCACTGGCATCGCGCGTATTGCCGTGAACAAAGAGGACGGGGCGATGCTGCAAAGGATGCCTTTTTGCGATGCCTCCCCAACCACCCAGGCGATAATCCCACTCATGGTCACGCAACATCGGGAAGTCAGAAGCGAACACGACATCCGCAACAGGAGGTTGGCAATGAGCTATCTTGTGCGCTGCGGCTGCCGTCTCCAAAGGCCACAGCAGCAAGCAGGTTGCGAGCAGTCCGTATGGTGGTGAGCGAAAAACTTTGAGCCTCGCTAATCAGCCTTTACTGTTTACAAACCTTGACCATCACGTCGGCCCTTCTCACTTCTCGTTAGGCGTCTGATCAATCTCCTCGCTCGACTATCATAGCCAGTGCCTCGCCGCCGCCGATGCAGAGACTCGCTAGCCCACGTCGCCCGCCGCTCGCCTCCAATGCATAGAGTAGCGTGGTCAGGATCCTCGCACCTGTCGCCCCGATAGGGTGGCCGAGTGCTACCGCTCCGCCGCGGACGTTGACTTTTTTCTGGTCCAGCCCCAATTCGCGGTTGATCGCGATCGCCACCGCCGAGAATGCCTCATTGATTTCGAAGAGATCAATGTCGCTGATCGAAAGTCCCGTCTCCTTCAAGACGCGCTTGATCGCGTCAATCGGCGCAATCGTAAACCATTCCGGCGCCAGGGCCGCTCCCGCATATCCCACGATGCGTGCCATCGGGCGAAGCTCACGGGCCGTCGCTTCGTCTTCCGACATGAGCACCAACGCCGCAGCGCCATCGTTGCAGGAAGGCGAGTTTCCGACAGTCAGAACCCCCTGCTCCTGAAACGCCGGCTTCAGTGATCGCATTTTGCTGATGTCCGCTCGGTTCGGCTCTTCATCCTCGGCGACGAGGACGGAGGGGCCTTTCCGTTGCTGCACTTCTACCGGTACGATCTCTCGCTTGAAGGCACCGGAGGCGATCGCTTCCCGCGCGCGTCGATAGCTTTCCAGCGCGAAGTCATCCGCCTCCGCTCGTGACACGCCGTACTTCTTGGCGCAGAGCTCCCCGCCGTCTCCCATGTGAAAATTATTGTAGACGTCCCACAATCCATCTTTAACGAGGCTGTCCGTCACCTCACCGGGTCCAAGGCGATAGCCTTGCCGGGCTTTCTCCAACAGGTAGGGTGCACGGGTCATGTTTTCCATCCCGCCGGCTACCATAATTCCCGCCTTGCCCAAGGCAATTGCCTGCTCCGCCATAATGACGCTCATGAGGCTTGAGCCACAGACCTTATTGACCGTCGCGGCCCCAACAGAAGGAGGTATGCCGGCGCCAATCGCCGCCTGCCTTGCAGGGGCCTGACCAAGCCCCGCCGCCAGCACACAACCCATATGGACTTCGGCGACCTGCTCTCCCGACACATTGGCACGTTTCAACGCTTCACCAATCGCAATGCTCCCAAGCTTCGTGGCTGCCATGTTGCTGAAGACACCAGTAAAGCTTCCCATCGGAGTTCGCACGGCGCTGGCGATGACGCTTTGTCGTTTGTTCATAGGGATTCCTCGCCGGTCCTTTCGCCGATACTCACTGCAGACATCGGAAACAAGTTAGGCTCGCTCTATCAACCACTGTGCAATTGTAGGAGGAAGATCGCGCTGCACCTTACCGCTCACGTACATGCCGATGTGTCCGACGGGAAAGGAACGCAGGGTGTAGTCGGTGCTTCCTATATAACGTTCCAGCGCGATCGAGGAACGCGGAGGAACCAGATGGTCCTCCTCGGCATAGACATTCAGCACTGGTACCCTGATCGTGCTGAGGTCCACCGGCTTTCCCCCGATTTTCACTTCACCTTTGATCAACTTGTTTCCCTGATAGAAATCTTTCATGAACTGACGGTACGCTTCTCCCGCCTGATCAGGACTATCAAAGATCCATTCTTCCATTCGTAGGAAGTTGCGCAACTTTTCTTTATCGTCGAGGATATCGATCATTTCGATGTATTTGCCAACGCCCAACTGGAAAGGCTTCATCATCAAGAAGCCCAGATTCATAAACTCTCCTGGGATATTGCCGAAAGCATCGACCAACGCATCAAAGTTCATGCCCGGCGTCCCGGCGTCGCACCCTGCCCATAAGTTCGCGAAGCCCTCTTTCACGTGAAAATCTACCGGCGTCACCATCGTGATGAGGTTTTTAACCTTGGTCGGATGGAGCGCGGTATAGCACAGACTGAACGTGCCTCCCTGGCAGATACTCATGATATTAATTGGGCCGCCACCATGGCGTTCTCGGACGGCATCAACACAGTTATTGATATAGCCGTTGATGTAGTCGTCGAGGGTCAACCAGCGATCGGCCCTGGCCGGGTAGCCCCAATCAATCAAGTAAACATCCATCCCTAACTTCAAGAGGTTGCGTACCAATGATCTGTCTTCCTGCAGATCAACCATGTACGGGCGGTTGACCAGGGCGTAGACGATGAGGATCGGAACCCGGAAGGGCTGGTCCACCATCGGCGTGAAGCGATAGAGAACGAGATTGTCTTCCCTGTACACCTCTTCTTTGGGGCTTGTCCCCCCTTGTATATCCTGCTCTCGAATACGACCGAGATTCTCGATCCCCTTGAGAACCTTTTGGTTCAGGTCAATCAGCTCACGGGCGGTTTCATGAGGATTAAGAAGTTGAGGAAATCGCATCACCTTGTACTCCTTGTCTATTGTTCGTCAGGAGGAACGGTCGTCGCGACGGTCATCGTCCAACAGGCTGAGGGACTCAGGATGTGGACGATCGACTTCTCGGCGATATCTTTCGGCAGGTCTGCGGGCTTGTGAATGGATTGTCGTCGCGCTCATACCGTGTCGTTCGGCAGATTTGCGGGTGTACCGAGGGCCCCTGCTTTGATTTCCTGCACGGCTTTCCTGAGCTCCTTCACTTCCTTACGTAACTCATAGATTCTTCGGTACCCTTCGTCCAGCTCGCTCCGCGAAGGCAGATGACTGGCCTTCAAGAAGGCGTCTACGATTTCCCGCTCGCGAAGCTTGTATGCTGTTGCGGCATTGACTAACTGTCCTTGGAGACGAATGTACTCCTCCGAACGGAACACCTTCGTGAAGGTGTGGTCAACGACCTCGACCCACAGAAACAGCAGCTTCCTCACTCCAGGAACAGTTTCGCCTTTCTCAGCTTGTGTCACTAACCGCCGCATAATCTCTTCGAAGGCGTGAATCCAGGTCTCGCCCAGCGTCACCTGATATTCGAAACTCGCCCGGCGGTAATCCAACCACGCATCGAATCCCTTCAGCAGGTCCTCATTCATTTCGCGTGTATGGCCTAGACTCGGGCTTTCAAGCAGACGACCGAAGGTCCGCTCATACGCATCCCAATAAAGATTTGTGAACTCAATTAATGCTGAACCGTTGCCGGTCGATCCCTGGCCGAAGCGCCACGGAGCCCGGCGCAACGACTCGGTCCAAGGCTGGACGAACCCTTTCCACTGTTCGCAATAGAGTCCCCAGAGTTCACTGCTGTCTTGAAAAGCCTTCTGCATCTCCTGCGGAAGCTGAAGGAGTTGCTGACGCAACGTTTCAGTAAAGTTGAGAAGAACCGCGTCCCAGTCCCCACCGGTTTCGATCTTTGAGGCGATCGCCTTCCATGCTCTCAATGACAGCTCCAGAAAGCGGAGCAGCTCCTGTTGAGAGGTCAGCAGCCGGTCGGCGACATCTTTGACAACTTGCGCGCTCTCTGCAGTCCACGCCTTGAATCCCTCGGCAGCTTCTTCTCCTGCCTGGCTTGGGGGACCCGAATAAAAGGGCGTCGGGGAAGGGACGCCGGGTATCAAATCACACCAGTGTTTCCAGATTTGCTTTTGAGTTTCGGCAATCGTTTTGGCCATCGTTTCCGTCGGTTCAGTCCAGTGCACGGCATCCCCTCCCCAATCCCAATAAACCTGCAACCTGCTTGATGCTGACGTTGCTGCTATGATGTCTTGCGCGTCTGCCCAGCGGCCCGCACCCATTCTGTCTGGCTCTCAAGTGCCTTCTGAATGGTCTCCTGGCAGCTCTGTACGAATTTCTGACCGTCTCGGCCCCAGTTCGTCATGTTGGAGACATCAAGCTTCTTGACGAACTCGAACCAGTTTCCCCACAGCTGCTTCTGGGTTTCCGTCCCACGGGTAATCAGTTCCTGCCCGCGCTTGGCCCATTCCGCCGTCTCCTCAGTTGACCCCTTGGCTGTCGAGGCACTCTCGGCCCAATGGCGCGCTCCTTCAAGCTGAGCATCCAGAACCCTTTGTATCGTTTGGTGCCACGTGTCCACAGTCTTTTCCCATACTTCAGTGGAGGGCGACTTTCCAAAGCCTTGCATGGCACCAAAGCCTTGCATGGCCTTCAGGCAGTCTTCCCACAACTTCTTTTGGGTTTCAGTCCAGGTCTTGAACATCTCTTCGGATTGTTTGGTCCATTCCATCGTTTCCATCGTAGTCTCCTTTATGTGCCTTGTGTTTACCTTGCCACTAGTGATCCTAACTTTACCCACTCGATGCCCTCCCCTTACATGTAGAACCCTCCGTTTATACCCATCACCTGTCCCGTGATGTAAGAGGACTTCTCATCCGACAAGAAGACGATCGCCCTCGCAATCTCCGATGGCTCGGCCAACCGTCCGACGGGAATGCTCCCCACAATCTTGTCCATCACGTCTTTGGGGATTTTTTCCGTCATCGCCGTTTTCACAAACCCCGGCGCGATTGCGTTGACGGTGATGCCCTTTTTGGCTGTTTCCAATGCAAGAGCCTTGGTGAACCCAATAATCCCGGCCTTTGCTGCCGCATAATTGGTCTGCCCAAAATTCCCTTTCTGTCCAACGACAGAGCTGATGTTGATGATCCGACCATAGCCGCGCTCCAGCATCTGCTCGATGACTGCTCTAGAACAATAAAAGACCGAGTCGAGATCTACTCCAATAACCTTTGACCATTGGTCTGGTCCCATGTTCTTCAGGGTCTTGTCAATTGTGATGCCGGCATTATTGATCAACACATCAATAGCGCCGAGGTCCTTCGTGACCGTTTCGACCAGGCGTACAGCCTCGTCAAAGCGAGACACATCGGCTTTGTAGAGTTTCGCACGATAGCCCTGACCGGTGAGTTCTTTCAGAAATGCTTCCGCATCCTGCTCTCGCTCAAGAAGATAATTCAAAGCTAGAATCGCTCCCTCTTGAGCCAGGTGGAGGGAAATGGCTTGCCCAATCCCCCCCACCGCGCCCGTGACGAGAGCAACACGATCTTTCAAGATGGTTCCCATCTAAGCTGACTCCTACTGCAGCGATTGTCTCGATTCCGTTGGAGTGCGAGTCCGCTGCTTCATGCAGAGATAACGGTGTCCATCACTTTCTTGTTTAGATCAATGGCGTATTTCCGCGAAGGACGGGCCAAGGCGTTTTCATAGTAATTGAATGCGCTTTCTGTCGTGTCCGCCGCGGTCTTGAAGAGCGGGTCAGTAGTGGTATGAAACGAGCGCACGAGCTGCCGTGACCACTCGACGAACGGTGAGGCCGCGCCCGCCTGGCGCTGAACCTGCTCGAGCCATTTCTCATAACTCTGCAAGATTTGCTCAGAGCCGCTGATGCCTTGTTTCACCGTCTCCTTGAGAAGGTGCTCGGTCTGCTCTTGAGACTGAAAGAAACCTTCGAGCCCGTGCAGGTAACCCTGCTTCCAGGCTTTACTCATTCCTTTCAGATCAAAGGTGCTGGCGGCTCTGGTGAACTCTTCACCAGTCTGCCTCATGTCTTCGGCCGTCGTTTCACTGCTTCTTCGCATTTCCTCAGCCTTCTTTTTGATGTCTTCTGCAGCCATGGTTGATCTCCTCGTTGGTTGTGCGTCTGTTCCGTCGGACAGACGCTGTGATTTCATGATTGTTTCAGACGGAATTGCCTTCCTTTGAGCCTTCTCTCCGGAGCGGTTCGCTCCGTCCTGCGAACTTTTCACAGGCTGCTTACTCTTGGGCGTCGCCATAATCAGTCACCTCTTCTCTTATTGACTAGCAAAGTTCCACGGCAAGGGCGACGGCTCCGCCCCCGCCGATGCACAAGCTTGCAATCCCGCGCTTCCCCCCCGTGCGCTTTAATGCATACAGCAGGGTGGTGAGAATGCGTGCTCCGCTGGCTCCGATCGGGTGGCCAAGGGCGACCGCGCCACCATGAATGTTCACTCGGTCTGGGTCCAGACGGACCTCTTTGATTGCCGCCATTGTCACCACCGCAAAGGCCTCATTGATTTCGTACAGGTCAAATTGATCCGCGTTCATCTTCAGTTTTTGGAGGAGAACCTGAATCGCCTCAATCGGTGCAATCGAAAACCATTCCGGAGCCAACGCCTTTTGACTAAATCCCAGGATCCTAGCCATCGGCGTAATATTGAGAGATCCTAGCCGCTCCTCAGCGACGATCAGCATCGCTGCTGCGCCGTCATTGATGCCGGACGCGTTCCCGGCGGTGATGGTTCCTTCTGGTTGGAACACAGGGGCTAGCCCCCTGAGCTTCGCTTCATTAAAGCGCGTTAGTCGTTCATCCTGAAGTACGCGCCCAAGCTTCGGCTTTGCCGGGATGTCCAGCGGCGCGATCTCCTCGCGAAACCACCCTTGTTCTTGTGCCTTGAGCGCCTTGGTGTAACTGCCTACCGCAAAATCGTCCTGTGCTTCGCGTGAAAACTCATATTTCGCAGCGCACAGCTCGGCGTACGACCCCATATGCACATCGCCATAAGCGTCCCAGAGTCCATCATTAATAATGCTGTCCACGAACTCACCGTGTCCCAGCTGATAGCCGGACCTCGCTTTTTTCAATAGATAAGGAGCTCCGCTCATACTCTCCATTCCCCCGGCCACCACCACCTGGGCGGAACCCGCGCTAATCGCGTCCGCGGCGATCATGACCGCCTTGAGCCCCGACCCACAAAGTTTACTGATTGTGGTGGCATCGACGTTATCGGGAAGGCCTGCGCGTTTGGCAGCTTGACGAGCGGGAGCCTGTCCCAGCCCGGCAGGGAGCGCGTTCCCCATGATCACTTCATCAATTTTCCGCGGTTCGATCCCTGTTCGCCGGACCGCCTCTTGAATCACGCAGCTCCCCAAATGCGTCGCGCTCAAGGAACTAAGCGTGCCGTTCAGGTTACCGATAGGAGTGCGCACGGCTGCCGCGATGAAAGACTCTTGCATTACTCACCTTTCTTGCCCGCTTAAAGGCAGAGAATGAACAGGGCAGTCCGCCCACACCGACTTCGTACTGACCTGCTTTCCCTTATTGGTAGGAACTATTGTGAAAGTAGGAACGACAGGATTGAGCGAAGACCTAAGGAAGGAACCAGGACGCCTTCAGGATGACTTAACCGATCAGATCCCTACTGCAATGCGTACTAGATACCACGAAGTACTTGACCGAGGCAAGGAGTATTTGGGTGGGCTAATGGCTTCATGCGGCTCTCTTCATCCGTTGTGTGGACAACATGACGTAGTCTGTGCACATCAACGGCAGGTCTTCTATGGGCAGCCAGCGCTCAAAAATTCCTTCGCCGCCACAGTCTGCACACGCCCAACGCGGTGGCGTGCAATGACACTCCCAACGGATGAGAACTTCCATGTTCAACCCTCCCTCGTGGAAAGCTGATGATCGCAGGATTTCAGAGAATCTCTGGCGTAGA
>Ga0164303_10000359_pt1 | contig 10257 bp, 8 predicted proteins | sample Whisoiple_207_MG_FD_109715 | JGI IMG/M metagenome (GOLD analysis project Ga0164303, IMG submission 109715) | Soil microbial communities amended with pyrogenic organic matter from upstate New York, USA - Whitman soil sample_207_MG | ecosystem: Environmental > Terrestrial > Soil > Agricultural...
CCTACGATGTGTTCCAGACATGCCAGCTGGTCTGGAAAAACTGCCGCCAAAAGATTTTCCGATTCCATCCGCTGCAAGGGCGCGGCAATTTTCGCGCCTCCGCGAAACTGCGGGACGGCGAGGGAGCGCGTCGCATTCCAGCGCCACCGAATGGGGAACATCGGCGCATCCAGCAAAGCCTGAACGAGCAGGTCGCGCACCGTGTTGGAATTCAGATAACGAAAAACTTCGTCGAGCGGAAACGAATGCTGCGTCCCGAGCGAAATCACGATAGCGTCGTCCGTCGCCGCTGCTTGGAGCTCGAAATTGAACGAACGACAAAAACGTTTTCGTAGCGCGAGACCCCATGCGCGATTGATCCGATTGCCGAAAGGCGAGTGCAGAACGAGTTGCATCCCGCCCGATTCATCGAAGAAACGCTCCATCACGAGCGTTTGCTGTGAGGAAAGCGCACCGAGCGCTCGATAAGTATCCGCGAAGTAATCGGCGATTTGCTGAGCAGCTTCTGTTGCGAGTTTCATTTCGAAGATCAGCCAATCGCGAACCTCTTTAGCGTCGCCAAGCAATTTCTCGACCTCTATGCGGAAATTCGAAACAGCTTGCGAAAGCTCGTCAGTGCGCGCGGGCGCCTCACCCAGCCAAAATGGAATTCCTGGTGGTTGACCCTTCGCGTCTTCAACGCGAACCACGCCTGAGTTCACGCGTAGAATTCGCCACGACGCGTTTCCAAGCTGGAAAATGTCGCCAGCCAAGCTTTCCACCGCGAAATCTTCGTTCACTGTGCCGACGAAAGTTTCCGAGGGCTCGAGAATCACTCGATAGTCAGCATTGTCAGGAATAGCGCCACCGGAGGTTAGCGCAACTAGTCGCGCACCGCGGCGCCCGCGCAAACGATGGTTCACTGCATCGTGATGAATTAACGCCGCGCGCCGCCCGCGCTTTGTGCTGAAACCTTCGGCGAGCATGTTGACGACACTATCGAATTCCTGGCGAGCAAGATTGCGGTACGGCCAGGCTGAACGGACCAGCTCGAAGAATTCACTTTCGTCCCAATCTTCTGTTGAAGCCGCGGCGACGATTTGTTGGGCGAGCACATCCAGCGGTTTTTCCGGAATGCTGAGGCGATCGAGCTCGCCACGATGAACACACCGGAGCAACACCGCACATTCGACCAGTTCATCGCGGCTCAACGGGAAGACGCGCCCTTTTGGCAAGCCGCCGCGCTTGTGCTCGGCGCGACCGACTCGTTGCAGCAGAGTGGCGATGGAGCGCGTCGTCCCAAGCTGGCAGACGAGATCAACCGACCCAATATCGATGCCCAACTCCAGTGAAGCCGTTGCCACGAGCGCTTTCAACTCGCCGCGTTTCAATCGATCTTCGGCATCGAGGCGCAGTTTTGCCGAGAGACTTCCGTGATGAGAGGTGACCGCATCCGCGCCGAGGACTTCGCTCAGGTGATGCGTCACTCGCTCGGCCATGCGGCGCGTGTTGACGAAAACCAAAGTGGTTCGGTGCGCCTGGATCAGCTCCGCAAGCCGACGGTAGACGTCCTCCCACACCTCATTTGACATTACCGCTTCGAGCGGTGAACCAGGGAGCTCAATTCCCAGATCCAATTCGCGGCGATGGCCGATGTCGATAATTTCGCAATCAGGAATCCCGGCGTCGTCCACAGCGCGAGTGCCGACCAAAAATCGAGCAACTTCCTCGATCGGTCTTTGCGTTGCGGATAAACCGATTCGTTGAAGCGGATTTTTCGCCTGCCCGCCGTAGCCTTGGCGAAGGCGGGTTAGCGCGGCCAAACGTTCGACGCTCAGTGCGAGGTGCGCTCCGCGCCGGTCATCGACTACAGCGTGAATCTCATCCAGGATCAACGTTCGTACGGTGCTCAGCATGCGTCGCCCGGAATCGGAAGTGAGCAGCAGATAAAGGGATTCCGGTGTTGTAACGAGAATGTGCGGCGGCTTCTTGATAAGCGCTTGTCGTTGGGCGGCAGTTGTATCGCCTGTGCGGACTTCGGCGCGAACGTCGATCTCTCGGCCATTTGTCTCGTTCAACAACGCGCGAACTCCAGCCAGCGGCTCCTGAAGATTCTTGCGGATATCGTTGCTCAACGCTTTAAGCGGCGAGACATAAAGCACCTGCGTTTCATCCAGCAAATCAGCTTCGACGCCTTCCCGAAACAGCGCATCCAAAGAAGCTAGAAATGCCGCCAGCGTCTTGCCGGAACCGGTGGGTGCAGAAATCAGGACGTGCCGACCGGATTGTATTGCCGGCCAGCCGCGCACTTGTGGATCAGTCGGCGATCCAAACGTTCGCTCGAACCACTGCGCAACCGCGGGATGAAATTGAAATGAACGCATAAACCCAGCGCAGAACTAACAATTTAGATGCCGACGCGAGAAAGAAAAGCAGCGGCCGTTCGGGGTTCCGCCTTCAGCCGGGCTGCGCCAACTCACAAACTCTCTGACCGCATAAATGCGGAACTCCAAACCTTTCTATGCTCGCGCTCGCATCGTGATCACTTCTCGCAGCATTCGCAGGCTGTCGCGGAAAAAGCTAACTTTACTCCCTTCAGCGTGGTTCCAGCGGACCGGAATTTCCCGAATGCGCAATCCGGCGCGATGCGCGAGAAGAAGCAGCTCAACATCGAAAGCGAAACCGTCAACCCGCGCCGCCTCCAGAATTGGCCGACAAACGTCGAGCCGAAATGCCTTGAACCCGCATTGGGTGTCCCAAAAGGGAAGACCGGTTGCAACGCGAACTAAAAGATTGAAAACGCGGCCACCTTGTTCTCGCCGCCAGGGTTGATGAACTCCGATTAAACTTCGGTCCAGCGCGCGTGAACCGAGAGCAATGTCGACTTCGCCGTTTACAATCGGCTCGATCAGTTTTGGCGTCTCTGTGATGGGTGTTGAAAGATCTGCGTCAGAAAAAAGTCCAATCGGTTCTCGCGCGGCAAGCAATCCGGACCGGACCGCGGCGCCCTTCCCGCGATTTGGGAAATTTTCCAACAAGCGCACAGCGACTTTCGCCTGTAAAAACATTTCCCGCGCAATTGCTGCTGTTGCATCTGTTGACCCGTCATTCACCACGATCAATTCACTTTCCGGGGCGTTAACGGTGAGATAGTCGAGCGTGACGCGGAGCGTTGCACCAATGCGCGCTGCTTCGTTGAAGCAGGGAATAACGAGCGAGAACGGGGGAAGCATTACTTTCTCATTCCGAGCAATGTCGAGAAACCTCGAAATTCAAGAGCGAGAGATGTCTCGACTTCGCTCGACATGACAATGCCTTATTTGTAAATCTCCACGACAAGCTTTCCGCTTGAATCCACATAGCCGCGATACATGCCGGCAGTGTTGAACGGCAGCGTCACGTTACCGTCGCCATCGATCGCGACCAATCCGCCAGCTCCGCCGAGTTTCGCTACTTTGCCGAGAACCGCCTGAGCCGCGTCCTTAAGCGACATTCCCTTGTATTCCATAAGCGCGGAGAGATCGTGTCCGACTGAGGCGCGAATGAAATACTCTCCGTCACCGGTTGCTGAGACGGCGCAGGTCGCATTGTTGGCGTAAGTTCCTGCGCCAATGATCGGTGAATCGCCCACGCGACCCGGTCGTTTGTTTGTCGTGCCGCCCGTTGAAGTCGCAGCGGCGAGGTTCCCGCTCTTATCCCGCGCGACGGCGCCCACTGTGCCGTGTCTATCCTGATCGGTAATGATAAAGGCTTTGCCGGCACTGCCCGTGCGTTTCTTTTCAGCCGCTTTGATTTTCTGCAAAGCGTCCCATCGCTCTTGCGTGAAAAAATATTTCTGGTCCACCAATTTGATTCCGTTCTCTTTGGCGAACGCTTCCGCGCCTTCGCCATCTATCATCACGTGTCCAGATTTCTCCATGACTAGCCGCGCGAGGCTGATCGGATTCTTCACATGCTTCAGGACAGCGACAGCACCGGCGGCGAGCGTTCTCCCATCCATGATGGCTGCATCCATTTCGTTTGTGCCAGCGCTTGTAAAAACCGACCCCCTGCCGGCGTTGAAATGAGGATCGTCCTCCAGCACGCGCACGGCCGCTTCCGTAGCATCGAGGCTCGAGCCTCCGCGCTTGAGAATTTCGTAGCCAGCTGTGAGTGCGCGTTCGAGTCCTGCGCGGTATTCGCGCTCTTTTTCCGGCGTCATGTTGCTGCGCTCAATGGTTCCGGCACCGCCGTGGATCACCAATCCAAATTTCTTTGTTTCCATGTCTGGCTGATTTTCAGATCGCTTTTCCGCTGCAACTGCTAGAGGCCGGGCCGGTTCGTCGGCAGGCGTCCCGAAAGCTTTTGGGACTGCACTAAAGAGCATGAAACTAAAGAAGCAATTGGCCCCGAAAACTCCCGTGAGTTTCATCGAACCAATTTAAGTGTTTGGTCCTGATAATGTCGAAGCGTTTCAGCGGCGTGCCGTAGCCCCAGAATAGGCGACTCCTGTCCGGCAGGAAAGTTTGCTCTTTTCCCTATAACCGACTAAGGCGAGCTTTGCTTCCAATGGCGACCGTTGATCCGCCCGTTTTAGTTGCCCAGGGAATCGGCCACTTTACACGCAGTTTCCTGCGTGAGGTGGGCAGCCTGTTTTGGTTCATGATGAATACGTTCGAGGAAACGTTCGAACGTATTCAGCGCGGGCGGGTACCCTTTCACGCGACCACCTTTTTCCGGCAGACCCAACGCGCTGGCGTCGACTCAGTACCACTGGTGGGACTCGTGTCGTTCTTCCTCGGGCTAACCATGGCGCTGCTTACTGGCTACCAGTTGCAACGCTTTGGAACGGAGCGGTTGGTTCCTGGATTAGTCGCAATCGCTTTTACACGAGAGCTTGGGCCTCTTATGACGGGTATCATGCTGGCGGCGCGGATCGGAGCTGCTTTCACAGCCGAGCTCGGCACGATGCAAGTGTCAGAGGAAGTGGAAGCGATTGAATCCATGGGCATCGGTCCTCTGCGTTTTCTCGTCGCGCCGCGAATGCTCGCGTTGTTTCTGCTGATGCCGTGCCTCTCCATGGTTTCGAATATCGCGGCCGTATTCGCCAGTAGCCTGATCTGCAAAGCCTATTTCAGTATCGCGTTTCCCTATTTTCTCGATCTGGTGAAAGATTCATTGCTCATTCGCGACATTATCACCGGCATTTTAAAGAGCCTTCTGTTCGGACTGCTCATTGCCGCGATCGCCTGTTATCGGGGATTGACCGTGAAAGGCGGCGCCGCTGGCGTTGGCGCATCGACAACTTCAAGTGTTGTCACCGCCATCACCGTAGTGATCGGCTGCGACACGCTCTATAACATCATTTACACCGTATTCTTCCCCACGTGAGCACACCGTCGCACATGGTTGAGCTGCGCGATGTGCACATGCAGTTCGAAGACAAGAAAGTGCTCGACGGTGTTTCACTGAACATTGAACCACAGGAACGTTTGGTGATAATGGGTCAAAGCGGCAGCGGCAAGAGCACGATCTTGCGGCTGATCCTGGGCATCCTGCGGACTGAATCCGGTTCGGTCTTCTTCAAGCAATTTGAAATCAACCGGCTGCGGCGCCGAAAGCTCCAGCGCGTCCGGCAACACATCGGCATGGTCTTTCAATACTCGGCCCTGCTCAGCTCCCGTACCGTGCGGGACAATGTCGCCCTGCCGCTCGAAGAGCTCACAGACAAATCGCGTGATGAGATCGACAAGATTGTGGACGAAAAGCTCGAACTCGTCGGGATGAAGGATTCCAGGGAGCTGTTGCCAGAGGAACTAAGTGGCGGCATGCGGAAGCGCGTGGCCCTCGCACGCGCGCTCGTGCTCAACCCCGAATTACTCCTTCTGGACGAGCCTTCAGCCGGATTAGACCCGGTCATTGCGTCCGTGATCGACGAATTAATCATTAGCCTTACCGAAAAATCGAAGGTCACATCCATCACTGTCACGCACGAAATGGACAGCGCCTTTCGCATCGGCACGCGAATGGCTATGTTGTACCAAGGGAAAATTATTGAAGAAGCCGAACCTGAAGAATTCAAGCAATCCAAAAATCCGGTAGTCGCCCAGTTTTTGAGCGGCAGCACCGAAGGTCCCATTCTGGAAGGCAGCCTCGATGCAATTACAAAGAAATGAAATCATGACCGGCCTGCTCGTGATCGGCACGATCGCGGTGGTCGCCTTCCTTCTGGTTTTGCTCGGCGCGCCGGGCTTGTTTCGCCCATTGGTGACATACAAAATCTACGTCGACAACGCGGCCGGAATCAAACAGGGCGCTACCGTAATGTTAGCAGGCCGCAAGATTGGTCAGGTCCAGAAATTATTTTCGCCTGTGTCGGCACAAGAAGAGAAACAGGCGGAAGAAGCAGAGGCCACAATTCACGCAGCAGAACCGGGTGCGAGCGCCACCCCAGCTGCCACAGCCGACAAACCTCGATTCGAAGCGCGCATCGACGTGCAGGTCGACAAAAGCGCCAGAGTTTATCGTGACGCCAAGGCGCGCCTAATGCAGCTCGGTTTGCTTGGCGACATGGCTATTGACTTCACCCAGGGAACCGAGGGTTCAGGCCGCGCGAAAGATGGCGAAGTGTTCGCCGGGGAACGTACTCCCGACCTGGGCGACGCCGCAGCGAAGGCGCTCGAAATCATTAAACCCGTCGCCACTGAAGCCACAAACACCATGAAAGACCTTCAGCAGACGGCACAAAATCTGGGTCGGCTCACCGATGAAAATTCCGAGTTGAACCTCGCTCTTACCCAGTTCAAGACGTTCGGCGAACATCTTTCCGGTCTGACTGCGCCCGACAGCGCGCTCTCGCATTCGCTTACAAACATCGAAAAAATCAGCACCAGCCTTACCGAGAACGACAATATCGAGGTGACCCTGCGAAACCTGCGGAGTTCGTCAGAAAAATTAAAGGTGGCGACTACCGAGCTCCAGCCAGCCGGTGAGAACATTAAGCAATTCAGCGAGACCATAAAAACTCAACCGTGGCGTTTGATCTGGCCTTCGACCAAAAAATATCCCGAAGCATCACCCACGCCCGCGATCGCCCGCGAGGGAACAATCCCCGTAAGGAAAACCGCGAAAGCAAAATCGCGGCCTACTCCCACCAGGCGCACGAGCCAACGGTAGCACAGCCATCTTGGCTGTGGGGCCAGCGGGCATCTTGCCTGCCGGAAAGACTTGACCGCGTGATGCGATCGCGTCCTGATGAAATCATTCTCCAGCAAACGCGCATGCGGCCGACATGGCGCACAACTGAAGTTGTATCGGGCCTCATTATTCGTCAGGCCCACTTCCGGCCATCTTTTCGAGGTCCTGATTATGCTTCTCGCTGATCTCCTTGATGCGATCGACGCTTTTCCTGAGCCTTTTTCCATCGTATCCAACGAGATCTGCTGCCTCCAACGGCTTTGTGCTTCCACGTTCGGCTTGAGAAGCGGGATTTGTGGCGGCAGTCTTCTTCTCACATCCGGCTGAAAACAAAACTGTCGAGCAAATGATTGCCACGGACGTTGAGGCAAGCCTGGTTCTCATCGGGCTAACGAGAAAGAGATAAGCCACGGCAGGGTGTCGTGGCAAACACGCTAAACTTATTTCGAAATGGGGCCGTTGGCTTCATCGATTGGTTAGATCTCGGTATGTCAAACACGTTTTGGCGGAATGACGAAACTCAGCACGAGCAATACCACGCTCACGAAAAGTAAGACGAGCGGGATATGTCCGATGCCGACGACGTGATCCACGGAAAATCCGTTTGGTGTCGCTTGTTCTTGTGTGTGAAGTGAAAAACCACCGAACACGAGCGTGAAAACAGCGACGACAAGCAGCGCCGCAGCGGCCACTCGGAACGTGATTCTAAGCCAGCGTAAATTCATCGGGATGCGCACAAGATCTAACTAGAGTTATACAGAATCCTTGGATCTAATTCCATTATAGACCCAGCCGTCAAAATCGCGGCGAATACGCCACGAGAATAATTTCTGCAGAGTGGGGACTCAGCTACGGACCGTAGCTTTTGGTGAATTTCTTTCGCGATTCTGCCTCTGGGTCTGTTGATGCAATCGGCGCTGATGGCTCGGGTTTGGCAGCCGATGATTGTTCGGCTGGTTGTGGCGACGGCGGGGCTTCTGGCGCTTCGGGCTGCGCGGCGCCTTTGGGGGTTTCCCGCGCGACTTCCACATACGCCATTTGCAAATTGGAAAGAGCGTTGCTCAACACCTTTGCCTCTTCACTAGTCAAGTTGCCGCGCGTTTTTTCCTGAATCATGGCGAGCTGATCGATGAACATCCTGGCCAGGTCCAGGTTGACCTCGGGTTCGCCGGTTCTTGGATTTGGAATTTGGCCAAGAAACAGCGCGGCGTTTTGCGCGTGCATCACGACAAATTCGATGAAGCGTTGCGACATCTCGCCGCTCTGTGTCGTTTTCTGGACTTCAGCCATGGCTCACTTCTGTTTCGCGGCTGCGGAACCTTCCGGCGGTCGCACTGTTGCCAAAACATACGGTTGATCCCGAAAATATTTCCCGGCCACATCTTTAATTTGATCGAGCGTCACCGCGTTCACGTCGTGTTCGAGGCGCTTGTAAAAATCGAAGCCTAATCCGTAAAGCTCGTCCAGCGCGCAATGATAACCGAACGCGTCATTGCTTTGATTGGCGATCTCCTGCTGTCCAATGAGTTTCTTCTTCGCTCGCTCTAATTCCTCCGGGGTAAGACCGTCGTTGGCGAGCTTGTGAATTTCATCGAGTAATGCGGTTTTCACGGGTTCGATCTTCTGCGGATCGGTTCCAAGATAGAATGCGAACAGTCCCGGCACCAGGCCCTGCATCTGGCTGGCACCGACGTAATAGGCCAGCCCCATTTGTTCTCGAATGCGAATGAAAAAGCGCGAACCCAGGTCGCTGCTCGCCTCATCGATTAATTCCAGCGCATAGCGATCGGGGCTGGAAAGACTCGCTCCTCGGAACCCGACCATCAGCACGCCTTGCGCCTTCTCCTTGCGGCTTTCTACCGTTTCCGGTTTGCCCAGCGGCGTTGAAGGTTTTGCGTCAGTCAACGCCAGCGCGCCAGGTTTCATCTTGCCAAGCGTTTGCTCTACAAGTTGCTTTACTTCGGACGCTTTGACGTCGCCAAAGACGTAGATGACGCCGTTCCTGGCGACCACATAACGATCACGAAATTCCAGCAAATCTTTTTGCGTCAACCGCTGGATGGACTCGACCGAACCATTTGATCGCAGCGCGTACGGATGCTGGGGGAAAAGCGCCTGTCGCATGATGTTGCGCGCGACGGAGGTCAACTGTTCTTCCTCCTGCTGGATCGCGGCGATCTGGATTTCTTTTTCGCGCGCGATCGCTTTTTCCGGGAACGTGGCATTGAGCAAGATGTCTGAAAGCAGATCCACGCCCAATTTCACGTCGGGCTTCATGACATCGACAGACACGCTGAAGCTGTTGTTACCGGCGTCATTCGAAATAGAACCCCCGACTGCTTCGATCTCATTGGCGATTTGCTCGGCAGTGCGCGTCTTTGTTCCCTTCAACATCGTCTTGGCCATCAAACGAGTGATGCCATTTGTCTGCGGCGTTTCGGCGAGAAGACCGCCGCGAAAAACTGCGCCCGCTCCCACGAGTGGCAACCGAGGATCTTCACGCACCAGCAGTCGCAATCCGTTCGGTAAATCGAATTTTTGAATCTCACCTGCGGCTGTGGCCTTGGCACCCTCGGTCTTGGCGGCCAGCAAACCCTTTGGATTCAACGAGATGACGGTCAGATTGTTTTCGGTCAGGTAAGTCGCGGCGACGCGTTTGATGTCGTCCAGCGTTACTTTCTGGACGGCATCGAGATAATGACGGCTGAAATTCAGATCGCGTGTGAGCAACCAGTTCGACCCGATGTCGGAAGCTTGCCCCCGCATGGTCGTAAGGGCTCCGAGATGATGACTGAGGGTGATTTTTCTTGCCTTCGCCAGTTCCTCCGCTGTGACGCCGGTCTGTTTTACCTCGTCCACGATGCGCAAAGCCAGTTGCTCGGCTGCATCGCGTTTCTTCGGATCGACCGTAGCGTCGATGCCAAACAGACCAGGGTCGCCCGGCGTGTAGGAAAACGCAGATATGCCGAACGCCAGACCCGCCTCTGCGCGGATACGCCGGTACAAGCGCGAGCTGCGCCCGTCGCCGAGGATGGTCGAAAGAAGATCGAGCGCGGGAACGTCCGGGTTTGTAACTTCTGGTATGTGCCACGCCAGCGAGAG
>Ga0164303_10000371_pt1 | contig 10157 bp, 9 predicted proteins | sample Whisoiple_207_MG_FD_109715 | JGI IMG/M metagenome (GOLD analysis project Ga0164303, IMG submission 109715) | Soil microbial communities amended with pyrogenic organic matter from upstate New York, USA - Whitman soil sample_207_MG | ecosystem: Environmental > Terrestrial > Soil > Agricultural...
CTTCTGCCGGATCAGCGCGGTGGCGAGTACCCCGCCGGCCAGGGCAATCAGGGCGCTGACCAGGAGGATCTCGTTGAGCGCGCTGGCGAAGCTGGCGTGCAGCGCATGGACGACCTGGCCGCGCAGCTGGCCGGGTGCGCTCCCGATCACCTGGCCGACCGCTCCCCGGCGTACCGCGGCGGCTGTGCGGTCGGCGTCGAAGCCCGGCAGCGCCGAGGTGTTGTCACGCAGCGCCGAGACCAGGGCGTTGCTGAACAGCGAGCCGTACAGGGCGATGCCGACCGCGATGCCGACCTGGCGGAAGGTCTGGTTGACGCCGGAGGCCATGCCCGCCTTCCACGGCGGCACCACCCCCACCGCGGTCGAGGCGAGCGGCGGGTTCACCATGCCGGAGCCGATGCCGGCGACGATGAAACCGGGGATCAGGTGGGTCCAGGACGAGCCGGCGGACACGCCACGCATGAGCATCAGGCCCACTCCGACCAGGATCAGACCCGGACCGACCAGCCACTTCGCTGACACCTGATTCAGCAGGCGGCCCGCGGCCATGGCCACCACCAGCGTGGCCAACGAGACCAGCAGCAGCCGGGCACCGGTCTGCAGCGCGCTGAAACCCAGGTCGTCCTGCAGGTACAGCACGACGTAGAGGAACATCGCGAACAGCGAGGCGTTCATGCCGAACGCCGCGATCGCACCGCCCACGAACGTCGGCGTGCGCAGCAGCGACAGGTCGAACATCGGCTCGGCGACCCGGAACTCGACGGCCACGAACGCCACCAGGAACACGGCCGCGATGGCGAAGCACGCGAGCACCCCACGCTCGCCCCAGCTGTGCTCGCTGGCCCGGATCAGCGCGTACACCAGGCTGAACAGGCCGACGGTCAGGGTCAGCACGCCGAGGGCGTCGACCCGCGAGGCGCGGGGCGCCTTGGACTCGTCGACCGTGCGCGCGGCCAGCAGTACCGCGGCGATGCCGACCGGCAGGTTGACCAGGAAGATGCCGCGCCAGCTGATCCCGCTGGTGATCACGCCGCCGAGGATCGGGCCGAGCGCCACCGCCACGCCGGAGACCGCGCCCCAGACGCCGAACGCGACGCCCCGGTCCCGACCGTGGAACGTGCTGGCGAGCAGCGCGAGCGAGGTGGTGAACAGGATCGCTCCGCCGATGCCCTGCACCGCCCGGGAGACGATGAGCATGAGGTCGCTCTGCGCGACGCCGCAGAGCAGCGAGGCGAGCGTGAAGATGACCATGCCGATCACGAAGAGCCGGCGCCGGCCGTACTGGTCGGCGAGCGAGCCCGAGGTGAGCAGGAGTGCGGCGAGGCTGAGCGCGTACGCGTTCGTGGTCCACTGCAGGTCGCTGAAGGACGCGTCGAGTGCCCGCTGCACGTCAGGCAGCGCGACCATCACGATCGTGACGTCCAGCAGCAGCATGAACGTCGCGGCGCAGACCACCACGAGCGTCCACCATTGGCGTTTCATCGTTGTTGCCCTTTCCGGAGGCGATCACGATGTCGCCTCCGGTCGGAGGCTACGGCAGTGGGCGGACGCTTTCGCGCGACCCCGCCGGCCGGATCCGAAGCCCTGCGGGCGCCGCTCCTACCGTGGCCACCGGCCGGGCCCGACCAGCGCGCCTGACAATGCCCTGGTCGAACCCGGCCGGTCGGCCGGCATGCCCTGCCGCCGGGGTCAGGACACGACGATGGTGATGTTCTCCTGGTCGGTGGCGCCAGCCTGGTCGGTGGCCTGCAGGGTGAACTGGTAGGTGCCTGCGATGCTGGGGGTGCCGATGATGTTCGCCGCGGTCGATCCCTGCAGGTTCGGGCCGGTCATACCGGTGGGGATGACACCCGCGACGACCGACCAGATCACCGGGTCGGGAGTCGTTCCGGTACCGGTGTCGCAGCCGGTGGTGAGGAAGTAGACGGCCGCTCCCGTCCCGATCGACAGCGAGGCCGGCCCCTGGGACGTGATCACGCAGCTGCCCGTGGGCGGCGCCGGCTGCGACGGCACCGGGGTCACCGACCGCGTGCAGTTCCCGAGGTGGACCGTGGTGAGCGGCGAGTATTCGGCGTTGATGGTGACGTAGCAGTCGGGAGCGGTGAAGCCGGAGGTCTCGATCTTGAACCGACCGTCCGTTCCGACGCGTGCGCCGGCCACGTCGGTGGTCGAGAAGGCGGCAATGAAGGTGCCACCGGTGCCGCCCGATCCTTCGATGCGGAGTTGGCCGTCCTTCAGCGTGGCCGTGGTGACGGACACCGCGGCGTTGGCGGCGCCGGACACCGTCAGTTGGCCGACGGTGCCCAGAACGACGGCGGCCAGCACGCCAGTTATGCGACGAGCGAGACTACGGGACATGAACGCTCCCAGATGCGACGGGGGACGGGGCTGGTTGCCGGGGCCGCACGGCCGTCGCTCAGGAGAACATGCACGGCTCCGGGCCCTCGCACGCGGAGGCGTGTTGGGGGCAGCCCAGTCACCGATGTCGCAGTCGTCCTCCGTCGTGACGGTAAAGTTGCCCCTGCGATTACTGCTGAGTCAGCGATCGAAGCGTACCACCCACGTCCCTTCCGTCCTACTAGTCCGATCCAGCTGACGGCGTGCAGGTGAGTCGAAAGTGGATGGACGGGCGAGCCCGGGTGGCTGGCCGGGGACGTGCCGGTGCCCTGACTGCGGCTACGCCAGTGCGCGCAACGCGTCCATGGCCAACTCCCGCATACGCGCCACATCCTGGCGCACCCGCTCAAGATCCACGACGTTGCTCGCCGCGGCGACCAGCGCACTCTGCCGCAGAAAAGAAGACAGACTCATGCCGGCGTGCTCAGCGGCTTCCCGGAGTATCCGCACCTCGTCCCGAGTGAACCGGGCGGACACCATGACGTCGAGTCGAGCGGGTTGCCTGCTGGGCACCTCGTCGCCTGCCAGTTCGTGCCGGTGCTCGTAGAAGTCGGCGGCCAGCTCGGCATCCGTCATCTTCTCTGGGTTCTTTTCGTTCATCGCAACTTCCATGCGGTAATCGTCGCGCGCCGTCTACTGCAGGGGGTCCACCGGCAGGCCGGCACGTACCCGCAGGGTGTGCATGGCGCGGTAGGTCAGCGCGGCGACCGCTTTCGGGCTGCGGTTCAGGCGCCGGGACACCTCTTCCACGCTGAGTCCGCAACGTGGCGTAGCACGACGCAGCGGCGCTGGTCCGGCGGGAGGCGGGCGAGCAGGCCGCGGACCATGATCGTCCGCCGGGTCCGTTCGGCCTGGTCCTCGGCGTCGGCTTCCGAGTCGGGGTCCGCGTCGGCGTCCTGATCCGGTACCTCGAAAGCGTCGCCGGTCGGGGACCGGCGGTTGGTCTGTGCCTTCGCGTGGTCGCGCACGGCGTGGCCGGCGAGCTGGATCAGCCACGCCTCTGGGCGGTCGGTACCGCGCCGCAACCTACCGATGCCGCGCAGCGCCGTGAAGAAGGTCCGTGAGGTCAGCTCCTCGGCCACCGCCACGTCGCGGGTCATGGACAGGATGAACCGGTAGATGTCCGTCAGGTGCAGGTCGTACAGCTCGCCGAACGCCTCGGCCTCGCCGGTCTGCGCACGGGCGACGAGCGCCCAGTCGTCGTCAGCGTGCACGGTTCACCGGTCCCCGGCGGCTGCAGCCCTGGGCTGCGCGCCGGCGCTGGGCCGGGGTCAGCAGCAGGCCGCCGTCCGGGCCGACGAGCGGGTAGTAGTCGGTCGGCCTGTTCGCCCAGGTGGGGCGGGCGACGCCCCGGACACGGGGTGCATCGGGCCTTCTGCGGTTGACCAGTGCTCGCCACCAACGCATCTCTCACCACTCCTCACGTCGTTGGACGGGCCGCCCCGGTCCGGTCGGGGCGGCCCCGCAGGTTCCGCCCGTCAGCGACAGGGTGTCCGAGCTGCCGTGGGCCGAGCGGTTCCGCGTACGGACAGTTTTGTGGCGGTCACAGTCGGCGTGTAAGCGCCGACATCCCCACGCGACGGTCGTACGATCTCGGCCCACATACGGATAGGAGTGCACAGATGGGTCAACCGGTGCTGAAGCTGTACGCCGAGGAGCTGCGCCAGGCCCGTACGGACGCCGGGCTGTCACAGGAAGGACTCGCCGGCCGCATCCACTTCAGTACGTCGCTCGTTGCACATGTGGAGCAGTGCCGACGGCCCCCGAACGCCGAGTTCACCGCCCGTTGCGACCAGGCCCTGAACACGGGCGGCCGACTGGAGCGCATCCGCAAGACCGCCCTCGCCGAGTCACTCGTCCCGTGGTTTCAGAACTGGGCGCTCATCGAGGCGGAGGCGACCGACCTCAAGACGTTCGAGCCGCTCGTGGTTCCAGGGCTGTTGCAGACCGAGGAGTACACCCGGGCTCAGTACAGGGCGGGAGCACGGTTCTACGGCGACGAGCTGGAGCGGCAGGTGGAGGCGCGTCTCGCGCGGCAGGAGATCCTGACCCGCGACCATTCGCCGCGCTGCGTCTTCGTCCTCGACGAGTACGTGCTGCGCCGTCCGTTCGGGTCGCCGACCGTCATGCGCGCGCAGCTGGCGCGGCTGCTGGAGGTCGCCAACCTGCCGAACGTGCAGTTGCAGGTGGTGCCAGCGAGCGCCGGACCGTACCCCGGCCTGGACGGATCGTTCGTGCTCGCATCGTGGCACGGTACGGACGTCTGCTACCTGGAGAGCCGAGTCCGTGGCATCTACCTGGAGCGCGCCGAAGACGTAGCATCCTTCCGGGACGCATGGGAGTCGATCCGTGGCGAGGCGGCCTCGTGCGGGCGGACCGTCGAACTCATCAGAGAGGTCATGGACACATGGACCTGAGCGAAGCCCGGTGGCACAAGAGCACCCGCTCTAACAGCACCGGCGGCAACTGCGTCGAGGTCGCCGACAACCTCACCGAGGCCATCTACGTCCGCGATACGAAGGACAACGGCTGCGGCCCTGTCCTGGCATTCTCCCGTGAGGCGTGGCGCCAGTTCATCAGCTTCGCGAAGGTCCGCTAACTCGCGCTGCCGGAAGAGGCAGAACCACCTCAGTCAGTTCAAGACCCTACGTTGATGCGCGGCGGTCAGCCGCATCTAGCGGCTTACCGTCAGACGGTTCGGTGCCATACCCACGTTCCACCCGTCAAGGTGCCTTGCGGCCACGCATGACCCAACGTGAGGGAAGCGCCCAGGCAGCTGTCGGCTAAGAACCTCGCCAATGAATTGGTCAGAGTATGGCATGACGCCAGATGAACCAAAGCAGGAGCAATGCTTGAAGTCCATGGATGATACTCTCTAAATCATGAGCAATGTGGCCGGCGTGAAGGCAAGTCGTGAAGAAGAGATCGCATTCCTGGCCTTGGAGCAAGTGCTCGGGGTCGACATTAAGCTCGCAGATGCTGGCGCTGGTGACAAGAAGCCTGACGGTTCTTGGGTGTACGCCGATGGCCAGGAGTGTCGCGGCATCGTTGAGGTCACGTCGCCCCCAGCAACGAGCCTGATGGGTGAATGGGCACGCGCGAAGAAGGCAGGGCGGCCTCAGGTCGAGGGTGGATCGATCCCCTTGCGCTTGAACGAGCTTGCGCAGGTGTGCTCTGAGATCCTTGCGGAAGACTGGGCCCGTGAGAACTTCGACAAACTCCTGGCCCAATCGGCTGATGAGCGGCATCTCTTTCTTTTCGCGCGGGGATACAAAGAAGGCGGCCACTACTTCTACCGACTGTCCGATTGTGATAATGACGGAAAAAGTGAGCCCGTCGATGACATTGTCCTCCCGCAGGGCATCTCGGACGTCTGGTTCCGAGGTCGGGCACGACGGGATAGTGGCCAACCATTGGGAGTGACGGAGATCTGGTTGGCAAGATTCCAAGCAGAGTCGGGGTGGCGCCGGTACGTGGTGAGGATCGAGGAACGGCACCTGCCGTCCCCCAATCCGGGTATCGCTGACGATCTGGTTCCTGCAGGTTGGCGACGTCCGAAGGACCGAGCTATAAAGCTGGCGGGTGACTGAGCTGAGGATGAGGCGCGGTTGACCGGGTAAATGTACGCGCACTTGTGCTTGACCTGGGCGAAGGATGCGGAACCGGCGACCATGCAGGCCGAGCACCGCTTGGTGTACCGGATTGTCGATGACACCGTGCAGATCGTCCAGTGCCGCTACCACTACGAGTGAGACAGAGCTTCTGCGAACGCGCCCCCGGTCCATGGTGACCGGGGGCGCGTTGCTGTTGCTTCACATGGTCGACGCCTGGCTGGGGCGGGACTGCAGACAGCCCGCCCCAGCGCGTACGGCTCAGTCGTGGAGGCCGAAGCGGGCGTGGAAGCGGCGCAGCGGGCCCGGGGCCCACCAGTTCGCGTTGCCCATCAGGCGCATGAACGCCGGTACCAGCAGTACCCGGATGATCGTCGCGTCGACCAGGACGGCGAGGGCCGTGCCGAGGCCGATCTCCTTCACCGACGTGATCCCGGACGAGGCGAACGCGACGAACACGATCGCGACCAGCAGCGCCGCCGCGGTGATCAGGCGGCCCGTACGCTCCAGCCCGGCCGCGACCGCGCCCGTGTTGTCGCCGGAGTGGTCGTACTCCTCCTTGATCCGCGACAGCAGGAACACCTCGTAGTCCATGGACAGGCCGAAGGTGATGCAGAACAGCAGCATCGGCACGGTCCAGATGATCGCGTCGGTGACGATGAAGTTGCCGAACAGCCCGCGCAGGTGCCCGTCCTGGAAGATCCAGACCAGGGCGCCGAACGTGGCGGACAGGCTCAGCGTGTTCAGCAGCAGCGCCTTGATCGGCATGACCACGCTGCCGGTGAGCATGAACAGCATCACGAACAGGCTGACCACGACCACCGCGAACGCCCACGGGATGCTGTCCGCGATCGACGACTGCGCGTCCACCAGCTCCGCCGGGCTACCCGCCACCTGCACCGGCGCCGGCGCGTCGGCCTTACGGATGTCCTTGACGAGCTGCTGCCCGTCCTTGGACAGCGCGTCGTCCATGTCCGGGACCACGGTCAGGTAGCTGGCGTCGCCCGCGGTGAACCGCTGCGCCTCCGGCCCGGGCGGCGCGACCTGCGCCCCCTCGCTGAAGCTGCCGGCCACCGAGTCGACCCGGTGCACACCGTCCATGCCGGAGAGCTTCTGCGCGTACGTGCCGACCGTGTCGTTCGACCCGGCGCCCTTCAGTACCACGGTGATCGGGTTGAACTCGCGCTGGTCGAAGTCGTGCTTGAGGATGTCGCCGACCACGGCGGACTCGGCGGAGCGCGGCATCACCCGCTCGTCCGGCAGCGTGATCCGCAGGTGCAGGAACGGCCAGCCCAGTACGCCGAGCAGGATCACCCCGACCAGCATGACCACGACCGGGCGGCGCATCCCGCCGGTCGCCAGCCGGTACCAGAAGCCCTCCTGCATCGGTCGGGCCTCGCGCTTGCGGCGGAAGCTGAGCTTGTCGATCCGCTTGCCCAGCAGCGCGAGCAGCGCCGGCAGGACGGTCATCGACGCGACTGCGGCCAGCAGGGTCACCGGGATGCCGGCGTAGGCGAACGAGCGCAGGAAGTAGAACGGGAAGACCAGCAGGCCGCACAGCGACAGCGCGACGACCAGCGCGGAGAACAGCACCGACCGGCCGGCGGTCTGCATGCTGCGCGCGATCGCCTCCGGCACCTCGGCGCCGGCGGCCAGCTCCTCCCGGTACCGCGAAATGATCAGCAGGCTGTAGTCGATGGCCAGGCCCAGCCCGAGGCCGATGGTGACCTCCATGGCGAACACCGACACCGACGTGAACGTGGTCATGATCCGCAGCATCAGGATCGTGCCGAGCACGTTGACGATCGCCAGGACCAGTGGCAGCAGCGCCGCGACCAGCCCACGGAACACGATGACCAGCACGATCAGCACGATCGGGAACGCGATCCCCTCGGCCTTGGCGAGGTCCTGCGCGGCCTGGTCGGACAGCTCCTGGTTGACCTCGGCGGTGCCGCCGAACTTCACCTGCAGCCCGTCGTGCGTGCCCTGGTAGCCGTCGCGCAGCCGCAGCAGCGTCTTCGCGATCTTGTCGTCGTCACCGGTCAACCGGGCCACCACCAGGCCCTGGCTGCCGTCCTTGGACTTCAGCGACGGCGCCTTGGTGACCCAGTACGAGGTGACGTCGGCGACGTCCTTCTCCCCGGCGAGTCTGCTGGTGAGCTGCGAACCGGCCGCGGCCAGGCCCGGGTCGTCGACGCCGCGCCCGGCGCCGCCGCTGTTCCCGTCACTGACCAGCAGTACCAGGTTGGCCGCGCCGGTGTTGAACTCGTGCGACAGCGTCGCCGTCGCCTTCGCCGACTCGGTGTCCGGGTCGGTGTAGCCGCCCACGGACATGCGCTGCTGCAGGTCCCCGCCGAAGACGCCGGCCAGGGCGAGGAACACCAACGTCGCGATGAGGACGATCCACCGCCGTCGGACCAGTACGTGTGCCGCCCGCTGTATCAACGTGATTCTCCCTGTACGTCATCGTTGCGCGCCCGGTGCGGCGGGGGTCGCCGCGGTGTCGCCGCCGGGCGCGGCAGGTCTCAGCCGGTGTCGCCGCCGCGCCGGGTGCGTCCGGCCTGGCCGGACAGCGTGGCCAGGACCGGCAGCTGTCCGGCGAGGTAGCGCTCGCGGCACGTGCCGCGTTGGCGCTTGCCGGACGTGGTCTTCGGGATGGCGCCGGGGGAGCAGACCACGACCTCGGACGGCGTCACCGGCATGGTGTCGCGCAGGTGGCCGACGATGTTGCCGGCCAGGACCGGCGCGAACTCCGCACCCTTGTTGGTCTCCGCGACCACGACCATCCGTTCGGTACCGGGCAGCGCGAAGGCGATGGTGTTTCCGGCGCGTACGCCGGGCACACTCTCCGTCTCCACCTCGAAGTCCTCCGGGTACAGGTTGCGGCCGTTCAGGATGATCATGTCCTTGCGCCGACCGCAGATCACCAGACCGTCCGGGCTGGCGTAGCCGAGGTCTCCGGTACGCAGCCAGCCATCCACGATCGTCTCCGCAGTCGCGTCGGCATTCTGCCAGTAGCCGAGCATCACGCCGGGGCCGCGTACCCAGATCTCGCCGACCTCGCCGGGCGGCAGCTCCGTACCGTCGTCGCCACGGATCACGACGTCGGTGCCGGGCAGCGGGAAACCGCAGGCCACCAGGCGTCGCGCGTTCGGGTCGCCCTCGGCGACCGGCACCACCCGGCCGGTACGGGTCAGCTCGTCGCCGTCGACCCACTGCACCGGTACCGGGGTGTCGTCCGGGCGCATCGTGATCGCGAGGGTCCCCTCGGCCATGCCGAACATCGGGGCCGGGGCGAAGGGGCGCAGCCCGTACGGTGCCCCGGCGCTGGTGAAGTTCTCCAGCGCGACCGGGTCGATCGGCTCGGCCCCGTTGATCGCCCAGCGCAGGCTGGACAGGTCCAGCTCGTACGACGAGCGCCGCAGCAGCCGCCCGACCAGGGCGTACGCGAAGTTCGGCGCCGGGCTGACCGCGATCCCGTACGTGGAGACCGCCCACATCCAGGTCATCGGGTTGAGCAGGAAGTGCTCCGGCGCCATGATGACCAGCTGGGAGCCCCGGGACACGATCGCGAGCATGCCGATGATGCCCATGTCGTGGTTGAGCGGGCCCCAGATCATCCCGGGGTGCTCCGGGCCGATGCCGTAACTGCTGTACAGGGCGGCCATGTTCCACAGGATGTGCCGGTGCGTGATCATGACCGCCCGGGACGGGCCGGTCGTGCCGGAGGTGAACTGCAGCAGCGCCAGCGCGTCCGGGTCGGCCGGCAGCGGCCCGTCGTACGCCGGACCCGGCGCGGTGATCTCGGCCAGCGCCACGATCGGCACGTCGTACCGCTCGGCCGCGTCGATCCCCTGGTACGCCTCGGTGAACGTGGCGGTGAACTCGTCGGTGACGCAGACGATCCGGGCGCCGATCATGCTGATCCGCCGGTGCATGTCCGCGGCGTAGCGGTCCATCGGCTGCTTGCGGGCCGGCAGCGGCAGGATCGCCGGGACCGCACCGGCACGCCAGACCCCGAACAGGGTGACCAGCATCGGCTCGTCGGTGGAGGAGAGCAGGGCCACCCGGTCGCCGGGGCCCACCCCCCGCTCACGCAGGGCCTGCGCCACCTGGCGTGCCCGCAGGTCCAGCTCGGCGTAGGAGATC
>Ga0164303_10000374_pt1 | contig 10122 bp, 12 predicted proteins | sample Whisoiple_207_MG_FD_109715 | JGI IMG/M metagenome (GOLD analysis project Ga0164303, IMG submission 109715) | Soil microbial communities amended with pyrogenic organic matter from upstate New York, USA - Whitman soil sample_207_MG | ecosystem: Environmental > Terrestrial > Soil > Agricultural...
CCTCTGAACCGGGCCTTTTGACGGCAGGCGAAACGGACTGCGCTTCGCCCGGTCATGCGCGATTCCTCAGGAAATGTTCAGCTGACTTTCCTTGGCCACCCGCTCAAAAGCCTCGGTCGAGCTTTTGATCCGGTACTGGCAGTCATCCCCGTCGGTCGGAAGCAGCCGGATCACCTCATAGGTGCCGCTGGCGGCCGGACGCGCGACATTGCTGGCAGTAAAATAGACAGTCTCTCCAACGGTGAATTTGTGCTTCAACGCCTTCTCCCATCACGCAAAAACGCGGCCGCGCTCACGGTCCCGCTGCAACGGCCTAGTGGAAACCCCGCGGCTATATAGCACAGCGCCTGACCGGTTGGCCAGTTACATCGGGACATGGCAAATACGCGGATTTTGCAGGTTTTTCAGAACGATAAGCGGCCAAAATTAGCGGCTCAACGCAAGTTCCGGGCAGGGCTGCCCGATGAGTCCAGGCTCAGGCCTTGTGCGGGAGCTTGCCGTCGGGACTGGCGTGGTCGACCGCGCGCGGAAGCTGCTCCGCCAACACCTGGGCGAGCTGATCGACCGGGATATTGAACCGAGCCGCCAGTTGCTTGACGGTGTCGCTGCCCAATACCTGCTGCAACTGTTCCGCCGTGATCGGCAGGTTCTGGCCGTTGCCGAGCCAGGATTTGACCTGGTCACCGAAGCCGGCCTGTTGCAGCTTGGCGACGATGGCATTCAGCCCGCCCTCGCCACCCTTGCCGAACACCTCGCTCAGGATCACAGGGAGCGCCGCTGCCTCGAGCTGGCCGAGCATACCCTTGAGCGCGGGTGAATTCGTCAGCGAGTCGAGAATTCCCATGGTGGTGCCCTTCCCATTGTCAGCCGCTCCAATTGCAGAACGCCTTTCCGAGCGAGCCGTCAAGCAGTCCACCGGTCAAGCTTCCGCGATCCACCCTCACACCGTCTCGAACCGCTCGATGACAAGGGTCTCTGCAAGCGCGTCGCGGGTCCACTGCTGGAACGCCGGCAGCGACATCATCGCGTGGACATAGTGCCGCGCGCCCGGCAGGACCTCGATCGCATAGGTGCGGAAGCGGTGCACCACTGGCGCGTACATCGCGTCCGCCGCGCTGAAGGCGCCAAACAGGAACGGCCCGCCATAGCGCCGGTGGCACTCGGTCCAGATTTCCTGGATGCGTGCGATGTTGGCGCGGGCGTCGTCCGACAGCGCGATGGCGCGGATCGGACGGTGCAGGTTCATGCCGCATTCGTTGCGCAGCGCTGCAAAACCGGAATGCATTTCCGCCGAGATCGAGCGGGCATGGGCGCGGCTGGCGGTGCTTTGCGGCCACAGCTTTTTTTGCGGGAATTTTTCCGCAAGGTATTCGAGGATCGAAAGCGAATCCCAGATCGTGATATCGCCGTCGATCAAGGCGGGCACCTTGCCGGAAAGCGTAACGCTGAGGATGCGGTCCTTGTCCGCCTTGTTGTCGGTATAGAGCGGGATAAAGACTTCGTCGAAGGCGATGTCATTGGCGCGCAGCGCCAGCCATGGCCGCATCGACCATGACGAATAGTTCTTGTTGCCGATCACGAGTTTTAGCGCGGCCATGGGCATGCGTCCCTTTTTCGGTAGTTATCTTGCCACAGCCCGCAAGAAGCGGGCAACCTGCGCATTAGCCTGTTAAACGTTGCTGCGATTCTGCAACCTACGGCCGCGCTGTGGGAAACCAAATGCGTCACCGCGGAAGTCGAGGCCCACGTGATCCGCACCACGCGACTGTTCGAAGCCGCAGGCCGGCATTTCAACCGCGGACAGCGCGCGTTCTTTTTCGCGCTCGGCTATCTCGGCTGGTTCGTAAGCCCCTGGGTGCTGTTTGCGACTACGGCGGCGGTCGTCATCGTCACCTGGCGCCGGCAATTCGCCTCCGGCGCCTGGAAGGCAATGCCAAGCTAAGAGGGTGAATCCTTTTAAGAAGCAAAATCCTTCGGCGTGAAGACGAGATCGAGCGCCTTCCATTCGCCATAGCGGTCCGCCGGCAACATCGTGTAGGGCTGACAGGCCTTGAGCGCATTGATCGCACTTTGCATCAAGTCGATGGCCTTGATGGTCGCGCTGCCTCCGCCGATGACGGGATCGCCGGCGAGTTTGCCCTGCGGGGTCATGAACACGCGCAGGCGGACCATGATGTGATCGGAGGGCTCGACGGAAGCCGGCAACTTCGAGCAGGTCTTGAGATGCCGCCGAAATTCCGCAACCGCGCTGGAGGCGACGTCGGCCGTCATGGCAACCGCCGTGGCGTCGTAGCCGTCATCAGCCTTTTGACCGGAACTGCTCGCCGGCAGCGGCAACTCCGGCGGCAGGCCGAGCATCACATTGTACTTGATGGACAGATCAGGCTCCGGCGGCTTGTAGCCGGGCGATGACGACCCAAGGGTTGCCGGCGGCTGCGCCGACGTCTCGCGCCGGGCCGGGAGTGGCGCTGCCAGCGCCGCCATTTGCTGCGGCGGTGCTGCCGTTTGCGGCGCGCCCGCTGGCGGCCTCTCGCGCGCCTTCTGCGTAAAAACGGATGGGTCGGGCGACGGCAGCTTCATCTCTGCAGGCGGCTCGGACTTGCTCGGCGTGACCTCCTCCGGCGCAACGATATCGACCGCGATCGGCTCTGCGATGACCGAGCCGAACGGATGCACCTCGGAGAACAGGATCACCAGCGCTAGGATCGACAGATGCGCGATCGCCGACGCGGTGACGCTCGTACGTATGGCCTGTTGCGGTTCCACCGTAGTCGGTTTCGATGTCGCCTTGACGCCCCGCCGTCCAGCATAGCCGGTCGCGCCGCGGTCTCAATCCCATTTTGGCGCAAAGCCGTAATCGGTCAGCCGGCTGTCGCTTCCGCCCATCGTCGATATCCGGCGCATCTCCTCGTCGGACAGTTCGAAGTCAAAGATTTGCATGTTTTCCGAAAGCCTTTCCAGCCGCGAGGTGCGCGGGATCGCCGAAACATTCTGCTGCACCAGCCAGCGCAGGCAGACCTGCGCGGCGCTCTTGCCGTGTGCCTTGCCGATTTGCGCCAATAGCTCGTCGTTCTTGACGCGGCCCTTTGCGATCGGACTATAGGCGACAACCGCCATGCCATGACGCGCACAGGCCTCGCGCACCCTGGTCTGGTCGAGATAGGGATGATACTCGACCTGATCGCACACCAGCGGCGCCGGACATTTTGCCACCGCCTCCTCGATCAGGGCCACGGTGAAATTCGAGACGCCGATGTGCCGGGCCATGCCGAGTTTGCGGACATGCGCCAGCGCCTCCAGCGTCTCCGACAGCGGCACGCGCGGATTGGGCCAGTGTAGCAGCAACAGATCGACTGCGGAAATGCGCAGCTTGTTCAGACTTTCCTTGGTCGAACGCTCGAGGTCGTGCGGGGCAAAATGACTGGTCCACACCTTTGTGGTGATGAACACCTCGTCCCGCCTGACACCGGAGGCGCGCAAGCCGTCGCCGACCTCGCGCTCGTTCTCATAGACCTGCGCGGTATCGATATGGCGATAGCCGAGCCGCAGCGCCTGCTCGACCAGCCGAGCGCAGGTGCGCCCGCGCAGCTCCCAGGTGCCGAGCCCGATCGCTGGAATTTTGGCGCCGTTGGCCTCGACGAAAATCATGATGGCGTGCTCGCGGGATCGAGCCTCCATTATGTCGTGAAGGAATTCGGGTTGCTAGATCGCGGCCGATTCGGCGGGTGGTTCCACGGCCAGCGCGGCGAACACCGTCTCAGGTGCATGGGCGAAGACGGCGAGCAGCGCCCGCGCCGGGCCGCGCGGGGCACGCTTGCCCTGCTCCCAGTTGCGGATGGTCTCGACAGGCACGCCGAGTTTTGCGGCGAATTCGGTTTGCGTGAGCCGCGCGCGGCGGCGCAGGTCACGGACGGCGGGGGGCGCCATTTCGGCCGACGTGGCGGCCGCCATCACAGGCGCGAGCGGGAACTCCCGCCCGTCGCGCAATTCGACGATCCGTCCGTCAGCTTTCAGCCGCAGGCGCTGCATGTTCGACCTCACGGGCACATGATCCGCCAAGCCCGTTAAGGTCCGATTAACGATAAAAAGGCGCTACTTCAGACCGAACCACAGCGTGGCGATGCCGAGGAACGAAAAAAAGCCGACCACGTCGGTGATGGTCGTGACAAAAGTGCCCGAAGCGACCGCGGGATCGGCCCGCACCCGCTCCAGCACCATCGGGATCAAAATCCCGCCGAGCGCGCCGGCGACAAGGTTACAAATGATCGCAAGGCCGATCACGACCCCAAGGCCGGGGATTTTGAACCAGGCCACCGCGACGACACCGGTGATGATGGCAAAGGCCAGCCCGTTGACGAGGCCGACCAGCGCCTCGCGCATCACCACGCGCAACGCGTTGTTGGAGCCGAGCTCGCGGGTCGCGAGCGCCCGGACCGCCACCGTCATGGTCTGGGTTGCGGCGTTGCCGCCCTGGCTCGCCACGATCGGCGCCAGCACCGCGAGCGCCACCATCTTCTCGAGCTGGCCCTCGAACAGGCCGAGCACGGAGGACGCCAGGAAGGCGGTAGCGAGATTGACCAGCAACCAGTTGAAGCGGCCGCGCGCGATGGTCCAGACACTGTCGGACAGTTCTTCGTGGCTGGTGACGCCGCCGAGTGCTTTCAGGTCTTCGTCGGCCTCACCCTCGATCACGTCGACCACGTCGTCGATGGTGATGACGCCGACCAGCCGGTTTTCGGTATCGACCACCGGGGCTGCGACCAGATTGTACTTGCCGAACATCCGCGCGACCTCTTCCTGGTCGTCCAGCGCCGAGACGCGGCGGCGATCCTCGTCGATCAGGTCCTTGAGCGGCACGGGCCGGCGCGAGCGAAGCAACACGTCGAGCGCGACCGCGCCCTGCCAGTGCTGGTCGCGATCGACCGCGTAGATTTCGTAAAACCGCTCCGGCAGGTCCGGCGTGTCGCGCATGTAGTCGATCGCCTGACCCACGGTCCAGTCCGGCGGCACGGCAATGAACTCGGTCTGCATGCGCCGGCCCGCGGAATTTTCCGGATACAGCAGGCTGCGCTCGATCGCGTCGCGCTCCGACGGCGGCAGCTTTTCCAGAACCTCTTCGCGGTCCTCCTTGTCCAGCGCTTCAAGGATCTCGACCGCGTCATCGGATTCCAGCTCACGGACGCCTTCGGCGACCTCCTCCGGCTCCAGTTCCTCGAGGATTTCCTCGCGGACCGCCTCGTCGACTTCGTTGAGCGCCGAGAAGTCGAAATCCGAGCCGGTCAGTTCGACCAATTGGACGCGCTCGTCGGGCTCCAGCGCCGCGATCAGGTCGCCAAGGTCGGCCTCGTGCAGCTCGGCGACGACTTCGCGCAGGAACGCGGTGTCGGCGGCATGGATGGCGTGGGTGATTTGTTCGACAAAATCCTGACGTATCCGCCCCTCATCATCCCTCATCGGGTGACGGTCGAGCACCGATGCATCGGCCGGTTGCGCAACGTCCACATCGTCGGTCATGCCGCGCCTCGCCGGTTTGACAGAATGGGAGAACTTGTCTGTTGTCGCCGCCCGCATTACCCAATGGGCAACACCCAGTGCAAGACAAAGATGCGCCGATGCCAATGCCTCTAAAGCTCGTCACGACGCCGGCCACGGCCGTGCTGGTCCTGGTGGCGTCGATATCGGCCGCGCCTGCGGCGGAATGTCCGCGCAAGGATGCGCTCGGCACCTCGCGCGTTCTGACCGTCGACCCGGCGATCTATCCGCGGGTCGGCCTGAGAAGTTTTCCACAAACGCTGCCCCTGGAAGATCACGAGGTGGTGCTGACCTTCGATGACGGTCCATGGCCGGCCACCGACACCAAAGTGCTGGCCGCGCTGGCACGTGAATGCGTGCGCGCCACATTCTTCGTGATCGGCAAGCCGGCGTCCGAACATCCGGCGCTGGTCAAACGGATGGCGGCCGAGGGTCACACGATCGGCCACCACACCTGGACCCATCACAATCTCAAATACATGAAGGGCGAAAACGCCGACGGCGAGATCGACAGGGGCATTGCCGCGGTCGAGATGGCGTTGCACGGGGTTTCGACGACAGTGCCGAGCACGCCGTTCTTTCGCGCTCCTTATTTCGAAATGACACCGCAGACGCTCGATAATCTGAAAAAGCGCGGTTTCGTGGTATTCGGCGCCGACCTGTGGGCCAGCGACTGGAATAAGATGACCCCGCAGCAGGAGCTAAAGCTGCTCACCGAGCGGCTCAATGCCGCCAAAAAGGGCATCATCCTGCTGCACGATCCCAAGGCCCAGACCGCGGCGATGCTGCCGGCTTTCCTGCGTTACCTCCGTGACAATCACTATCGCGTGGTGCACGTGGTACCCGCGCGCGGGGCCAAGTCTGTGGATAGTGCCGGCAAGAGCGAAATGGGTGAGAAAGTTCAATAGTTAAGGCGGCGTTCATGAACCTGCATGCTATTATTCGAAGACTTTACTGGAATGTGGGCGGTGTTTGATGGCCGGTGATGTTTGGCTTGGCGTCCCGACGCGGCGGTGGGCCGCGCTGGTTTTGGTAGTTGCCGCCGGTGCCTTGAGCGAGGCCGCCCTCGCCGCGGATTGCCCGGGCCATCCCGATGCGCTCGGCACCTCGCGGACGCTGGTGGTCGACCCCAAGGAGCATCGCCTGATCGGCACCATGCAGTATCGCGAGACACTGCCGCTCGAGGATGGCGAGGTGGTGCTGACCTTCGATGACGGCCCGCTGCCGAAGTACAGCAACCAGATCCTGGAGATCCTCGCCGCCCAATGCGTGAAGGCCACCTTCTTCCTGGTCGGCCGCCAGGCCCAGGCCAATCCGGAGGGCGTGCGCAAGGTGCGCGACGCCGGTCATACCGTGGCGACGCACACCCAAAACCATCCCAGCGGCATGCACCGGTCGCCGATCGATCGCGCCAAAAAGGAAATCGACGACGGCATTGCCTCGGTGATGGCGGCGCTGGGCGATAATGGCGGGGCGCCGCCGCCGTTCTTCCGCGTCCCCGGTCTCGCGCGTAACGACGGGATCGAGGAATATGCGGGATCAAAGGGCATTCAGATCTGGAGCGCGGATTTTCTGGCCGACGACTGGCGGCATGTTTCCTCCGCCCGCGTCTATGACCTCGCGATCCAGCGTCTCACCGCCAACGGCAAGGGCATCTTGCTGCTGCATGACATCCAGCCGCGCACCGTCGCCGCATTGCCAAGAATCCTGCAGGAACTGAAAAAACGCGGCTATCGCATCGTGCACGTGGTGCCTGCTACGCCGGAACAGCCGGCGACGCCGACGGATCCGCAGCAATGGCAATTGCATCCGCCTTCGGAAAACGTCGCGACCTCGCGCTGGCCGAAACTGCCGAATTTTGTGTTCGCGGAGACCGAGACGCTTCCCGCGCCGCAGTTGACCGAGTCCTGGTGGAACGACGGCGCACTGCTGGCGCAATCGTTCGCTCGCACCAGGCGCGGCGGCCACAGTGTTCCGCTGCCGAGGGAGGCGCCGTGGCCGCGGCAGCCTGAGATTTCGCCGGTGACGAGTGCCACCGCGGCCCTGGCCCTGCCCGTCCCCGCGGCCGGCGTATTCGAGGTCGCGGAGGGCTTGCGCAGGGCCATGCAGGACTTCTCGGCCGCCGCGCGGCGCACCGAGCAGGCCACCGCGATACAAGCCGAGGCGGCCGCGAAACCGACCCGGGCTGAGATACGCCAATCGCGGCGTGCGGCGGTTGCCGTGGCCGCGCGGGGCAAGCGCACCATTGCCGGACGGCCCGTCCGGCAGACGCGATAGGCCGCTCATGGCGGCCGAACCGCATCGAAGCCCATGATTCCCGACAAGAAGAACGCGCGCCGTCCCGGCCACCATCAGGAAGCGCAGCTGCAACCGGCTCCTGGCTAAGGCGTGTACTCATAAATGCGCGGATCGGATGTCCGCTTCCAAGGGTAAAGCGACGACTCTTTAAGGATTTGGCTCGATCGATGGCTTGCTGAAAAAGCTATATCGCATGCTCTCCTTGTTCGGATACCAGTCCCAGTCATCCGGATCGGCCTCCTGTTCGATGCGCCAAAGCTCATCGAACAAAACTGTATTGGAGACGGCGAGTTGGAAGCCGTTGCGGACGAAAGCGTCGGACCACTCTGAAAATGTCCAAAAAGTCTGCAAGCCCGCAAATAATTCGTAGTCCTCAATCACCTCCTCCGTCATATCAGTGGTCGTGCCTTGAAACACAATTCCTGCACGACATACCCGAAACAACTCCTTGATCGCTTGGTCGATGTTTTCTTCGGGAAGGTAAGGAAGGCACGTTTCGTAAATGAAGTCGAACGATCCGCCCTCGAACGGCATTTTACGCACATCGCCAAGCAGGTTTCGTTCGCGCCACTCCTTCGGCGTTTTCGAATGTATGTACGCACTATTTTCGATGCCCCAGGCTTCGACACCTAGTTTGTCGAATTGCTTGAGGGTCAGGCCATTAGCGCTGCCGCAGTCAAGCAACTTGTAGGGCGGCTCGGCACCCCAGACGGCCTTGATCAAATCAACAACATATCTCGAATTGAAGGCCGTTTCGAAAATGTTTTCATAACTCCGATTGCCGGAATACATCTCGAAATAGCTGTCAGCGACCGCTCCATTCCCATCAGGCAAGATATCCTTGCCGATCTGATACGCGAATTTGCGCTTGCGCATTTCGGTAATGCTTGGGTGGCTCTTGTTACCCATCTCTCCGATCTCCTGCCTGAGATGGCTTTAGCTGGGCCGATGCCGCCCCGCAATAAGGATTGAACCTGATAGGGTCCGCCCGATTGTACGATCTGGAACCACACACGGAACGTCGCGCCTAACACATGAATTGTCTCGTCGATCTCTGCGCCACGCCAGGTGGCAAGCAACCGACCAAATTCGATCTCATGATCAATCTGGACACCGCAAAATCTCTCGGGATTGGGGCGGCAGCGAAGGTGCGAGGGGCGATATCGGGGTCGCGCGCATTAATTGCAGGATTGTGAAGTGCTTCACATCCCCCAATCGTGGTCAGGCGGATAATGCGACTTGGAGGGATTCAGCCATGACAGAATCCGCAAAGCGCCACATAACGGGAGACGTGGTCATCCTGATGGTTGGAGTGGCCATCCTCATTGTGCTGGCCTTCTTGGGCGCGCTGTAACCGAAAATCACGGCTATGCCATTCAGGCGATCCGCTACTCGTTGCGCGCGGCCTGTGTGATCTGACGGAACAGGGAGCTACGCGAAATCGACATTTCGCGAGGCGAGGTCGGGTACGAGTCTCAAGCCGCTCTGTCGACCCACCGAGTGTTATGCATTCGAAATGAATGGATATGGCAGGTCGGGTTTTCGCACGAAACGGACATGCCGAAGTGGTCGCTCTATGTCCGTTCTTGGGGGCGGAGCGAACATCCGGCAACCCGGCCGCGACGTCCGAGTCTGACCCCAAGCGGACATTGCGAACTCGATGGACACACCCCGGTTTTAGCCCATAGACTTGGCGCATTACGGTACTGGATCGGAGCGCGCTAAATGGCCGAGGCGCGGGTCCAACGCCGGCTTGCAGCCATCCTCACAGCCGATATCGCGGGAAACAAGCGCAACCGTATTTCCCGACGTGTTTCTCACTAGGACGCCATGAAAGAGCTTCACGGAAAAGTTGCGGTGATTACGGGTGCGGCCAGTGGATTTGGTCGTGAATTTGCAATCCGTTGCGCCGACGAAGGAATGAAGGTTATTCTCACAGATATCGATACAGGTGGCTTAGGTACAACCGTCGCGCTGCTCAAGCCTGGCACCGAGTCCCTCGTGATTGGCAGCGACGTCTCCAGTGCCGACAGCATTGAGCATCTGGCAAGGTCGACATACGACCGCTTTGGCGCATGCCACCTGCTCTTCAACAACGCGGGCGTGGGAACGGCGGGGCCGATCTGGACGGCCACGCTCGACGACTGGAAGTGGACGTTGGGTATCAACGTGATGGGCGTGGTTCACGGGTTGCGCAGCTTCGTGCCGCGCATGCTGGCGCAAAAGGAAGAATCTTACATCGTCAACACAGCCTCCGCAGCGGGGCTGCTTGCGCCCCCGGGCTCCGGCGTC
>Ga0164303_10000375_pt1 | contig 10097 bp, 7 predicted proteins | sample Whisoiple_207_MG_FD_109715 | JGI IMG/M metagenome (GOLD analysis project Ga0164303, IMG submission 109715) | Soil microbial communities amended with pyrogenic organic matter from upstate New York, USA - Whitman soil sample_207_MG | ecosystem: Environmental > Terrestrial > Soil > Agricultural...
CCAGCCGCCGGTCAAGCGCGTGGCGCTGCTGCTCGGCTGCGTGCAGGAGGTGCTTGCGCCTTCCATCAACCGCGCCGCGATCAGGCTGCTCAGGCGGCACGGCGTCGAGGTGGCGATGCCGAGCGACGAAGCCTGCTGCGGCGCGCTGCAGCACCATCTTGGCCGCGAGGACGAGGCGCACAAGGCGGCGCGGCGCAATGTCGATGCCTGGTCGAGCGCACTCCGCGAAGGCAAGCTCGACGCCATCCTCACCACCGCCTCCGGCTGCGGCACCATGGTCAAAGATTACGGCCATCTGCTCGCGCGCGACCGCGGCTATGCCGAGCGCGCCACCGACATGTCGCGGCTTGCCAAGGACATTTGCGAATTCGTTTATGAGCTCGGACTACTGCCGCCGCTTGCCTGGACGAGCCTCCGCGTTGCCTATCATTCCGCCTGCTCGCTTGAGCACGGCCAGCAGGTTGGTAACGAGCCGCGCGCGCTGCTGTCTCAGGCAGGCTTCACCGTGCTCGAAGTTCCGGAAGGCCATATCTGCTGCGGCTCTGCCGGCACCTACAATCTTCTTCAACCTGAGCTCGCCGGCCAATTGCGCGACCGGAAGCTGAAAAACATCGCGAACATGAAACCGGACTTGATTGCCACCGGCAATATCGGCTGCATCACCCAGCTTCAGCGCGGCAGCGGCGTGCCCGTGGTGCATACGGTCGAGCTGCTCGACTGGGCGACCGGTGGCCCGTGCCCGCAGCAGCTGGAGAAGCTCAAATCCAAGGTCCACCCGATCGAGAGTCTTTTACACCTAGCAAAAAACGCAGAATTGCGTTGACTTGGACCCCCTCCAAAGTCGGATGAAATACACCAGGCCCAGCGAATATGTGCGGCAGGCCATCATTCGCCAGCTTAAAGCTGACGGCGTTTGCCCCTGTCAAGCGACGCACGGAAGGCTGCTTGAATGCAAAGCGAGACTTTTGAATGCAAGCGATGCGGCAGCACCTTAAGGCGCAAACGTCTTGCTCAGAGATACTGCCGTAGAAGTGGTGACATAAGCTGCCCCGTACGCGCGCTCCGCGAGGAGCGCGAACCCTTTCCCACAAGGGGCGAGGGGTAATCACGAGGCGGCGGGCTCTTCCCCTCTCCCCTCGTGGGAGAGGGTGGCTCGACGCTTCAGCGGCGAGCCGGGTGAGGGCGCCGCGTCTTGGGGTAGGAAGAGGAGCCACGTCGCTTGCTGGGCTCCCGCCTATGGGCTAGAAGCCGCGAGGCAACAGCCATTTCGTCGACCTCTATCCCCATGAGCAAAGACGAGCCGGTCCGCCCCGAGGCCCGCCTGCCGAAGGGCCTTTTCGACACGTCCGCGAGCGAGCTTCGCGCGACGGCGGACATGCTCGCCAAGATCAGGGAGGTGTTCGAGTCCTACGGCTTCGAGCCGCTCGACACCCCGGCCATCGAATATACCGACGCGCTCGGCAAGTTCCTGCCAGACCAGGACCGGCCTAACGAGGGCTTGTTCTCCTTCAAGGACGACGACGATCAGTGGCTGTCACTCCGCTACGACCTGACCGCGCCGCTCGCCCGCTACGTCGCCGAGAATTACCAGACCCTGCCCAAGCCCTTCCGCCGCTATCAGGTTGGACCGGTGTGGCGGAACGAGAAGCCAGGCCCCGGCCGCTTCCGCCAATTCACTCAGTTCGATGCCGACACGGTCGGGGCGGCGAGCGCCGCCGCCGACGCTGAGCTTTGCATGCTCGCCGCCGACACGCTGGAGGCACTGGGCGTTCGGCGCGGGCAATATGTGGTGAAGGTAAACAACCGGAAGATTCTTGATGGCTTGATGGAAGAGATTGGACTGGGCGGAGTCGAGAATATCGGAAGGCGACTCACGATTCTGCGTTCGATCGACAAGCTAGACCGACTGGGACCTGACGGCGTCCGCGAATTACTCGGTAGGGGACGTCGTGATGAAAGCGGTGACTTCACATACGGTGCCCGCCTAGATGAATCTGCAATCAACGCAATAATGTCGTTCCTGGATTCCGAATGGCAGCGTGGTGAGTCAAAGACGGACGTCGTTCAGTTGTATGGCAACAACGACATGGTCGCTGAGGGGCTGGATGAAATTGTCACTATCGGCAAACTGGCTAAAAGCGCCGGCTACGACTTAGATCGGATCAGGCTTGAACCATCAGTCGTCCGTGGTCTTGAATATTACACAGGTCCCGTTTTCGAGGTAGAGCTGACCGCGCCGATCATCGACGAGCGTGGGCAGCCGATCCGCTTGGGCTCGGTCGTCAGCGGCGGACGTTATGACGGCCTTGTCGAGCGCTTCACCGGCGAGAAGGTGCCCGCGACCGGAGTCTCCATCGGCGTTTCGCGCCTGCTCTATGGATTGAAGACGCTCGGCAAGATTTCAGCCGAAGCAACGCAAGGCCCTGTCGTCTTCCTGGTGCTCGATCGCGACCGCGTCGCCGACTATCAGAAGATGGCGCAAGACCTTCGTAAGGTCGGCATTCGCGCCGAGCTTTATCTCGGCGAGTCCGGTATGAAGGCGCAGATGAAATATGCCGACAAGCGTGGCAGCTCTTGCGTCGTCATCCAGGGCGGCGACGAGAGGGCGCGCGGCGAAGTGCAGATCAAGGACTTGATCCTCGGCGCCACTCTCACGTCGATCAAGGATCGCGACGACTATCTGAAGAAGCAGGCTGAGGCCCAATTCGCCGTGTCCGAGTCGAAGCTCGTCGAGGCGGTCAAGGGCGTGCTCGCCCGCCACAAGGCCTGAGCCATGTCCGCGGAATCGGCGCGAAAGTTCGAGGCGCTCGAAGCCCAGGCCGTCACCCTGCTCGACGTGTTCAAGCGGCGTGGCTACGAGCAGGTTGCGCCCTCGATCATCCAACCCGCCGACATCTTCCTCGACCAGATCGGGGAAGCGATCAGGGGGCGCACCTATGTCTTCACCGATCTGACCGGCGAGGAGCTATGTCTGCGGCCTGACCTCACGGTGCCAGTGTCGCGGCTTTATCTCGAGCGGCATCCGCGCGCCGATGTCGAGGCCCGCTATTGCTATAACGGCCCTGCCTTCCGCTTTCAGCAAAGGCGCGCAAGCCAGACTCACCCGCGCGAGTTTCGCCAGGCCGGCATTGAATGCTTCGGTGTCGCCGACCGCGACAGCGCCGATACCGAGGTGGTGCTGCTCGCCGCCGACGCGGTGCGCGCCGCCGGGCTGAAAGAGTACCGCTTCCGCTTCGGCGACATTGCGCTGTTCTTCGCGCTGCTCGATGCGCTGTCGCTGCCCGAGCGTTGGCGGCTCAAGCTTCGTAACTATTTCTGGAGGCCTCCCGCCTTCCATGCTCTGCTGTCGCGCCTCGCCAAGGGCGAGAGCGCCGACAGCGATAGCGCCGCTTCCGAGCTTGCCGCCACGCTTGGCGCCCAGGATCCGGCGCTCGCTGAGGAGACGGTTGCGACCTACCTCGAGGCCAACGATCTGCTGCTCGCCGGCAACCGCACGCTCGGTGAGATCGCCGAGCGGTTGCTCGATCACGCCGCCGACCTCCGCGCCGAGCCTTTGCCGCGAGAAGTGGCGACTGTGATCGACTATTTCCTCGCGGTCGAGGCTTCCCCACGCGAGGCGGTCGATCGCATCGCCATGATCGGGAAGGGCGCCGGCATCGACCTTGGACCCTCGCTCTACGTGCTGTCCCGGCGCTTCGATCTCCTGGAGAAATGCGGCGTCAATATTAGGATCGCGACCTTCGCCACGGAGTTCGGCCGGGACCTCGAATATTACTCGGGCCTCGTGTTCCAGATCGAGGCGGGCGGGAGCCCCATCGCCGGCGGCGGCCGCTATGACAGCCTGCTTCGCTCGGTCGGAGCGCGCGCCGACGTGCCGGCGGTCGGTTCTGCCATTCACACCGAGCGGCTGCTCGCTTGCGTCAAGGGGCTGTCGTGATGGCCGCGAAGCTCGGCATCGCCGTCCCCGCCAAGGGGCGTCTCAAGGAGGCCGCAGCCGCGCTGTTCGAGCGCGCCGGTCTCGCTGTGCGCAAAACCGGGCACGACCGCGGCTATAGGGGCATCATGCCGGGGCTCGACGGCGTCGATGTGGCGTTCCTCTCTGCCGCGGAAATCGTGCACCAGTTGAAGGCCGGCCGTGTGCATATCGGACTGACCGGGGAGGATCTGATCCGCGAGACGCTGCCCAATGTCGATGGCAGCGTGGAGTTCTTGGCGCCGCTCGGCTTCGGCCGCGCGGATGTCGTGGTCGCGGTGCCAAATTGCTGGATCGATGTCTGCCGCATGGCCGACCTCGAGGACGTGGCGGCGCAGTTCGCGCGCGTGCATGGAAGGCGGCTCCGCGTCGCCACCAAATATCTGAACTTGACGCGGCGCTTTTTCGCCAGCGCCGGCGTTGCCGGCTACCGCATCGTGGAGAGCGTCGGCGCCACAGAAGGCACGCCCGCAGCCGGCACGGCGGAGCTTATCGTCGATATCACCACGACCGGGACCACCCTTGCCGCCAATCATTTGAAGGTGCTGGAGGATGGGCTGATCTTGCAGTCGCAGGCGCATTTGCTCGCCGCCCGCGGCGCGGAGTGGACCAAGAGCACGATCCGGCTGCGCGACGCCATTCTTGACCGCCTCTCAAAAGCGGTCTGAGGAGAGAGGCCCGATATGATCCAGCGCGTCGTCCTTGCCGCCCTTCTTCCCTGGTGCGGGATTCCGCGGCGGTTGCCACGCCATCGCGCATCATCATCCTCCGCCATGGCGAGAAGGAAGATGCCTGGAAGCTTTGCGGCGTCGGACAGGAGCGCGCCGACGTGCTTGCAGCAATTATCTCCTAACGCCGCAAAGTCGCTGTTCGCCGATGGCGAGGGACTGCCACTTTCCTCGCCATCACCTTGCATACGCTCGAGCTTGCGGCGCCCGCTGCCGGAACCTGGTCTCTGCCGCTGACGCTCTATTCCGTCCTGCCGCAGAAGGGCGGTAACAAGGACGAGGCCCTGAACGGCGCCACGCAGCGGGCGGCAGCGGACCTCATGTCCAATCCGGCCTGGCAGGGTAAGACGGTGGTGATAGTGTGGGAGCACAAGCACATCGCCAATACCAAGCTCGAGCGCGCCTTCTCTGGCGAACAGGTGACGCTCCGCCAGCTGCTCGGGCTCGACAAGCTGAAGGACGTGCCGGAGACCTGGCCATCCGGCAACTACGATTATTTCTGGATCGTCGATTACGCTGAAGGCTCAACCGCGTCGGCCGGCTTTCGCATGGTAAAGCAGGACTCCGCTGGCACCCATGCGAGCCTGCCATCCAATGATTGGGGCGCCCCGAACGGGCTCACGGCGAAAAGCCAGTGCGATCTAAAGGGGGCGGAGTGAACTCTGCGTTAGACTAGGCTGAGGCCCAATTCCTCAGCATCACGGGCGCTTTCGTCGGGCGAGACCGGCATGAGGCGATGGCGGCCTTTTCCATCCGGCCGGAGCGCCAGGAAGCGCTCATGGAACATGACCAGGCTCGACCGGTGGCCAATCGAGACAATGGCCGCATCCGGCAGGCGCTCCAGCAAGAGGCGGTAGAGCATGGCCTCTGTCGGCTCGTCGAGTGCGGCGGTTGCCTCGTCGAGAAACAGCCAGTCGGGATTCTGCGAGAGCGCGCGGGCGATCGAGAGCCGCTGCTGCTCGCCGACGGAAAGCCGGTCGGCCCAATAGGCGGTCTCGTCGAGCGAGTCGTGCAAGGCGCCGCCGAGGCCGGTCGCACGCAACACATCGTCGATCTTCGCCGGCGTGAAGGAGTCCTGCGGTCCTGGATAAGCAAGCGCGCCGCGCAGAGTGCCGAGCGGAAGGTAAGGGCGCTGCGGCAGAATGAGAAGTTTTGCGTCGTGCGGAATGCGAACGGTGCCGGCGCCGAACGGCCACACGCCGCCGAGCGCGCGGAACAGACTCGTCTTGCCCGATCCCGAAGGGCCGGTGACCAGGACGCGCTCTGCGGGCGCGATCTTAAGTCCGGAGGCGCGCACGATCTCCTCGCCGCTCGGCAGGCTCACCGTGAGATCGTCGGCAAGCAGCGCGGTGCCGCCATCGCTGACATGCGCCACGCGCGGCGCGGCGGTATCGAGCGACGTCGCCCAATCCATCGAGGCATCGAAGCCGGCGAGCCGGTTCAGCACCGCCTTCCAATCGGCGATGTCGGAGTAAGCCTTGACGAAGAAGGACAGCGCACCCTGCACCTGCCCGAAGGCCGAGGCGATCTGCATCAGCCCGCCGAGCATCATGGCGCCGGCAAAATAGAGTGGGCTCACCACGATGAAGGGGAATATGATGGCGACCTGCGAATAGCCGGCGGTGAGGAACGTCAGCCGCTTGGTCCGCTGCATGATGCCGTACCAATTGCCGACCACGCGCCCGAAGCGATCGAGCAGCCGCTCCTTCTCGGCGGGCTCGCCCGCGAGCAGGGTCACTTCCTCCGCGTTCTCGCGCAGCCGCACGAGCGAGAAGCGGAAATCCGCTTCATAGCGCTGTTGGTCGAAATTGAGCTTGACCAGCGGCTTGCCGACGAGATGCGTCACCCAGGTGCCGACGATGGCGTAGACCAGCGCAGCCCAGACGAGATAACCCGGGATGTTGAACGACTGCGAGCCGATCATGAGCGGCGTCGACGCCGACAGGCTCCACAGGATCACCACGAAGGAAACCAGCGTGACGATCGAGCCGAGCAGCGAGATGCCGATGTCGAGCGTCGAGTTGATGAACTGCTTGATATCGTCGGCGATACGCTGGTCGGGGTTGTCGGCAGAGTCGCCTTTCAGCCGCATGCGGTAGTGGGTGCCGTTGCTCAGCCAGCGGCCGAGATAGCGGTTAGTCAGCCAGCGGCGCCATCTGATCTGCAGCCATTGCTGCAAATAGATCTGATACACGGCACTGACGATGAAGAAGGCCGCGAGCACGCTGAACACGCCGAGCTGCCAGATGAAAGTATCCCAGTCCTTGTTCTGCAGCGCGTCGTAAAAGGTCCTGTACCAGGCGTTGAAGCGAACATTCAGCCAGACCTGGAAGAGCTGCAAGGCGATGACGGCAGCGAGCAGGATCTTTCCTGCCCGGCCATCCTCCGAGCGGAAATAGGGGACCGCGATTCGTGTGAATTCGCGGGCTGAATTACGAAATCCGGCCAATTCGGAGTGTCTCCCGGCCGCTCGGGGAAATCGAGCGCTACTCGGTCAGGACGATAGGGCGCAAGCCCGACCAAGGGAAATTACGATTGCGTAAGGGACGCGAGTCCGATGTGGCGGGAATTAAGGCAAAAGGGGCGGCCATTGGCCGCCCCTGCGCGTCTATTGCGGCGTCAACCGCCGGATCAGGGACACCGTGTAGGCCGGCGATCGCGCGGCAAATACGGGATCATCGGTCGGACCGGCAATGCCATCGGCCACATTGCCGGGGAGGAAGCTGAAGGCATTGCAGGTTGCGTCCTGCGCTATGGCGTCGATCGTGATCTTGCCGAGCGGAGCCGTGGCTCGGTTGTCCTCGTTGTCCCATCTCTGGGTCGGGTCGTTGGTCGGATCGCCCTTTTGGCCAAGAATGGCGACGAGGTCGAAGGCGACCGGCCCCTTGGCGAGACGGTCCTTGAGCTCGGCCGCGTAGAAGTCCGGACCCTTGGCCTTTGCTTCGTCTGGGGTAAGCCCGAGTTCGCCTGCCTCCGGGATTGCCTTGTATTTGACGAGCTTGGTCTCACCGCCGGCGTTGGTGAAGGTGAAGGCGTGCACGCCCCAATAGTTCACGCCGGCATAGCTGGCCGGCACTGGATGCGAGGTGAGCCAGGCATTCTGCAGCGTCGATTCCGGGTGTGCCTGGAAGAAGGCGCCGATCTTCTCCTTGTCGCCCGAGCCCACTGTCTGTAGGAACTCGACGAACAGCGCCGGCGTCTTCACGAAGAAGATCGGCGCCGAGATCATCACGATGTCGCTGTAGGCCCCGTTGCCGTTGTCGAAACGCACGGCGATCCCGCGCACATTGTCCTGCGCATTGTCGGCTGCTTGCGGATTGCCGCCGCCCAAGGAGAACCTCGCGGTGATCGGAACTGGCTTGGCGAATTGCGGCGCCTTGGACAATCCAGGCGCATCGGGAGAGGGCGTGAATTTTCCGGTCAGGCAGGTGCCCTTGGTGTGGGCGGCGCGGTCTCCTGCATGTTACCGAACACGCCATTCAATGCGTCCACGAGCTGGTCCGGACGCGGTGGCTCTTGTGCCGCCGCGACGGCGGCAAGAACGGCGACGCCGACAAGCCCAGCCAAGGTTTCGATTGCGATACGTCTCAACCTCATCTGTCGCTCCTTTGGAATTTGCTAATCCGATCGAGTGACCCTTCTAGGTCACGCGACGTCCTTGCCATGGGCATTTCCGGTCTGCGGGCCGGTGGCGAGTTTCGATACGCGATGTGGCAGGCATATTGCGCTCCGTCGCTATCGGTTGCACGCGGCATCTGGTCTTTCCATTCCCTGGGGTTTATCGTGTTAATTTATGGGGTGACAGCTCTTGGTCTTGAGCGTTGCCGTTCTTCATCTATGCTTGTCATTTGCGTGCCGGCGCGGGCACTTGCTTGAGGGACCGGCCAGAGCCGAAGTGAAGACCCATGGCCTCTAAATTGAATGCTCCCGGGCGTTTTGGCCTGCTCGACGTGGTCGTGCTCATCGCCATGGCTGTGACTGCTGCCGCCTTCGCGGCCGGTCTCATCGTCAATTCAGGCATCGACACGATGGCGGCGGTGATCGCGGCTGCCGCCTTGTTCGTGGTGATGGCCTCCTCCCACTATGTCATTACCCGCCAGGCGCGTTCGGCCTCCGTCACAGGCCGCATCGACGAGCTGGAAGAGGCGCTGGTCGTTCTCGACGGCGATTTGCAGCGGATCGATCAGGTCGAGGACGACGTGGCAAGGCTCGATCTGTTGACCGACAGAGTCGAGCGCCTCGACCAGTCGGTCTCCGAATATCGTGGCGGCGAGCCGGCAACGCCTGTCAGCGCTCCCGACGTCGACCGCCTGATCCAGGACGTCGAGCAGTTGCGCGGACGGCTTGACACGCTCCGATCCGATTTCGCGCAAGAGGCCCGCAGCCAGCGGGATGAGATCGGCGCCGAGCTGAAATCGCTGGAAGGCTTAATCAAGGATCTGTCACGGGAGTTGATGGCGGCATCTCCGGCCTTCACCGCCGCGGCCGCCGAGGACATGACCGGAACCTCGGAAATCCCGCTAAGGCTTGAGGAGCGCTTGGAGCGGGTGAATCTGACTGAGCTTCGAGACGACGGTCTCGAGGCTGACGAGCCTGCCGGGAGAGACACCCGGGCCGCCGACCTCCTCGCCGACGACGTTGTTGTCGAAGATACTGTCGTCATCAGCGAGCCCGCGCCGGCCGCAGACGAGTTCGTCGCCGTTGCGCCTGAGCCCGCGCCGATCGCCGAGGCGGCGATTTCGGATGACGCCATGCTGCAAGAATTGCGAGAGGCCATCGAGGCGAACCGCATCGACCTCTATCTGCAGCCGATCGTGACTTTGCCAGACCGGAAGCTCCGCTATTACGACGCGTCGACCCGCATCCGCAGTGGTGGCGACGAGTTCATGCCACCCGCAAGTTATCTGCGTCTCGCCGAGCGCGAGCACCTCATGCCGCGCATCGACAATGTCATGCTGGTGAAATGCGTGCAGCTTTTGCGGCGGCTAGGGGCCGAGTCGCGGCTCAAGGGGGTGTTCTGCAATCTCTCCGCCCAGTCGCTGCTCGACCACGACTTCTTCCCCGAGCTCGTCGAGTTCATGGAGGAGAACAGCGCCCTTGCCGACAGCCTAACCTTCCAGGTGAGCCAGCGAAGCGTGCTCGATCTCGGCGCCAGCGAGCTCGCCGGGCTGAAGACCCTGGGCAAGCTCGGCTTTGTCTTCTCGCTCGACCACGTCGCCGATCTCGACGTCGATTTCGCCGCGCTGCGCGATCATTTCTTCCGCTACGTCAAGATCGACGCAAAGACCGTGCTGCACGACATGGGACGAGCGCGGGCAAGCATCCCAGCTTCCGACATGACGAGCTATCTCGATCGCTTCGATCTCAAGCTGATCGTGGAAAAGATCGAGGACGAG
>Ga0164303_10000377_pt1 | contig 10086 bp, 11 predicted proteins | sample Whisoiple_207_MG_FD_109715 | JGI IMG/M metagenome (GOLD analysis project Ga0164303, IMG submission 109715) | Soil microbial communities amended with pyrogenic organic matter from upstate New York, USA - Whitman soil sample_207_MG | ecosystem: Environmental > Terrestrial > Soil > Agricultural...
AACATTAGCCTGCTCTTCATCAAAAGCAATGTACATAAGCTTTCGATAAATCTTATACATAATTACAAGTACTATTGCAGTTATGATCAAAATCATAGCTTGATCTTGTGAGCTAATTAATAATAATTGTTTGCTTTTCTAGTATAGTATCCTTATATTTTCAATCAGTCATATTAATTTATTCCGCTATCTTTTGTTTCTATTATATAGAATCAGTCATTGCTAATTGATCTTTTAAATGTTATCTGCCCTCTCGATGATGTAACATTTGATATCCTATATCTTCGATAAACAATGAGAATTCAAATATAGGTTAAATATATCTTGATTGTTTACTTATGATAACATATCTTGGCATACATATCTTTTAATTGCTTATTACGAGAATATTATATATGCTTTATACTTGCGAATTCCATTTCATTTGATTTATATAATGATACAGGCTTTTTCTGTAAGTCACAGCAATTTCAATTATGTAGCTTCGTAAAATCTTTGCCCCATATCTGTTTTCTTGGATTTCTCATTATCTATAATCCTTTAAACAATTACAGCTTCTTCTAAGCGTCACTGGCTTTGGTATTTGGCAAGTAATATAGACAATGCTTTCAGCTTAGTTAATCCATTATCTTTCATGAGCCTTTTGAAACATTTCTCTTTTACAAGAATAAGATTATCGGACCAAATTTCGAAGACAAAACTGAGTTGGAAAGAGTGTAACTATAATACCAGTTGGAAATCAACTAACTATATTATATATAAAATAATTCTCAGAAATAAGGTGTTCATCTCTTGCTGTTAACTAACTACGATTATATCTCAAAGCAAGACTTGATAAAAGTCCATATTCAAACCAGTTGCAAGCAAATGAATCATTCGTAAGAGGATAACTTTCTGTTACATTCTGTTAATACTTTAAACTCAATTTCTTTAGATTCTCATTTTACATAACCATTATTAAATACGTCTTGCATTTGTTACTTAAGTATGAGTCAAATAATATCAGGTCCTACTGCTAAATTGGTTGAGGAAAAAAATTTTGCTTTTGTAGCAACACTAATGAAAGATGGCTCACCACAGATCACTCCTGTATGGGTTGATTTTGAAAAAGATACAAACACTGTTTTAATAAATACAGCGGAGGGTAGGATTAAACACAAGAATATTTCACGAGATCCCAGGATAGCTATCTCGGTTGTTAATCATAACAATCCATATGAAATGGTCACAATAAGAGGAAAAGTTATCGAACAGATCACTAAAGGTGCAGCTGAACATGCTGACAAACTTGCAAAAAAGTATTTAGGTCTGGATAAATATCCCTATCATTCACCAAATGAAAAGAGAGTCGTATTAAAGATAGAGCCAGAAAGAGTATTCCATCAACAACCTCCAAAATAATGATCTAAGGAAAAAATAGAAATATTATTTTTCTATTTAATATGCTATACTTAATTAATAGTCCATGCTTATACTAGCTGGAGTTACTACTATGAAAATAATATCGGAATTAGAATCAGATGCATATAGCAACTTTATCAATTCAATAAATAGCGAGTTTACAAAAAAAGAATACAACAAAAAGTTTTCTTACTTTATGCAATTCTGCCAAAAATCAAGATACCAGGACATGTTACTACTACCAGACAGTGAACTAGAAAGCAAGATAAGAGACTACATAGTTCACCTACGACACGATAGGAAGCTAGCACCAGCTACAGTTTCTAGTTACATTGCTCCTATAGTACACAGTCTGGTTTGTTAAATCTGGCGCTAATCTTCCTTCGGCAACTAATTCATGATAATGAGTTTTCAGAAGCAGATGACATTGGGACGGTTCAACAGGACTATGAACTAAACTCTAACACAGTAATGAGTTTCGTAAACGAAATATGCGAAATAACAAAGAATGAAGATGACGATATAATCTGTCGTGACTTGTACGATGAATATACTAGATACTGTAAGACAAACAAGATAGCTGCGATAAGAGATAATGTCTTTGGCTCGGAACTGGCATTATTACATATTAAGAGATATAGAAGAAGGATAGATAGTTCCTTGGAATATGTCTATAGTGGTATCAAGTTGAAGTGAGCCAGAGCCAGGCAAATTAGTGCCATCACCGGCATCGGCTACAACAACTGCCGAATATGGGTATGGAAGACTGTTATAGTAAAATGTGTGTTCCTAACAGCGTTCCTAGTGGCAAACAATTGTTGGCCAAATTTGTACTCAATTCTGAGGTATTCCTAGTGTTCCTAGCAGCATGCATAAACTACTCTCAACTTTTTTATACCCTGGCCCTGAACCTAGGTAGTCTATTTTTACATAGATTTACAATAAAAAAGAAAGAAAAAAAGGTAAAAATGATTGTAGGTTTCAACTAGGAACACCCGGAACAGTCACAGTCAGTATATGGCTTAAAATGTCTAGAAGGTTCTTATTTTTTCTATCTCCTGTATTGGAGTCAGGAACAACTCCTTCCTATTTCATCTCATTACTTGTGAAATTACCGCAAGACGATTTATTCACGCTCATTATACCAAACTATACACTACTAAAATTGAAATTTGGAATGTCAATATGAGAGACGACATTCCTTTCATAAAGGACCATGTTTGTAGTGGTTTTAAACCAAATTAATCAATCACCAACCGATTTGTCATCCACAATATGTTCCCAATTCTCCATTTAGACAATACCCTGGTTAGTAGTTATACTTGCAGAGTTAAAATTAAAAATATTTTACTCCTGTTTTGTTCTCCAATCTTATCCTCTTGTTACTCCAGTCACATTTACGCTATAAAATGATGCTGGAGTAGGATTTGGATTGCAATAAAATTTAGCAACTATTTTATTATTTACTCCTTCTTTAATTGTAGTATATTTAGGAGTAAGATTAAAGGTCCATTTTGAATAATCATTAGCCCCGCCGCGACCTGTTGCTGAAGCATTTTGGTAGGGTTTTACATTATTTGCAATAACATTAACATGGCAATCAGAAGTGGCATTATCTTTTGATATTCCTGATATTGTGAGAACACCGCCGACTGGAACTTGTTGGCCCTTGGTAGGAGATGTAATCCTGACACCGTGTGATATAGAGGATGCGGATGATGACAATGACGGTGATGCTGAAGCTGATGGTGAAGATGTTGCTGGTATTGATGATGATGGCTGTTTTGTTGGTGGTTTTGCTCCAGATGTGTTTGATGATGACAATGGCATATTCGGAGATGGTGAAAATGTAGTTTGTCCGTATGCATTACTAATCCACATTGCATTAATCCATACGCTGGAAATAATAAGTCCCAACACTGTTAATAGAGTTATCAATCCTCCTGTAGAACTAGCGATAATAACGATACTGTTAAATGCCAATTGAGTAATAGGTATACTTAAAGTAACATATTATAAAAATGATATAGATTTTGTGGATTTACAACTAGACCAAGTTTGATTATCATTAATAGTAAATGAATACCAGTGTTTAATAGGTGTGTTTTTAGTTATATTGATTCATACTCTAGATTAAAAGCCATTCCATGTTCTACACACCCCATGAATATTAATTTCCCTTATCCATATAGTTTATTCTGTAAATTTATGTTTTGTCTTTGATTAGTCTATAAATAAATTATTTATATTATGTTAGTAAACCTAATTCGAACTTTTTAACTACGTCACTTACTATGCATGTAAATTTAACTAATTCATTAAAAAAAGAAGGTTGAGAAGCATATACCAAGAACTATCTATCTATCATCCAAGTTCTATGTGTGTCCTAGTAATTGGAGGATTCTTTGTCTTAATCGTATCTGAATGGCATACTGCTGCAGCTAAGAATTCTCCGGATGCACATGAAGTAAACTTATCTCCAACCTTTATGTCTATTTTGTCGCTTTTTGGACTGAATCTAAAAGGCATAACAATGTTATCCCCAGTAGATGATGTAGTATTAAAAGACCTTATTTTTGTAGCATTATTTAGGGTCACGGTAAGATCAACTATTCCATAATCGGTGGTATTTTTGGCAGGCATCCTCAAGTTAACAAGTATTAAACTAGTAGGCAAACTTCTTTCAGTTCCTTGTTTGTGGATAGTTGATGGACTGACCGTTGTTGTCGCATTGGAATTTGTTAATTTAGGTTTAGTATTATTGGATTGTAAGAACATTGACGTTGTATTACCTGATGAAGATGATGTTGACATGGCTGGAGGGAAACTATCTTTTCGCTGAAATGTTAGTGGTCGATTTAGTTGATCTGACATACACGCGTATGCAGCGGTTGTAGAGGTAATTAGCATAGTCCCTGTAACGACCGTCAGTAATATGGGGACATATAATTTAATCATCCTTTATAAGAATGCTCCAAAAGATTAAAAAAGGTTTATGATTTTTTTTTCTTGTTCCCTAACTAAGAATAGAGTTTGAATAATTTCTATAGTTTTCAGATATCTAAAACAAATTATCTTTGATGATGCGTATCAAGTTCCAATACTCATATTTTGTCTGCCTTTACCTGCCAGGTTATAAAAATTATCTAAAAAATGAGGTAACTTCTGTATAGATGCTCGTGTTCCACTATAATATGAGATTCTATGTCGATATGTGGAGGTGGTATCCTTTAGATTTTACAACCTTGCATCATCTCATCGCGAACAAAATTGTGCTTGTATCTCCAAAACCACCATTTATCAAGAGGATACTTGTTGCAGATGATGATCCCGACATAACATTAACTTTCAAAACTGGTTTAGATGGTGTTTATTACGGCGACGGTGATAAGAAGAAAAGATTTGAGGTATACACATATAACGATTCCTCATTAGTAGTAAAAGAATTCAAACCAAATTTTTATGATCTTCTTCTAACCGATATTTATATGCCAAAAATGAATGGCTTTCAGTTATATGAAAAGATAATAGAATTGGATGTGAACATTAGAGTATGTTTTATGTCTGCATTAGCAGTAAATATCCAGGCTCTAAGACAAGTATACCGTAATGTAGGTTTTGGATGTTTTATTGAAAAGCCAGTGTCAATAGAATATTTAATTAAAAGATTATCAGTAGAGTTAGATTAGATTAATAGTAATAATACTAGCACTTTGAAAACGATTGTTTCATTGTAGTTGAATATAGGATTTGTGAGATTTACAAACTGTGAATAAAAATATCAATACTGAGATCGTATTTTTCTGGTTTTAATTTTATATAGTCGACCTATTAGATGAACGACAGAACATTCTCATGTAGAAGATAACTAGAGTTAGTCTTCTAGACTATCCGTGTTCTCTTAATTAAGGAAAACAAGCTAATATTTAATATGGATTATACTGATTGATTTACCTGAATTGAATGATTCAAAGCTGTCAATGAATCTTATCAGTAGAGAAGAATTAAAAGAGAAGTTAGATCGTAAAGATAAGTTTAAACTAGTAAACGCATAGAGAGTTGGTTAAAGAGGTCAAAATGTTAGGACTGGTCACGACGCTAGGCCCGAATAGATGTGTTATCACAATACCCAAGGAAGACAACGAATTAATCAAAGGGCTAAAGGGTAAGCGGGTATTTATCACGGTAAGGGAAGCAGTAAATGAATGAATATTTGTAATAGGTGTTTTAAGAATACAAGAAAGGAGCTATACGTTATAAAACTGCCAGACCAAGATATTCAAGTATGTCCTAGCTGCGAAGTGTCATTCTGGATCTGGCTAGGCGCATATGGCGGATTTAGACAAAAACTAAATCAATTAAGTATAGAACAGACGATTCAAAATATTATTTTTGAATAGCTCTTGAAATTTCGTTTTTGAAATACTGAAAAGGAATGGTAGCGGTAAACTCCCATAGGAGTCTCTCTATTACAGCTAAAATGGTTCCACTTGGATGTAATACCTCATAGGAGCCGAAGTATATCTGGTAAATTCACTCCGAGACAAGATTGCTGGCTCATCTATAGTTTGAAAGGCGATATATAGAAAATCTAGATAAGATCATGAAGTAATTTTTTGCTGAATCCTTCCAATTTAGGTCTTATCTTTATCTTCCCTCGGAATGCCATGTCAATATCAGACCAACACACTATACCATCACATTGTCTACAACGATAAATGATACGTGAATGCGATACTCTTATTGGCTCCAATACTTTGCTGGTCCATCTATTGCAAGTACATTCTGAGTAATCCAACTCATATTATTATATAAAGTATAGGCTAATAAGATTATAGTTATACGCAAAAAACTGAGTCCCAGTAACATTATGTATTAATATTGAAGTGTTTACATATGTTTAAGATACATAACCATACATAATGATTATTCCTAATAAAATTATTTAATTACGGCATCCACGAATAATTCTAATGCTTTATTATCAAGTGGATCATAAAATGCAAGCAAGAATTGATTCACACCTACCATAGTATATTGTATTAGTCTTTCTCTTACTTCTTCAGGTGTTCCAATGAGTCCTTGTTTGAATATCTGATTGGCCATAAATAAACCTCTCTCAATAGCGAATATTATTTTCTTGTATTTTAAATCCGAGTCAGATTCAGAGATAATGACGTCTAGTTCAATTGATTTGGTTATTCTTCGTCCTTCGTCTTGATTAGTCTTTTTACATATATTTTCGAATTTTTTATTGAGTGAGACAAATTGTTCAGGATTTAGATAAGAGCGCTCCCATATGTGTGGGTATTTAGCGGCTATTTGCATAGTTTTTAGTTGTTTAGCTGCTATCGTTATTGGAATTACCTTTGTTCGAAGACAGTTTTTCAATAATGCTATATCTTTTACCTTAAAATGTTGACCATTAAATGTCGTTGTCGTTGAAGATCCACTCCATAGCATACCTAATAGCTCCATTCCTTCCTCAAATAATGATACTCTTTTAGGATTATTTGGATAATCTATAACATAAGAATGCCACCAATTTGAAGCCCATTGAGGTGTTGCACCTACACCTGTTCGAAATCCGAGTCTTCCATTGGAAATTTCCTGTACTGTCAAAGCCTGTTTTGCTAAAAGAGAAATGTTCCTATATTGAGGAAGAATATATGCTATAACAGGCCCTAGTTTAATCTTATGGGTCATTGCTGATAAATTAGAAACTATGGTCCAGCAATCCAAATCAATATCCGTTAAAGACCACCCTAGTAAAACCCGTGATATCCAAATTTTTCTGCCTGCAAACAGGTTTCTTTGATCTTGTTATAGTCAGTTCCCCATATCTCAAGGCAGAAGAGAGCACTTATCATTGGTTGACAATGTCAAAATAAGTTATATAATTGAAGATATTATGGATACAAGATATCATTAATTTGTGTGTTTAATCTTAACTAGTCAACTTTTCATGTGGAATAGATAATACATTAATTCATTGTTCAATATCTCTGGTTGTTAAGGACCTAGCACTTATCTATATCTGAAAGGCGAATTGTCGGCTAGCTAAGTTATTCAATATACTATTATGGATGATTACATGTAATTCATACAAATGATATCTACAGTCGACAAGAATTCAGACATAACCTTTGAGGATATTATAAACGATATACTTCCTCATGATAATGTCATGTTCTCGGTAAGAAGCAGTGGCGCAGTATGTGAAGTGAATGCAGAAAAGAATTTACTGCTCCGAGTTAGAGAACAATACGCTACAATAGGCGACGAATCCAGACCATGGCATATACACGTTAACCTTAACAACACCAAAGAGGCAAGATTTGTAATTGAGAACAAATCGGATGACAGAAAAAGCTATAGCATAAGATTCTTTGATTTAGAAGGAAATTTAGTTTTACGAGCAAATTTTATTAAAATGTATGATAGCTCAAATGCACTTATTCGAGAAAAATACTAGCATATGAACAGATATTTTCAAAATACGGTAATAAACAAAGCCTATTCTTAAAAACAAGATAATTGAGTTTTGATAATGTTGTTTGTATAAACCTACGAAGCAAAGAAATAGAACTGCCATTCTACTGCCGGGCTGCGCCTGCAAGCTGTGCTAAGTTTTGTTAATAACACAGTATGAAAGATAGTTTAATCTTGATTAAACGAACCAAAAAAGCTATATTAACAGATCATTTATTTATATCTTGATGAATACAAATTGAGTAGCTCTTCTGAAACTATAACTAAATTTTTGACAAGCATACAACATAACAGTACAAAATCAAAAGATGTCTATGAAATTGGACTTCACCATTTTCAGATATTTTTGGATCAAAATAGTTATACTAAGAGGAGTAACGTGGAGACTACCTTGAATCTGTTATTACGGGGTGAACTTAATGTTTATGAACTGCTTGAAAATTTTATTGCAAATCTTATGTCTACTAATCCAAACCTGGCTCCTACAAGTATAAGATTGTACGTCGCCGCAGTAAGATCGTATTTGGCATATTATGATATCGATATTATACCTTCCAAGTTCAGAAGAAAGGTACGAATGCCTAAGGTTTATCGTGAGGACGAAGAGGCTTTAGATATTCAGGACATCCGAAAGATCTTGCTCTCTTGTAATAATCGAAGGCTCAAAACATATCTTTTGGTTTTAGCTAGTGGCGGGCTTAGAGCATCTGAAGGATTGGCCATCAGACTTAAGGATATTGACTTTACTATAAATCTGACAAAAATTCACATTAGGAAAGAATATACTAAAACAAGAAGACAAGTGTAACTTCGCCTAATAACTATGAATTGCGCGGGACTAAAGCGTTTTCTGTCCCTAGCTAGTTGCTAGTATCTATCCCTGAAATGACTAACTAATAGTGTATAATAATAATAATAGAGATATAATAGAAGAGTGGTAGTGGTAGGAGTAAGGTAGACGGTAGCAGCGAACTAGGAACACTAGGGACAGAAGATCTAACTCTTACATTGGCGACTCTATTGCAAGGTAACGCTGCATCATCTAATCAGACGCTTATAATCAAGGCTATTGGAATGCAATGAATATATATGAATGGAGGAAGTTTTGATGGCTTTTCTATGTTGGAGTGACATTAAATAACTTCTTTAGTTTTGAAATATGGTTAGGATTGATATTTGCTCTGGGTACTCTTTCTTTAACCAATTCCCATGCATCATAAAAATCCATGGCAAAATATTTGACTAGGACACCGAGTGCAATGGCATTGCTGCGAGATATTCCAGCTACACAACATATAACGACTCTACCATTTTTCTGTAGTAATTCCCATGCTAAATCAATCTTTTTTTCATAGTCTTCTAAACCGTTAGAATCATCATCATATAGATCTCGTACATCAGCTACAGGCCATATTATATCAGTAATTCCTCCAGTCTCATAATCAACATCCTTTAATTCATGATAACTAAATTCATGAATCCCTTCCGTGGCAAGCTGATTTTCAATTATCTTGAACATAACATAATATTGTTTTATATTTTTGTATCCGACAATGTCGCGCTTCTATATAGTTCTGTGGAAGTCACAGATCGAACTTCATTATTCTTGGCTATTGAAAGTTGCTGCTTTTCTAATTGTTGTAACAAATCTAAAATATCCATCATCTTACGCATTCATATAATCCCTTGGCAGAGTCTACACTTTGGAATTCTAAAGGTGTTTATGTCATCATATAGACATTTATCTAAAGGACATTCTACTAGACAACCATACTGAGCACATTGAATGCATTCCTCACACATATGCATATTCTTTTCCTTTTCTCTATCTTGACCAGTCATCTGTCTGTATAGTCGAGAGTAAAGATCTCTTCCTATGAGAAACTTTAGAAGAATTGCTAAAAATCTAATTGGTTTTTCTACAAACGGTGTATGTCCACAATGGTTTATTCTTTTACTACTGTTTTTTGGATTCTCATGATATTCCTGCAAGTATTTGTCATCTGGCGGTGGCGTCATGTCATCATTTTCTCCCCATATTATCAGTGTTTGAGCTAGGACTTGTGATAATCTCTCCCGCAGCTGAAGTGGGGGTCGTAATCCCAACAAAGTAGACATTAATGTATACTTGGCGTTAGGTAGTCTCATTCTATCTGTAAAATCCCTAACACTATCTTCTGTAATAAAGCGTGG
>Ga0164303_10000378_pt1 | contig 10077 bp, 7 predicted proteins | sample Whisoiple_207_MG_FD_109715 | JGI IMG/M metagenome (GOLD analysis project Ga0164303, IMG submission 109715) | Soil microbial communities amended with pyrogenic organic matter from upstate New York, USA - Whitman soil sample_207_MG | ecosystem: Environmental > Terrestrial > Soil > Agricultural...
GGCGCGGACGAACTTGATATGCGCTTCCGTCAGCGTCCCCGTCTTGTCGCTGCACAGGACATCCATGCTGCCGAGATCGTGAATCGCCGACAGCCTTTTGACAATCACCTGCTTGCGCGACAGGCGGATGGCGCCATGTGCCAACGTGACCGACACGACCATCGGCAAGAGCTCGGGGGTAAGGCCGACCGCGAGCGCCAGCGCAAACAGGAAGGAGTCGAGCAGCGGCCGGTGGAAGAGCAGATTTGCGAAAAGGACGAACAGCAGAAGCAGCGACGTGAGCCGAACGATCATCAACCCGAAATCGCGGATGCCGATTGCGAAGGCGGTCGGCGGGGGCTCCTTTTGCAGAGCGTGTGCGATCGATCCAAGTTGGACCTTACGTCCCGTCGCGAAAACCACGGCCTTGGCGGTTCCGCTGACGACAGAGCTACCCATGAAGATCAGATTGCCGGGAAAGGCACTCTCGTCCCGGGATGCGGCGGGCAGTATGGCGTTCTTTTCGGCCGGATAGGGCTCGCCCGTCAGCAGCGCCTCGTTGACGTAAAGGTCGCGCGCTTCGATCAGACGAGCATCGGCGGGAACGAGGTCACCGGCGCAGAGAAGGACGATGTCGCCGGGGACGATTTCCGCCGCCGGGACGCTGATGGCTTGCCCGTCGCGCAGAACCTTCGTCGAGAGCGAGACCTGGTCGCGCAGCCGCGCCGCGGCGCCCTCGGCCCGGTGTTCCTGCACGACGTCAAGAACCACCGACACGAGAATGATGGTGGTAATGATGATAAAGCTCGCAATATCGCCGGTCGCCGCCGATACACCTGCCGCGCCCAGCAACACAAGAACCAAAGGGTTGCGGAGGCGCGCGAGAAAGGCCGCGAAGATATGTTTGCGGTCTGCAGTTTCGATTTGATTCGATCCAGCTGCAATGAGTGCCGCGGCGGCGGCCGAACTGCTGAGTCCATTCTTGTCCGAATGCAGCGCCGAAAAAAGGTCTGGGAGAGTAGTCTGAGCGACCTCCGCTCCGACGAGTTCGCGTTCTGGTCCTTCGGTTGGGACGTGTCGCACTCGTAACCTGCTGTTCGCTGAGCGAAAAATTTGAAACGCACCGTACATAATGGCGTCAGGCGCTTCGCACTTAAAAATCCTCCGCTAGTGGCCATTGGCCTTCATGATTCGAAGACATAGGTTCCCGGCGCGTCGCAGAGCGGCGGGCACTGCGCCATTCCCATTGACGGCGGTGTTGTCCAAGGTCCGGAGCGTTCAGTGAGCCAAGTCGTCCATTCCGGCCACCAGGAGCCGTCCGCTCCCCTTGCCGCGCCCAACCAGGTGTCCGGGTCGATGTACGAACCGTCAGCACTCTTCGTCAGCACTCGGTATGAGCGGCCGGCCAGCCCCGGTTCCGATACGATCCCCGCATTGTGACCACCTGACGTGAGGAGGAAGGTCAGTTCAGTTTCGGTCAGCAGGTCGATTTTAAAAGCCGACCGCCATGGCGCGACGTGGTCGCGTTCGGTTCCGACTGCAAAGATCGGAACGCGGATATCGCTGAGCACCGCGGGCTTGTCGCCGGCGATAAACCGTCCTTCGGCCAAGTCATTGTTTAAAAACAGCTGGCGTAAGTATTCCGAATGCATGCGATAAGGCATGCGGGTCGCGTCGGCGTTCCAGGCCATCAGATCCGTCATATCCTCGCGTTCGCCCATCAAATATTCATTCACAATGCGCGACCAAATGAGGTCGTTGGAGCGTAATAGCTGAAAAGCGCCGGCCATTTGTTTAGAATCCAGGGTGCCCTCGCTTCGCATCAAACTTTCGAGAAAGCTGATCTGGCTCTCGTTGATAAACAAGGTCAGCTCGCCGGCCTCGTGAAAATCGACTTGCGCCGCAAAAAGCGTCACCGACGCGAGTCGATGATCGTGATCACGCGCCATGGCTGCCGCAGCAATCGAAAGCAGCGTGCCCCCGAGGCAATAGCCTACAGCATGGAGCTTTTGCTTTGGGACTATCTTACTTATCGCGTCAACGGCTGGCATAATGCCGAGCGCGCGGTAGTCGTCGAAAGAAAGATCTCGGTCATCCGCGGTCGGGTTATGCCAAGAGACGATAAACACCGTAAATCCCTGTTCCGTAAGATAGCGGACTAGCGAGTTCGTGGGTGAAAGGTCGAGAATGTAATATTTCATTATCCAAGCAGGCACGATCAGAATTGGTTCTGGCCGGACCTGATGTGTAGCAGGCGAATACTGGATCAGCTCGATAAGGCGATTTCGATAGACCACCTTACCCGGGGTGACCGCCACATCACGGCCGACCTGAAAGAACTCGGTCCCGACCGGCTTCTTTCCGCGGACTTGACGTTCGGCATCTTCAACGAAATTCTGAAGCCCGCGGGCGAGATTCTCGCCACCAGTTTTAAGCGTCTGCTCCATGACAACCGGATTGGTCAGAAGAAAATTGGAAGGCGCGGAAATGTCCAAGAGCTGCCGAGATACAAATTCGACGATCTCCTCGTTCTTACGGCTGACCCCCGCAATTCCCGTTGTTGCGTTGTGCCACCATTGCTGAGTCAGCAGAAACGATTGATAACAGATATCGTATGGCCAATGCTGCCATTGTTGGGCGTTGAAGCGATGATCTTGTGGGAGCGGTTTGATGCAAGGCTCGAATTCCTCTTGCTCGCGCAAAGCTCGCGTCAAGTAATTTACGAGCCGCGTCCATTTTCGGACGGATTTCGCGAGGAGCTCCGCCTGCTTCCCTGGCGAGATGGCCAGATGGATCGCCCAATCGAGATAGGCTTCCGCCAAAACGGCGGGAGAAAGTCCGCCGGTTATACGGGCAAGGGCAGCATGCACCGCCTGGTCGACGGAATGGCTGAAGCGAAGAAGTTCGCGGTCTTCGCTATCGATCGGGCGTGAAGAGGGGGTGGGCAGCGATGCCCCCGCATCCTTCGCGACAGCCGGTCGGAGCGGCATGAATGCGGGCCGCACAGACAGGGAGTCGAGCTTCGCCGGCAAAACCATTTTGCGCTCCGTAACAGGCGCTTAGACATACGCGAGGCAGGAGCCGGCGGCCTGATCCAGATCAACCTCCCAGCGGCGGCGCGTCGTAAGGTAGAAGCGAACCAGGGCGCTGCTCAGAAGCGACGATCCTAGTCCAAACTGGGTAGATAAGATGCGAAAGCGTATGGCGATACACCGACATCCAGGAGATCGGCTCGGGCACGCGCGCGCGTCGAACGACAGCAGTAGTAAAGTCGCGATCCGATCCGCCAAGTTTTGGCTCACAGCGATATTTACTTTCTGTACTCCTCGTCATTGAACGGAGAGAAAACCGGAGTTTTTATGCGGATAAAGCCGACATTTCCGGCAACGTGGCAAGAATTACAGGCCATCGTCAACTCGGAATAGCTACGTTCGAATCGCTCCGGGCTCTTAGCTTCCGCAGCCTCATTTAGGCGCCCCAATGACTGGTTTGCCGCGTTCACATATTCAACAGGAATATTCGTGTACAACAACGCCGCTCGAACCAGGCTTTCGCTAATCCGAGCCAGCTCGTACTTCGTCAGCTGCCAGTTTCCAGCTCTACCCGCATACCACAGCTTGATATGACGCAGTTGCGTCACCCCCATTATATCGGCGAGACTAATGAGATTGGAGGTGTCCGGCTGGCCCGGAGCGGGGCGGCCCGGGCTAGCGAAAGGAACGTCGTCTGCCACAGCCGCCGTCGAGGCGATGAATACTAGTCCAGTACTCACGGCCAATGCTGTCATCCGCCGCAGGTTCTTTTTCAAGCTAGCCGGCCGCATGCGCCCAATCCCCCAATGACGATCTCAATCACTGCCTGCCGCAAGGCTTTGCAAGGTCCAAAGCACAACGTCCGTGCTCACCGCTCCAAACGCCTGATTCAATGCTTTAACAGCCGCCAAAGCATCTGTTGCGGAACATGGCGATTCACTCCGAAACACCTTCGCGGCAACAAATTGCCCGGTATTGTTCATTAGCTTGGCGCTCAGCTCAACTTCCGCCGCTCCGTCGCCGGACGAAGATACCTGAAACGTGCGAATGTCGAGCAGCAGCTGAAAGTTTGCGGTGGATGCATCTGAGGGACGGCCGGCCTCGAAATAGTTCGCATTTTCGAAACTCTGAATAATCTTGGATTGAACGAGCTTCGGGAGCGCATCGCTCCACTGCGCCCCTTCGACCGCGACGATGGCGCCTTCGCGTGGCCGTAGCAGGATCCGCTGCGTATCCAGCGCAACCACCGCTGTGGGCTCGGGGATTACCAGCTGGCCATGAGGAACTTTTATATCCGGGCCAAATTTGGGAGCTTCAAGGTCGTAGACCGCAAGCTGCTGCTGCTTCGTGCTACCCCCAGTCAGGCGTATCAGTCCATCGACGATTGCATCGAGTCGATTGGAGTTGCGCGCCAGCGCTCCCGAGAACTCATCGAAGTTGGCGATTGCGCTGTGCAGCGGCGCAGAATTTTCTGCCAAGACCTTGTCAATGTTCTGCAGCACGTCTCGAGCAGTCTGCATTGTGTCACGGCCTGCTCGGCGGTCGACGAGCAGCGTCGGCGGTTCTCCCCTGGGCGAGCCGAGTTCCGGCGCATCGCTTGCGCCGCCTTTCAAAACGATGGATGGCGAGCCCATGAGACCCGGCACCTCAACATCGACCCGTGTGTCGGCTCTAACTGGTGTCTTCCGCTCCACGGAAATCAAGGCGGAGACTTGGTTCGGCCGCTGCGGGTCGAATTTGATCTCGGTGATCTCGCCGACCCGCACGCCATTGAAGGATACGGCGGACCCGGTCCTGAGTCCCGAGACGCTGCCTTGGAAGATAAGATGATAGACTGCTTTCTCCCCGACGCTGCTCGTGTTGTGCAGCCAGTACACGAAGCCAAATCCGCCAACCGTGATCAGCAGGACGAACAGACCCATGAGGATATAGCGTGCGCGCGTTTCCATTGTCGCCTCAAACTCTATGCTGTGGGCGAGCCGCCAGATGGGCCCGCTCGCCGCGAAAATAATGCTGGACCCACGGATGCTGACAGGCCTGCATCTCTGCCATTGATCCGCTCGCAACGATTTTACCGTCGGCGAGCGCCGCTATGCGGTCGCAGACAGAGTTCAGGCTATCAAGATCATGTGTGTTCATGTAGACGGTAAGTTCAAGGGTCTGCTGCAGTGTCCTAATCAGCATGTCGAACTCTTCCGCCGCGATCGGGTCGAGACCCGAGGTCGGCTCGTCGAGGAACACAATTTCAGGGTCGAGAGCGAGAGCGCGCGCGAGGGCGACGCGCTTTGTCATTCCGCCGGAAAGCTCGGCAGGGAGCTTCCTCGTATCGTCGGGAGCGATGCCGACCATCTCCAGCTTCGCCATGCTCACCTCTCGGCGGAGACTGTCGGGCAGGCGAAGGTATTCGCGCATCGGAAACTCGACGTTCTGCAGAACCGTGAGGCCGGAAAACAGCGCGCCCTGCTGAAACAAGGTGCCGCAGCGGCGACCCAACAAGTGCTTATCTTGATCGCTGGCATTATCGAGATTTATTCCAAGGACCTCGATTGTGCCTTCTGATTTTTGAATCAGGCCCAGAATGGTGCGTAGCAGAACGGACTTGCCGCCACCTGACGCGCCGACCACACCAACGATTTCGCCTCGATGCACATCGAGCGAAAGCTCTCGCAAGATCGTTCTATCAGCCAGGCTAACAGTCAGATTCTTTATGGAAATCGCAAGCGCTTCGCTGGACATTGCACTTACACTCCGATCGAGGCGAAGAACATTGCGAAGAGGCCATCAAGGACGATCATGAGAAATATCGATTTCACTACCGAAGATGTTGTCGCCAGACCGAGCGACTCTGCGCTGCCCTTCGCCTTCAATCCTTCGGAACAGGCGACGACACCGATAACCAGCGCCATGAATGGCGCTTTGATCATTCCGACCTCGAAATGGGTGATCGATACCGCCTCGTGCAGGCGTGCGATGTAAATGGCAGGGCTCATCCCGCCATATATCCACGCCACCAATCCGCCGCCGTAGAGCGCGGCGAGAGCGCCAAGAAACGCAAGCAGCGGCATCGCGCAAACCAGCGCAATAATCCGCGGCAAAATCAGGATCTCTATTGGATCAAGTCCCATCGTGCGCAAGGCATCGATCTCTTCGCGCTGCTTCATCGAGCCGATTTCGGCCGTGTAGGAGCTCCCGGAGCGCCCCGCTACCATGATTGCGACAAGCAGGATGCCGATCTCCCGCAAAATAAGGATGCCGACGAGGTCAACGACGTAATCGTCGGCGCCAAATTTGCGGAAATGAAAAATGCCCTGCTGCGCGATGATACACCCGATGAGAAACGTGATCAGCAAAATGATCGGCACTGCCTGCCAAGCAACGCGGTCGAGATGGTGGATGGCGGAGATTAGGCGAAAGCTTCCTGGACGATGCAGCACCCGAGCGGCGGCTGCGCCGATGGCGCCTAGCATCGCGACAAGACTCAAAACTTCGTTTCCGAGTGCGGCAGCAGAGCGCCCAAGTTTTTCAAGGCGGTCTGATATCCGGGTGCTGCCATTCGGCGAAGCGGCTGTTTCCGCATTGACGCGGTGTATCTTGGCCAAGAGACGGCCGTACCGGTCGGGTACGTTCGTCAATTGCGCCTCGCACCCGGACGTAGCAGCCCGGCGCAGCAGACGCTCGACAAGCCATGCACCAAAGGTGTCGAGTTCGCGGACTCCAGCCAAATCGATACTGGCCCGGCGGTCTAGGTTCAGGTTCGCCGATTCAATTTCCCGCGAGAGTTCTGCGGCATGGGTCGCGGTCCACGAGCCGGAGGCGACCAACTCAGCGCCGGCGCCCGCAGCCACTTGCGTGAGAATGCCGCCGACGGTCGCCTCGTGGTTCTGCTGTCGAGTTTCCATTGCCCCGAGAAGAAACCATTCAGGGGCAGCGGGACTTGATGTGGCTCAAATAGCAGAAGCTTCGCCTTGCATACGTTTCGAGGTTCAGGGCATTACTACGTAGTTCTACCTACGTGCGGGGCTTAATTGCCGAGACGACCGTGCTCGAGGAAAGTCGGCGCCACGCATCGCAATTCACGCGTCAAAAAATTTGATATAGGTCACGCGGCGAGGGAAAACTTATATAGTCATTTTGCAGATTGGAGGGGCAAGTGAAGCAAGCGAACGAAAATGATTCGTTGATAAGGTCTTTGCTGTGGTCGATTGCTGAACAGGATGAGCATATTATTGCCGTGTTGAGGAAAGGTGAGGACACCGCCGAATTAGAACGCAAAGTGGCAGATGACTTGATAAAATTGAACCGTTTGCGAAATGCTTTGTCGCGCAGCGATAATCGGCTCTGCTCGGCCTCAGAAAACGCCTAGGCGGTTTACTCCTCGAGGATTGATTCTGCATGCGCGCCCTCCTGATCGAGGCGGAGATTTGGGCGCAGCCCTGGGCCGCTGATTGATGTAGCTCAATGCTAGTCTGGATGGCCTCGCCATTGTCCCGGGACCAACTTCCGGTGACTACGATATTGGAGGCAGACATGGCTGTAGAAAGATTGACGTAACGAAGCGCGAGGGAACGCCCTCGGCGCCAGTGCCGTCGTCGCCGGGCTCGGACTGACGCAAATCCAGGCAATCTCGAGCCTATACATCTCGCCGGCACCCAGCGGCATTGCCAAGGAGAGACGACGCCACATCCGCTCGGTTTCGAAAATCCCGCAGAAAATTCGGCGTCATTCTGCCAGCGCCGAACAGGGCAGATCCGAACCAGATTCCCTCAACTTCGCTGCGTCTGCCGCAGAGCCAAAACCGCAAACGTCAGCGAGTTCGCGAGGTAAGTCTTCGCTTTGTCGGAGTCATTGACTTGCTTTGCCGCCAGCGCCGCACCGAAATAGCTGCGCGACTGGTTGGCGGCGAGCTGCAAAGATCCCTCGAACGCCATGAGCGCCTTCGCCGGTTGCCCCCGCTTCAGCAGAAGCTCCCCAAGGACTCGTGCGCGTCGGGAAATTAACGCCGGCGCCGCGGCCCAAATCTGCGTCAGTTGCGGCCTGCACAGGTGCCGCGGAGCTTCCCATCATCAGGGCGACAATCGCGGCGCCGATCGCCAATTGCTCTGCATGTCTAACGTGGCCGGAGGACGCCGTCGCTTTAGCTTCCGCTCTCGCCGTGAATCTCCGGAAAAAACAAATCCTTCCATTGCGCAGGAGGTGACTTCAATCCGCCTACGCGATGCAGGAATCCGGCGATCTTCATCGACTGCTCCGGCGCCAACGTGTAGCGCAGGCTCGCTTTATCGGCGAGCGCGGCGATGAGCAGGTCCGGCGGCAATTTCGAATGCTCGGCCGCAATATAGATGGCGGCAGCACGCTTCGGATCGTCGGAAATCAGATTCATCGCGTCTTTCATCGCCGCGACGATCGCCGCAAACAGCTTCGGGTTTTCGCGATGGAATTTTTCAGTGGTCCAGGTGACCAGCGCGGTTGCGGGAGAGCCAAACAATTCGTTCGACGACCAAACGCGTCGAATGCCGGGTTTGCCCGCCATCTGCTGAATGAAGGGCGGCGAGAACATATAGCCGTTGACCGTGCTGCCACCCGACAAGAGCGACGTCGCACCGTCGGGCTGCGAAAGCGACACGGTAGCAACATCGAGCGTCGTCTGCTTGCCTGGCCCGTACAGCTGCTCCGCCGCCATCTGCAGATAGACGGCAGGAACCGAGACCTTAAGCGATTGAACGCCGATCGTGTCGCGCTGCACGTCGATGTCTTTGAGCGTCTTCAGCTCGGGATCGACGCTGAAGAGATCGTAAGGAACAGAGGCGAGCGCGCTAATCCCGAGGAATTGCTTATCGCCGGCGCCGCGCGTTTTCTCGCAGAAGACCATCATCGCGGTATACCCGCCGCTGACGATTTCGAGCGTGCCGCTGAGCAGCCCGTCATTCATCTGCGGCCCACCGGCGAGCTGCACGATGCGCACCGGCACCGGCTCGATCCCCTGCTCGCGCATCCGACTCGTCAGAAAGCCGGCGCGATCCGCGACATGGAAGGGCAGATAACCAAGCCCGAATTGCACCCCGATGCGCAGTTCTTGGACGGTCTCAGCGTGAGTGGTCAGCCCGAAGAGGCAGGTCGTGGAAACCAAGAGCCCGGCAAGCGCGTGCTTGAACAACGAGGCGATCGACACCATAAGCACGTTCCAGGTTGCGGAAGCCTTTCGGCGCAACGCTAAGTACATTCCGCGCGAGAAGCGATGACAGCACATAGATCAGCCGCTATCAAGAACCGTGCCGGAAGCAGCAGATGGCAGGCGGAAGTGTAGGTATGCGAACCGCAATCAAGGCGGGGTGGATTGTCGGGCACGAAAAGGGCGCCCACACACTCATCCGCAACGGCGTGCTGATCTACGAAGCAAACAAGATCATCCACGTCGGCCACACATTCGCAGGCCCCGTCGATGAGACCCTCGATGCGACGGACAAACTGCTAGCCCCCGGCTTCATCGACACGCACGTTCATTCGGGACATCGCGCCTCGCACCGCCTGATCACCGATACCGGCCGGCCGATCTATTACGGCCAACCGTTTCTGGAGATCAGCGTTCCCAAGGAAGGCAAGCAGGTCATCGGTGATGTCCGCTATCTCAAGCATGGCGAGGCGGGCGCCGACGCTGCTGTCAGGCTCAATGCGACGTTCACTGTCGCCGAGCTTCTGCGCAACGGCGTGACGACCTTTGTCGAGTTCGGCAGCCAGCTCGCCATCCAGGATGCTCTGCTCGCCGAGGTGACGCGGCTCGGCATGCGAGCCTACCTCGCCCCGGGCTACGATTGCGGCCGCTGGGTCGGCGACGAGAAGGGGCGCCTCAAGCGCGTCCTCAACGAGCAGCTTGGACTTGACGGGCTGAGGACCGCCCTCGAATGGATCAAGGAGAACGACGGGGCGGCTGGGGGTCGCGTCAGGGGCATTCTCGTGCCGCGCGAGGTCGAGAGCAAGAAGCCCGCAGCCGCATCCGTGCCGCAGCAGCAGCCGGCGGTGACGCCGGACGCCGCGCCGAAAGCAGTCGAAGTCGTGCCGGTGCTGGCCC
>Ga0164303_10000383_pt1 | contig 10029 bp, 11 predicted proteins | sample Whisoiple_207_MG_FD_109715 | JGI IMG/M metagenome (GOLD analysis project Ga0164303, IMG submission 109715) | Soil microbial communities amended with pyrogenic organic matter from upstate New York, USA - Whitman soil sample_207_MG | ecosystem: Environmental > Terrestrial > Soil > Agricultural...
CCCCCAGACCAGCAATATTGGCAAGCGGCTGTTGGGTATGTCGAACTTGGGATGTTCCAAGATGCAAATGATCAATTAGAGAAAATTGATCCGTTTAATCGCGCTGCTCCCGAAGTGTTAGCGGTCAGGCTCGCCATTTATCGTGGACTGAAGAAATGGGAATTGATGCAGCAAATCGCCAAACGTCTCAAGGAGTTCCAGCCCGATAATGTCCAATGGACAATCTCTCTGGCATATGCGACTCGGCGAGCATATTCCATTGACGTAGCGAGGGAAATTCTCCTTGCCGCAGAGGCGATGTTTCCAAGAGAGGCCGCAATTCCATATAATCTTGCGTGTTACTATTGCCAACTTGGAGAAATGGAAAAAAGCCAAACGCTACCTTACAAAAAGCTTTTGGAATTGATTTGAATTGGCGAATGGCGGCTCTAGAGGATGAAGATTTGCGACCTCTTTGGGATTCATTGCAGACGACAGTCGAGTAACCCTACTCTTCGCTGCATCGCCTAGATGACATGTAAAGCGATCTGCGGTTGCGGCTGAATTGTCTTGACTGTTTGGCGAGATTTCTTCCAGACTCGGCGTCGGTCTGGAACCGGGGTCAGGGTAGAAAGCCTTTCTCCCGGAGCTTTCTCACCCCTTTTCAGATGTGCACTGCCAAGGGTCAACCGCCGGGGCAAACCAAGAAAAGGAAAATAAGCATGAAACTTCAAAACTTAATTCACATTCTGATGGGGATTGTCTGCATTGGGCTTTTGCCATACGCACAAGCAGTTGTCCCGCCGCCTGACGGCGGCTACCCCGGAGGCAACACCGCCGAAGGGCAAGCCGCGCTTTTAAGCCTCACCAGCGGCACTTTCAACACGGCAGTTGGTTTCGCTTCGCTTAGGCTCGATAGCACTGGTAATTTCAACACAGGTGTTGGTGCCGGAACGCTCCTAGCCAACACGGCGGCCGAAAATACGGCCATTGGGGCCGGCGCGCTTCTAGCCAACACTACTGGCACTCAAAACACGGCCAATGGTGCCTTCGCGTTGTTTAGCGATGACACAGGCGCGGGTAATACGGCAGTCGGTGACAGGGCGCTCTTTCGCAACACAGTCGGCGCCTATAATGTGGCCGTCGGTGATATTGCACTCTTTAGCCTTACCAGCACTGTAGCCGGCAACGCCGACAACAACGTTGCCATCGGCGCCGGTGCGCTGGCCAACGTGACCGAGGGCAACTTCAACATTGCGATCGGCTTTAACGCCGGCGTTAATCTCACATCAGGTAGTCAGAACATTTATATCGGCAATGACGGCTTTCCCACCGAGGTCTTAACCATCCGCATTGGTAGCCCCCAGGCCGCCACGTATATCGCCGGGATTAACGGTCAAACTGCGTCTGAAGGAGCGGCAGTTTACGTCAATTCAAATGGAAAGCTCGGCACGTCCCCTTCATCGGTGCGCTTTAAGGACAACATCAAATCCATGGACAAAGCAAGTGAAGCGATCCTCGCGCTTAAGCCGGTCACCTTCTGCTACAAAAAAGAGTTTGATCCCAAAGGCATTCCGCAGTTTGGCCTACTGGCCGAGGACGTAGAAAAGATCAATCCGGATTTGGTGGCTCGCGATTCCGACGGAAAACCCTATAGCGTACGATACGAACAAGTGAACGCGATGTTGCTCAACGAGTTCCTCAAAGCACGTCGCCAGATTGACGCGCAGCAAAAGCAAATTGACGCGCTGACCGTCGGCTTACAGAAGGTGAGCGCACAGCTTGAAGCGAGCAAACCTGCGCCGCAAGTGGTCAACAATCCCTAGAGCTGGCCCCAACAAAGCAGCAGCATTTCAGAATCAGCCGTCACACTTCACCGCGTGGCGGCTTTGTTTACGGGCGCAAAAGCTTACCACTCATGGGAGCTCCGGCTGCCGCCCGCCGCTCAGCAGCAGGAAGGCAGGTGATATGCCAGCACCAAGCGGAACGAAACGACAGCCGCCTTCAAGGTCGCAAAATTCCGCGTCTGCGGAGCGTGTAAAATCAGGGAACTCCGCTGCTACAAATCCGTAGATATATTAAAAATGGACAATCTAAAAGTTAAACTGAGAAGGCTGCGATTGCGCCGTGGTGCGATGCGCGTCCGTCGTCTGCTGGCACGCGGCGACTATGACGGGGCGCAAGCGATTGCCCGCGCTTCGCATCAAGACGAAATAGCCGAGCGCAGGTATTTGTGCGAACGCATCCATGAGCTGGGCGGCGAAATCCCGCTCGCACGCGGCGACTATGACGGGGCGCACGGACGCGTACTGCGCAACGACCGTCCTTCGCGTCTTTAGTTGACGCTCAACGTGACGTGCGCCACGGCAGTCCGGCTGCCGCTGAATTGCAGACGCGCATCGCGACAACGGAAAACGTTTTGTTGCGCGTGCGAATGAAAAGTTGACCGCGTTTCTTGAACTGCAAAGAATCACGCGCAATGGCAGTGATTGAAGTCAGACCCCACGCTGGGGGCTGGAAGGTTTTTGAAGCCCCCGGTGTCGAGCCTGTGTTCCTGAATCAACAGGATGCGAATCGACTATGCGACTGGCCGCGCGTGCTTTCGCTCTGGCGAGATTCGCATTCTTGATTTTACGGCGACATCGAGCGTGTAACCGTTCGGCGAAGCAAAGCGAAAACTGTAACCTATTCGTGGTCGGAGCCAGGGAGATCAGGTGGGCTCTCTGCATCCGAACGGCTGTAAATCACATTGATTGGGCAGATGAGTTGACCTAGCCGACCGCGTCACGCGAATAGCCGATCACTCCGTGAATTGTGGAAAACTTTGTTTCACGATCCGGAGAACAATGACAAGGGCGGATTTTTTCGTAAAAAACGCACATTTGTGATTGCAGCCGTCGACACCAATTTGTTAAAATGTTGTAATGCGTGAAAAATAACGCGTGAAAAATAACGCGCCAGTTCGCGCGGGCACACAACCATACAGGGTCGTAGCGGTCCGGGACGCGTGTAACAGCGAACAGCGAATGGCCGCAATCGTTGCGCGCGATAAGCCATATCACATTTCCGGCGGCTCGCCTTTTTTCTGCGTCGCGCTGCCAGAAAGCGATAAGTTACTACAGTCAGACGGGGGTATCCGATGAGTTGGATTACCATTGTCTGGTCAATGAATGCCGCCGCGTGTTTAACGCTGGCTGGAATATACCTGGTAGTCTGGTGCAAACAGCGTGATGACTGGGTGCATTTGCTCTTTTCGTGTAGCGCTGTCGCCGCAGCCGCCGTCGCGGGATTCGAGTTAGCGATGCTGCGTACCGATACAGTCGGACAGTACGAAGCGCTCGTGCGCTGGATACACGTGCCCGTATGGGTGCTCACGGTATGCTTTGTGGCTTTTGTGCGACGCTATCTTCGTGCCGGGCGGACATGGCTGGCATGGAGTATCTACGGCCTGCGGACAGTCGTGCTGATTCTTAATTTCATTCTGACGCCTAATATCAACTTTCTGGCGATTACAAAAGTCCGCCATTTATCATGGTGGGGCGGAGAAATCGTCTCGCTGCCCATCGGCATGCCGAATCCCTGGGGAATGCTCAGTCTCGCGAGTCTGCTCTTGCTGCTTATTTTTTGCATTGACGCCACGGTTACGGTTTGGCGGCGGGGTGACCGGCGACGGGCCCTTATCGTCGGCGGCGGTATGATCTTCGGTACCATTGTGGCGTGGCATGTTCCACTCGTGATTTTGGGAGTTCTCAACGTCCCGTTTTTTCTCTGCTTCGCATATTCGGGAATTGTGCTGGCGATGAGCTACGAGCTGAGTAACGACATGCTTCAAACGGCGCACCTCGCGCGGCAGTTGGAGGCGAGCGAGACAGACTTGCGCGAAATGAAACAACGGATGGAACTCGCGGCCAGCGCTGCCGAACTCGGCATGTGGATGTGGGACATCGTGCGTGATGAAATTTGGATCACGGACAAAGGCCGTGCCCTCTTTGGCTTGCCTCCGTCGGAAAAGGTCGACTTCAATCGCTTTCGAAACATGTTACATCCTGAAGACCGTGAATCCGTGCTCCAGGTTTTGGAGAACTCTCTGCGCACCGGCGCAGAATATCGATCTGAGTACCGGGCGGTGCTACCAAATGGGCAAATACGCTGGATTGCCGGGCAAGGCAATGTGGAGTTCGGCGGGGACGGTCAGCCGGTTCGGATGCGCGGCTGTTCACTCGATATTACCAGGCGGAAGCAGGCAGAACTCGAGGCGGCACACCAGCGCAAGGATTTGGCGCACCTCTCCCGTGTGACAACGCTGGGCGAACTTTCTGGCTCGATTGCGCACGAGCTTACCCAACCGCTCAGCGCCATCCTGAGTAACGCGCAGGCTGCGCAGCGCGTCCTCGCAAGCGGCGATGCCGACATCGCCGAGTTGCGCCAAATTCTTAATGAAATCGTAAGCGAAGACAAACGCGCCAGCGAAGTCATCCGCCGATTGCGCCTGTGGCTGAAAAAGGGCGAAGTGCAGCAGCATTCCCTCCGTATCAACAAAGTTGTACGGGAGGTCTTGAACCTAATCCGTAGCGATCTCATAAATCAAAAGGTCAATGTGAAATGTAAACTCGCGCGGAATTTACCAACGGTTACGGGCGACCCCGTGCAGCTTCAGCAGGTCTTACTCAACCTAGTAGTGAATGCTTGTGACGCGATGACTGGTTGCAGTACTTCGGAGCGCCGACTGCTCATTCGTACTGGAATTGAGAACGATGGGGGCTCGGTGATTGTATCGGTTACCGACCAGGGCACCGGTATTACGGAGGAAAAAATGGAAAACATCTTCGAGCCGTTCTTCACCACCAAACCCAAAGGGATGGGTCTGGGCCTTTCGGTCTGCCGTAGCATTATCACTGCGCATCGAGGAAAACTCTGTGCCACAAACAACACCGACCGCGGCGCGACCTTCTACTTCAGTGTTCCTGTAGAAGTCAGCCCTGTAGCCACGCCGCTGCCTGCCACGCTGAAGGTCGCCGCGGCGACCGAAGGCGGGTGCCGCCCTACTGTTGGGAGCGACACTGCCGGAGCGCCTCGACACGGTGAGACGGCATTTACTGAGACGGATTCTAACAAAGAACTCATACCTGATACGTGATCGGTTAATGACTGCTGTACCCAAGTCGACCGTCTTTGTTGTGGACGACTATGCGCCAGTGCGAAGGGCCACCTCGCGTCTGTTGCACGCGGCTGGCTTTGTTGTGGCAGCATTTGCGTCAGCAGAAGAATTTCTAGCGCAATACAATCCACAGAGCCTAGGCTGTCTCGTGCTAGATCTCGCTATGCCGACCCTCAATGGTCTCGAGCTCCAACGCATCTTGGGCAAAACAGGCAGTCTCCTGCCCATTATTTTTCTAACGGGTGAGGGTGATATTCCAAAGAGCGTCCAGGCCATGAAACAGGGCGCTAGCGATTTCCTCACCAAACCCGTTAACGATGAAGACCTGCTTGCAGCTGTTCGCGTGGCAATTGAGAAAAATCGCGCCTTGCGACGCGACCACGCCGAACTTTCCGAAATCCGCGCGCGCCTGGCCACGCTCACACCGCGCGAGCGCGAAGTGCTCGAATATGTGGTTGCCGGCAAATTGAACAAACAAATCGCGGGCGACCTCGGCACGGTCGAGCAGACGGTGAAGGTACATCGCGCGCACGTGATGGAGAAAATGAAAGTGCATTCCGTAGCTGAATTGGTTGGGTTGACGCAACGTTGTGGAATCGGGGGAAGTTCTCGGTGACGGAGCGTTTGTAATTCAAGTGGCAGTCTGAAGCTGCTGATCCCTGTCCTCTCTTGTTTGCAGTGCGCTAAATTATTTCCCATGCAGCGTAGCCGGGAAGATGGCTTCTCCGGTTCGATTCTTGATCTTTGAGAAAAACGTCCAAATGAAGTTATACTAAGGTATAATAGACAGAACCGCCCGGGCATCTCTACTCTTTGGTAACGACTGCGAGCCCCCTACGGTGTCGGAGAGGCGGTTTATTGAAGTGGGCCGTGCTGAAGAAGTGGACACCGCGCCAGGGAAGTCCCCGTAACCTTGGCCTCGCAGTCGCTCAACTCGTGAAAAGTCAGTCAATTTGTCACTGGCTGCAATCTCGGAAAGGTAACGCAACTGTTACCTCAGATGCAAGCCAGCGGCACGCACAGCCCGCCCGGCGAGTGCCGCTACCCCCCACAGATCAAGAGTTCCCTGCCTTTGTCGAACTCGAATCCGCAATCCAAACCCACCGACATAATCATGAGTGCGATTGCCCGGAACCGGATGAAGAATTGGGAAGTAATCGCCGATAATCTGAGCAAACCGGTTGGAGCTACGGTTACCGTCTCAGCGATTGATTTCAGCGGGCGAACGATCTGGATCGCGCACGCACATCGGGATGAAAAAATCAGCCGCTGACATCTCAGCAACGGTCGCGGCTCGGAGGAGTTAAGCTGATTGCGCTCTCGCCCGGATCCGCGTCCAGTGCGGTGGTATCTGGAAGTCGTGTTGCGCCGCCTCCGCAGTCGCCCCGATCCGATCAATGAGGGAGCCTAGTTGGTTAGCATACTCGTCCCGAAGGGACGGCGGAAGCTCCTTCGATTGTTGGATCCGGTCGTGCAAATGCAGGATGTCCGATTCAACTGGCGTTTTGCCCAGTCCCACTTGCCTTAAATGGTGTAGCCCTTGATCTAACCCAATCAGCACTTGCTCCCGCGGCCCCCCTCGGAGAAGCGTGTCCGCACTCCACATGAGATCGTGGCCCAGCCAGTAAAGACTGCCGGTCGCCATTGTTTCGATGAAAGGCGTGGGTATCTCGGCCGATTCCGAATGATGCACCCGCGAGAGCGGTTTGTCTAAGCTCGCATGACCCCAGGCGAGACTGCGGAAAATCTCCTCATCCCGGAATGCCTGAGGCGGATACAGATTTACATGGTGCTTGCTCACGAGCCACGCGAACACGGTGAACACACCGACGGGAAACAACACGAGAAACCACACAAGTATTGAACGGTTGTTCTCTCCAATGTCGTTGGCGAGTCCAATGACTAGGCTCGCAAAGCCGTGGATCAACACGATGAACAGGGCGATGATGCCAAGGGGTCCCTGAGACAGTTTGACGGCCGTACGCTCAAATTGCTCTGTCATGATATTGGTGATTCTTGCAGCTTGACCAACTGGGCGTCGCACACTTTCGGCTAACTATAATTAGGCGGCATTTTGCAATCTATTTCTTGCCGCATAGAGGCAGTTTGCGTTAAAACACTGCAAGATAGCAAGTCTTCTTTCGAGCCGGGTTCCGCCGGAAACCGTTCAAACTGCTTCGTAAAACTCACCACTCTTTGAAATCGCCCGCGTGCTCGTGCGTTTCGATCACGTTGCCAGCTATTTCCAAATGGGTGGACAGTTTTTGAAGCGCTGGGAGTCGAAAAAAGTCTAAAATTTTCGGAACTTGCTCTCGCCGTTTCCGTAGAAGAATCAATGAAAGGTCGTGTTTTCTTCCGGCGCGGTACAGGAGGCCCAACCACGCGCCGGGAGACACGAAACATAGGTTTGTGACATTAGACGGAACATTCACGGTTTTGCTCGGTTTGCGTGATCGTCTCCCAACTACACGCGCCAGGTTCAGATCCCCCTCCGTGTCGGCGCTACTAGCTGGGGAAAAATCCAAACCGAGCATCCCTCATTGCAGACGCACATCGCGGCGATGGAAGGCGGTTCATTGTGCACGCGGATGAATTGTTGACCGCGTTTCTCGGACTGGAATTGGCGATTCGATCAGGTGAACGCCCAGAGGACTGCGGAGCGCGTGAAATAAAGCTCGACAAACTGTCGCGGATCGAGTAAAAACCTCCTCGGTTACGTCATCCGACGTTTCAACGCATCTTCGGCCGGGCTGAAGAAGTCCGAGGGGCTGGACCTACGCTGGGACCGCCGCTTTACGCGATCTCCAGATCCAACTGGAGCCCCGAGTTACCTGAAGTGAGGCCGCTTCTTCAAAGCGCCTCGTGAGGATGATTCCTTGTTCCGCATGGAACTGGATTGCAGTCAATGCAGTTCAACAATCCAACCTCAACAAAAAATCAAAACAAAAACTATGACAACTCTACATTTAAGACAATTAATCAGCCGGTCGCCTTTGGGGCTCGGTTTTCTTCTCGTCTCACTAGCGCTCGGCTGCCTTGCTCTTACGCTGCCGGCGGGCGGACGCGGCCCCCTCAACAATGGCGCACAGACCGTTCACTTCACAGCTGCGTACCAGAACTTGATCGGAGGCTTCTTTACCTGCGCTGGCGAGCGCATCACGAAAACGGCGCCGAAACCGTTCACGAAGGACAGTGAGGACTGCACCATGACCGACCTGTCCACGTTTCCGCCGGGCACCTACGTTGGCAACCCGACCTTTATTGTGAACGGCGTTGAATACACTTGGTCAAGCGACTACGACGGAATGTTAGCGAACTTGGTGACCCTGATCGTCACTGACAACGGTGATGGTACGGGCCACATCGCCATCGTCGCCTACTACTAGACCGGGAGCTAGGCGGTTTGCGCGTGGCTAAATCGATGCAGCCAGGCTTTTGAGCGACCGCATTTCAAACAATCAGCCGTCACGTTTCAGCGCGTGGCGGCTTTTTGTTTCGCTCACGGAACGCTCACCACTCTTTGAAATCGCCCGCGTGCTCGTGCGTCTCGATCACGTTGCCAGCCGCGTCATAAACACGAATCACGGCATCATGTGAGCGGCTGTAGGATCTGGCGTAGCCGATTGCATTGCTGGCAGCGTTCGGTCCCTCATACCAGAGCCGACCGAACGGCAGCGCATCAGAAATTAGATTGACGCTGCGTTTATCGCTACGCTGGCCTACTTCGTAAGCCTCGACGCTCATAAACAGCCTGATGTCCCCCAAAAGGCATAGGACTAAGGTCTAATGTGCAGCTGTTGGAAACCAAAGCGATCATCGCGCGCAATGAAAATTTATATGGCGTGTTAGAAAGAAGTTCGCTCAACGACTGCTGGGGAGCCAGGAATTAAACGGGGACTTAACCCAGCCGGTGTTCATGAATTAGCACGGATGACTTATTAGCCGCCTCTCCGCACCGTTGAGCCCCGCGCAGTCGTCACTCCCTAATATTTCGTTTAAAACAGCGAATGCGACCGTGGGGACACGACATTTTGAACATGGAAGACAAGAAAAAGAAAACCAAAAAAGGGGTCAAAGTCGATGACCTCAAGCCAGCAAAAGATCCCAAGGGAGGAGGTATGCCCCAGGGTTCTCTCCAGGACATTAAGTCGCTTTTGAAACATCTCCAACTGGCGCAGGGTCCCGGCAGGTAGCGGTAAAATCGCGGCATCATAGCTTGCGACTCGCTTCGTCGAACGGAATGATGCGTTCGACGTTGCCCACTTCATCGTAAACGCGAATCACGGCGTCGTGCGAACGGCTGCGAAACTTCGCGTAGCAGATTGCATAACTGACCGCGTTCGGGTCCCAATACCACTGCCGACCGAAAGGCAGCACGTCGGAGATTAGATCGACGCCGCGCTTATCTTTGCGGGGCCGGACTTCGTAAACGTGCATTCTACTCGGGCCGCGCTTCGTTGACGGTGATTTGGCGGCCATTAACTGCGGCGCCGTCGAGAGCGTCGATTACCGAAACAGCGGCTTCCGCTGATTCCATCTCGACGAAGGCGGCTCCGCGTGAACGCCAGGTGTCGTGGTCGACGACGATGTTGACTGATTTGACGACGCCGACCCGTCCAAACAGTTCTTCCAGCTCATGATTTGCTAGACCGTAGGGCAGGTTGCCAACGTACAATTTTACTGACATAGATTTTCCTCACCGATGGCCATTTTCTATTACTACGGCGATCCTAAGCCCAAGTTCCTAGAAAAAGTAATCAACCGGCGACCATCGCGGCCCGTGCCGCCGCAAGCGGATCGAGCGTTCCTCAGCCGTGTCGCATAAGAAAAGAGCGCGAGCGAAGGAAGAAGGACGCTCGCGCTCCCCACTCCATGTTATCCACTCTTTAATC
>Ga0164303_10000386_pt1 | contig 10012 bp, 8 predicted proteins | sample Whisoiple_207_MG_FD_109715 | JGI IMG/M metagenome (GOLD analysis project Ga0164303, IMG submission 109715) | Soil microbial communities amended with pyrogenic organic matter from upstate New York, USA - Whitman soil sample_207_MG | ecosystem: Environmental > Terrestrial > Soil > Agricultural...
GCCGCCCATCGCGCGGGCCTCTCCACCATCGGCATCACGACCCAGGCGGAGGCGCTCGTTGGCCTGGGCATCGAGGACCGTCTTCGGCGGATCCAGGGTGACCCGGCCACCTCGTTCGAGGGGTACCGCGAGCTGAGAGGCGCCCTGCTGCGGTTGCTCGACCCGGCGGCGATGGGCCGGTTCCAGGTGATGCTGTTCGGGCGCGATGTGCCGGACGATCCCGCCGGGAGGCCCCTCGGAATCCTCGCATTTCGCTTGCCGAAGGGGCGAACGGGCGCTCGGGACGGCGCCTAGGGCATATGCCTTATTGCGACGCATTCGTGGCGCCGCCCAGGCTTGTGGTCGGTCGTCGCACGGCCGCCGCCGGGGAGCGGGGCGTGAACCTGCACGCGCGCTCGGCGCGTCCCGCTCCCCGACCCACCAGTGCCGCGTGTGCCCCGCCCGGCCCGCTCAAGTCGTGCGTCGTCGCGGACCGCCCGGATCGACCGCCTCCTCCGCCGATCCGGCCGGATGCCGCCGGACCCGACGCGAGGGTCCCCGCTGATAGAATGAAGCTGGCTTCAGCGCGCTCGACGCGTGCCTGCCACGCACGTTCCAGGGGTTCCCGGGTCCGATGTCGCCACGCTCGGCGCGTCGCTCGAAGGGAGTTCGATTGATCGGTATCTGGTACATCATCGGCTTCGCCTTCGCGGGGGTCTCGTTCGTGTTCGTGACGATCGGGGCTGCGTGGCTCGTGTCCCATCGAAACCGCGGGGACGAGCACAAGGGCCTCCCGTACGAATCGGGCATCGACACGTACGGCGACACCCACGCGCGGTTCGGCCTCTCCTTCTACATCTATGCGCTCCTATTCGTGGCGTTCGACATCGAGGTCGTGTTCATCTACCTCTGGGCGATCGCATTCCAGGACCTGCTCCTCGGCGGGCTGGTCAGCATGCTCATCTTCGTGGGGATCCTCCTGCTCGGGCTCGCCTACGCGTGGCGGAAGGGGGCGCTGACATGGCGCTGACCAAGGATCCGGCGAACCCTGGGACGCGGGCCTCGGACGAGGTCGCGGTCACCTCGGACGCGTCCGGCGACGCCTCGCCGCCGGCGGCGAGGCCCTCGGACGAGGTACTCGTTCCGATCGTCGTGCCGAACGCGCTGTGGCAAGCCGCGGACCCGTTGGCCTACGACGGTGGACGCGCGTCGGACATCACGCACCTGCGCGAGTTCGAGGCGAGCGGCGCGGGGCGCCGAGACGACGCTCGCTGGGGCGGCGTCCTCGAGGTCATCCCGACGAAGGCCGACTACGTCCTCGATCTCATCCGCATGAACAGCCTGTGGCCGCTTCTATCCGGTCTGGCGTGCTGCGCCATCGAGATGATGTCGGCTGCGACCTCCAAGAACGACATGGACCGCTGGGGCATGTTCCCGTTCCGGGCGAGCCCGCGGCAGGCCGACGTCCTCATCGTCGCCGGCACGCTCACGACCAAGATGGCCGGCCCGCTCGTACGCCTCTGGGAGCAGATGCCCGAGCCCAAGTGGTGCGTCGCGATGGGCGATTGCACGTGCTCGGGCGGTCGGTACAAGCGGAGCTATTCCACGGTCGAGGGGATCGACCGGGTCATGCCCGTGGACGTCTACGTCCCCGGCTGTCCGCCGCGCCCCGAGGGGCTCATCTACGGGATGATGAAACTCCAGCAGCTCGTCAAGGATCGGCGCGGCCACTGGCCGGATCGTGCCATCGGGCCGACGGTTCCAGCGGAGCTCTAGGGTGGATCGCGCGTTCAAATCGCGCCTCGAGCGCCGCTTCGGGTCGACGCTGACCGGGCCGGTCCGTCAACGCCATGACGAAACCGAGATCCGGATCGCCGCGGGTGATGTGGTCCCCGTGCTGACCGCACTGCACGACGAACCGGCCCTGCACTTCGAGTTCCTCGCCGATCTCGCAGGCGTGGACACCGGCGAGGTCATGCAGGTCGTCTACCACCTGTGGAGCGAGACGACGAGTGACTGGCTGCGCGTCATCGTCGACGGCCTTTCCCGCGACGACCCGCGGGTGCCGTCGGCTACCTTCCTCTGGAAGGGGGCCGAGTGGATGGAGCGCGAGGCCTACGACATGTTCGGCATCACGTTCGAGGGCAATCGCGACCTGCGCCGGATCTACATGCCGCCCGACTACACGAGCTTCCCGCTGCGCAAGGACTTCTACCTTCCCGACGACGCCGCGCGGTCGCCGGGCGGCGGCGTCCGACCGATGGAGCGGACCCACGTCCCACGAAACGCTCCCGCGACGGCCGTGGTCCGTCGCACGGGTGCCTGAGCGCCGAGCGAGCCGACGATGACAGCCACGACGGACCGGCCCGGCCAGGGTTACGCCTCCACCGACGATCCGCGGGTCATCCTCGACCGCGAGATCGGCGTCTTCGAGCCGGTGCCGCCGTACCCGCCGCGCACGGAACGTGAGAGCGAGTTCTACACCCTCGGTGACGGGGAGATGCTCATCAACATGGGCCCCCAGCACCCGTCCACCCATGGCGTGCTTCGCGTCGTCCTCAAGATCGACGGCGAGAAGGTCGTCGACCTCGACCCGGTCCTCGGCTACCTCCACCGAGGGGTCGAGAAGCTCTGTGAGAACGCGGATTACCACCAGGCGATCTGCTACCTGGACCCGCTCGAGTACGTGAGCTCGCTCTTCTGCGAGTGGCCGGGGGTCATGGCCTTCGAGAAGCTCCTCGACGTCCAGGTCCCGCGCCGTGCCGAATACATCCGGGTGCTCTCCGCGGAGCTCAACCGCGTCGCCAGCCACGCCCTGTTCCTCGGCTGGATGGCGCTCGATCTCGGCGGCCTGACCCCCATCCTGTGGTCGTTCATCGAGCGCGACGAGATCGTCGAGATGCTCGCCTCGCTGACCGGCCAGCGGATGCTGTTCAACTACTTCCGCATCGGCGGCGTGAACGGCGATCTCAACCACGACTTCATGAGTCGGCTGGGCGATTGGATGAGCCACGCGACCGAGCAGATCGAGGCCGGGAATACCCTCCTGAACGAGAACGAGATCTTCGTGCGGCGCATGCGCGGCCTCGGGACGATCGACTCGAAGTCGGCGCTCCGCATGGCGATGAGCGGTCCGAACCTGCGAGCGACGGGGGTGCCGTTCGACGTCCGTCGGGCCCACCCCTACAGCGTGTACTCGGAGCTCGACTTCGACATCCCGACGCGGGCCGAAGGCGATTGCCTCGCGCGCTACCTGTTGCGCATGGACGAGGTCAAGCAGAGCCTCCGGATCATCGACCAGTGCCTGCATCAGATGCCGGACGGACCGATCATGGCCAAGCTGCCGCGGCTGCTCCGGCCGCGGCCGGGCAGGGCGTACGCGGGGATCGAAGGTCCTCGGGGCCAATATGCCGCGTACGTCGTGAGCGACGGCACCGACCAGCCGTTCCGGATGCGGATCCACGATCCGTCGTTCATCCACCTGCAGGCGGTCGGCGTCATGATGCCTGGGCACCTCATCGCCGACACCATGGCCGTCATGGCCTCCTTGGACCCGATCATGGGGGGAGTCGACAAGTGACGGTCACCTCCCGGCGAGTCACCGGGCGGCCGACGCGCGTGTTGCCGGCTGCGCCGCTTCGCTCACGCGCGTCTGAGCGCGGTCGCTGTGCTGCTCGCCGGCGCCTTCGCCTCGACGCGCCCACTGACCCGCAGGGCACGAAAGCCGACGACGCGCAAGGCAGTTCCTGCGACGCGCCCACTGACCCGCAAATTGCGAAAACCGACGCTCAAGGCGGTTCAGCGTGACGGTCATCTCTCGGGGGTGGGACCGGCTAACGCTGCCCGGGAAGATCGTCTTCACGATCATCCCGCTTCTCATCGCGCTGACCGTGGGGCTCGTCGCGGTCATCGCGATCCTCGGTCAGCCGATCCTCGACATCCTCGCCGCGAACCTGCCGATCGTCCGCTTCGTGGTCGCGGCCACGATCGTCCTGCTCATGACCGTCCCGACCGCGTTCCTGATCATCTACATGGAGATGAAGATCATCGCCCTGATGAACCTCCGGATCGGGCCGGACCGGGTGGGTCCGTTCGGCTCGCTCCTGTCGGTGGTCCACGGACTCAAGGTCCTCATGAAGGAGGACTTCACGCCGACCGGCGCGGACTCGCTCGTCTTCACCTGGGCACCGGTCGTGGTCTACCTCGCGAGCGTCATGACCCTGCTCGTCGTCCCGTTCGGCGACGGCATCGTCGGGCAGGCGTTCAACCTCGGGCTGCTCTACTTCTTCGCGATCGGCGGGCTGTCGGTCGTGGGCCTGCTGATGGCCGGCTGGTCGAGCTACAACAAGTACTCGTTGCTGGGCGGCCTGCGATCGGCAGCTCAGGTGGTCAGCTACGAGATCCCGCTGACGCTCTCGGTCGTCGGGCTCATCCTCCTCGCCGGCACGATGAACATCGACACCATCGTGCGCAACCAGGCAGGCTGGTTCACCGACTGGTACGTCTTCCAGCAACCGCTGGGTGTCCTGATCTTCTTCATCGCCGCGACCGCAGAGGCGAACCGCACGCCGTTCGACCTCACCGAGGCGGACTCCGAGATCGTCGCCGGCTTCGCGACCGAGTACTCGGGGATGCGCTTCGGGTTCTTCTTCTTCGCCGAGTACGTCAACGTGTTCATCATCTCGGCGCTGCTCGTCACGCTCTTCTTCGGCGGATGGAACGCGCCCATCCCGTGGCCGTGGCCCGTTTCGCTGTCGATCGACCCGTCGTCGTGGGGCATCGGGCTGCTGCTCCTGATCGGCATCGCGCCGGTCGTCCTGACGCTGCTGTTCGCCACGCCCTTCTGGGTGGCGAGCTCGAGGATCAAGACGTGGCAGGCCCTGGTCGCCGGGTTCGTGCTGGCGAACCTCTTCATCGTCGCGATCATCGGTGCGTGGGCCTACGTCGGGCTCAACTGGGTGGCCGGTATCCTCTGGTTCATGGGCAAGACGTACGCCTTCGTCTTCACGTTCGTGTGGATGCGAGGCACGCTGCCGCGGGTGCGGATCGACCAGCTCATGGACTTCGCCTGGAAATGGCTCCTGCCCGCGTCGCTCCTCAACCTGTTCGTCACGGCCGCGGCCCTCGTGGTCGTGAAGGAACTGCGGTGACCGCTTGAGCCTCATCCCGGGCCTCGGTCTCGCCAAGGGGATGGCCCTCACCTTGCGGCGATTCTTCGAGCCCAAGGTCACGATCATGTACCCGGAGGAGCGGCTCGACGTCACGCCGAAGTTCCGGGGCCGGCTGCAACTCCTGTACGACGAGTGGGGCACGCTCAAGTGCGAGACATGCTTCCAGTGCGCGCAGGCGTGTCCGATCGAATGCATCGACATGGGCGGGATGGACACGCGCGGGCGCTATCACGTGCACTGGGGCGCACCGGAGACGTACGGCGAACGTCGCGAGGAGTCGGCGCTCCGCCGTTCGGGCCGCCCGGTGCCGGATCCGGCGTACCGGCCGTTCGGTCCGATCGATCTGGGCGCGCTGGATCGGATCCTGGAGGAGCACGACCACGATCCGGCCGACCTGCTCCCGATCCTCGAAGAGACACAGGAGGCCTACGGCTACCTGCCCGTGGCGGCGCTCAAGCGCATCAGTCACGTGACCGGAGCGGGGTACGCGATGATCTACGGCACCGCGAGCTACTACGGCCACCTCAGGTTCGAGCCGGCCACCGCCGAGGATCAGGCCCGTGCAGTCGCCGACCACCGACCGCCCGAAGCACGGTATCTCGCCGCCCTCGGTTCGGCGCTTGACGGGGACGGGCGATCCGCCAAAGCGGCCCGAGCCTGAACCAATGACCAAGATCCTCAAGACGCCGGCCAGCTGGCCGACCATCCTTCTTGGGCGAGCCGGCGCCGCGGACCCGACCGATCTCGACGCAGCCGTCGCCGCGGGCGCGTTCGACGGACTGCGACGGACGATACGCGACTTGGGCGGAGCCGCGACCGTCGCGATGATCGCCGCATCGAAACTCCGCGGTCGGGGCGGCGGCGGGTTCCCGGCTGCCGAGAAGTGGCAGGCGGCGCTGGCCGTCGATGCTCCCCGGCGCTATGTCGTGGCCAACGGCTACGGCGCCGACCCGGCGTCGCGTACGGACCGGACGCTGCTGGAGCGCGACCCATACGCCGTCATCGAGGGAACGGCCATCGCCGCGTACGCCGTCGGCGCGACCGAGTCGTTCATCGCGGTCCGGGCCGAGGACACCGCGATCGTCGGCCGCCTCGCGGAGGCGATCGGCGCGGCGACCGACGCCGGGTTCCTCGGCCCCGATGCGCACGGCTCGGGCCAGGAGATCAGCGTGGCGGTCAGGCCGGTCCAGGGCGCCTACATGCTCGGCGAGGAGACGGTCCTGCTCAAGGCCCTAGAGGGCAAACGCGGACAGCCCGAGCAGCGGCCGCCGCATCCGACCGAGCGCGGCCTGTTCGACATGCCGACCGTCGTGCACAACGTCCAGACGCTCGCTGCCGTGCCATGGATCATCCGCGAGGGACCGGACGCCTTCACCGCGATCGGCTCGTCGCGGGCGCCCGGCACGATCCTCGTCTCGCTCCGCACGCCCGCCGGTGACGGAGTCGCGGAAGTGCCCACGGGCACCCCGTTGCGCGACATCGTCAAGCTCGGCGGAAAGTTGCCGGCAGGTCGCGCCATCAAGGCCATCCTCGTCGGCGGTCCATCGGGCGGGATGCTGCCGCCGGACCTGCTCGACACCGCGTACGACTTCGCGTCACTTCGCGAGGCCGGGGCGCACGTCGGATCCGGGTCGGTGGTCGTCGTCGGGGACGGGACCGACATCGTCGAGCTCATCGGTGTCCTCACCCGGTTCTGCTCGACCGAGGCGTGCGGAAAGACTATCCCGTGTCGCATCGGCACGCGTCGCCTGGCCGAGCTGGTCGGGCGCCGCGAGGCCGGCCGATCCCGCCCGACTGACGCCGGTGACGCCGCCGATCTCTCGGCGGACATCGTGGCCTCGGCGCTGTGCGACCACGAGCGCCTGGCCACCCTCCCGCTCATGAGCGGGATGCGATACTTCGGGTCCGAATTCGACGACTCCCGCCGGCGCCAGCCGGCCCGGACCGAGGCGACCCATGGCTGACCTCCTGATCCGCCCCGAGAGCCGCTCCGAAGCCCCGACCGATCCCGAGTCCCTCGCCGAGCAGCTGCTCGAGACATCGGCGCCCCAGCGGCCCCACTCGAGCCCCCGGATCCGGATCGAAGTGGATGGCCGGGTCGTCGAAGGGTTCGAAGGCCAGACGATCCTCGAGGTCTGCCGGGACAACGGCATCGAGATCCCGACGCTGTGCTACGAGCCGAAGCTCCCGGGGTTCGGGGCGTGCCGGATGTGCGTGGTCGAGGTCGAAGGGGAAGAGCATCCGCCCATCTCGTGCTCGCGCATGTGCGAGCCCGAGATGAAGGTCCAGACGCAGACGGACGAGATCCGCCGGCTTCGGCGGACGAACCTCGAACTGATCTTCAGCGACCACAACGCGTACTGCCTGCCGCCGTGCCAGAACAAGTGCCCCAGCCACATCGACATCCCGGGCTTCCTCAAGGCCAACGCCGAGGCCGATTGGACCGAGAGCACGCGGATCTTCAAGCGCACGATCCCGTTCCCGTCGGTCCTCGGGCGAGTCTGCCCGGCGCCGTGCGAGGAACACTGCCGGCGCGACGAGGTCGACGAGGCGATCGCGATCCGCGATTCGCACCGCTACGCGGGCGACCAGGTGCTCAAGGCGATGCTCGACGATGGGGTCGATCCGCCCATCCCCTACGAGCGCCAGGCGCCGTCCGGGCGGCGTGCCGCGGTCATCGGCTCGGGGCCGGCGGGTATGGCGGCCGCGGATTACCTGTTGCTCTCGGGCCATGACGTGACGGTCTTCGAGCGCGATCCCGCCCCCGGGGGGATGCTCCGGTACGGGATCCCCCAGTACCGCCTCCCGAAGATCGAGGTGCTCGAGGCCGAGTACGAATCCGTCTCGCGGTTAGGCGCGAAGATGGTGACGGGCGCGGGCCTCGGTCGCGATTTCTCGCTCGATGACCTGACCAACCAGGGCTTTGACGCCGTCGTCATCGCGATCGGCTGCTACGACACGAACAAGCTCGGGATCCCCGGCGAGGACGCACCGGAGGTCCTCGACGGACTCGAATACCTGCGGACGGCGACGCTCGGTCTGCCCTACCCCGAGCACGCCGGCAAGCGGGTGGTCGTGATCGGTGGCGGCTTCACCTCGATGGACTGCTCGCGAACGTCGGTGCGGCAGGGCGCGAAGGAAGTGACGCTCGTCTATCGCCGCGACATGAAGGACATGCCCGCAGCCGACGAGGTCCACGAGGCCATCGAGGAGGGCGTGACCGCCATCTTCCAGGCCGGACCCGTGCGGGTCATCACGGACAAGAAGGACAAGGTCACGGGCGTCGAGTTCATCCGGATGCAGCTCGGGGCGCCGGATGCGTCTGGTCGGCGCAGGCCGGAACCGGCGCCGGGCACGGAGTTCACGATCCCGTGCGATCGGGTCCTGCTCGCGATCGGACAGGGTCCGGAGCTGGACTGGATCGGCCCCGGGTCAGAGGGCATCGAGGCGACGAAGCAACGGCGGCTCAAGGCCGATGCCGTGACGTTCGAGACAGGTCGCCCCGGCGTGTTCGGGACGGGCGACGTGCGCGTAGGGGCCGCGACGGTCGTCCAGGCCGTCGCCGAGGGACGGCGCGCGGCGTATGCGGTCGACGCGTACCTCAAGGGCCTCGACCTGTCGGCGATCCGGACGCGTCAGACGCTCGCCGAGCCACAGCCGGAGTTCCTCTCGATCGTCCCGTTCACCGGTGAGATCAAGGAGCCGCGCTATCGGATGAAGGCCCTCGAGGCCGCCGAGCGCAACCACAGCTACATCGAGTACGAGCTGCCGTACACCCGAGAAGCCGCGGTGGCCGAGTCGACCCGATGCCTCCAGTGCACGTGCGAGGCGATCGGTTTCTGCGACCTGCGCAGGCTCGGGATCGAGTACGGGACGACGCTGCAGACGCTGGAACCCCAGTACCATCATGTTGCTGGGTATCCGGCGATCACCGAGAACCGCTTCACCGGCACGAACCACGACTACATCCGGGACGACTCGCACGCGTTCATCCTCCGCGAGCCGTCGCGCTGCATCGACTGCGGACGCTGTGCGCAGGTGTGCGCGGAGGTCGTCGGCGCGGCCTGCTACGACTTCATGCGGATCGGCTTCGACACGCTCGTGACGACACCGCTCGACATGAGCCTCAACGACACCCCGTGCGTGTCGTGTGGCCGCTGCGCCGAGACGTGCCCGACCGGGGCGCTCATGCCCAAGCCGCGGATCCTCGAGAAGTACGAGGTCGACGAGAGTCGATGCATCCTCTGCGGCATCTGCGTGGACGCGTGCCCGTACGACGCACTCCGCGACGGCGGCGACTTCGAACTGTCGCACACGAGCCGCGCGGAGCCGGCCATCGACCTCATCGCGCTCGCGACCATCGACCGCGAGACCGAGGTCACGTACATCCGGCGCGAGCGCGACTGGGCGAGTCGCGCCGCAGCCGCCGGTCGACGGTTCGACGACGCGCGACTCCTCCCGGTCCTGCCCGCAGCGATCGGCGGCGTCCCGTCCAACGGCGGGCACGGCGGCAACGGCCACGACCACGCAACGAACGGCCACGGCGCTCCCGCCGCTCTCGGACCGGGCGGGCACGAGTAGGCCGGATGCCAGGGAAGCTCATCCAAGCCATGGTGGGCCTGGCTGTCGTTGGCGCCGTGCTCGGCGTGGCCGCCATCATGCTCATCTTCCTGGGACAGGATTGGCAGGACGCGCTCTTCTGGCTTCTCGCGGCGGTGATGATCGGCGCGGGCCTGCTGGTCGTGACGATGCGCGACATCATCCGGTGCGGCCTCGCGATGATCGTGTGCTTCGGGGCACTCGCCGGCATCTACGTGCTCATCGGCGCGCCGCTCATCGGGGCGACGCAGGTCATCGTCTAC
>Ga0164303_10000387_pt1 | contig 10012 bp, 5 predicted proteins | sample Whisoiple_207_MG_FD_109715 | JGI IMG/M metagenome (GOLD analysis project Ga0164303, IMG submission 109715) | Soil microbial communities amended with pyrogenic organic matter from upstate New York, USA - Whitman soil sample_207_MG | ecosystem: Environmental > Terrestrial > Soil > Agricultural...
GAATGCTATCTTAATGATATTTATACAAAGAATACTAAAACGATCAAAGCGTATATGATTAGGAATCTGTCATGCTATGCTAAATAACGAGACCGTTAATTGGATTAGCATATCTAGATAACTAGAAAGTTTAGAAGGCATGATGATCTAGGATAAAAATAATTAAGGACAAGGGGGGAAAATTTCTTTCACTGGCTGTGGGAGCGCACTGAAAGAAAAACACCCCCTTAATAGCGCTAATTATTGCGACCTGACTTTAAGCCGCTACTTCTCCAGTTATATCTTAGGGCTTTTCTGTTACACTGTCATTTGCTGAGTGTTTCAAGATCTATAATCCATTCAATATCGGGACTACTCTTTCATATACGTCTCTATGTTCTAGCAGATCAAAGTGTATATAGGGTACAGGTTGGCCCAGTTGGGTGTAATGATAACGAGGACTTGACTCAGCACTATAAACTGGTACCAAATAATCATCTTTGCCTGGGATAAAACAATTAGCTCCGTCTGGTAGCGGTATCCATAGAGTGCCAGACAAACACATATCCGGTATCCAATTTCCAGCAATAGCATAATAGTGGGTACTTTGAGGTCTTTTGATCAATATCGTAACACTTTATATCTGCTGTGTATATCATGTCTTTATGTATTGGGGAGTAGTAGTAATAGTAGTAGGAATGTCTTACAAAAGTCCTTGAAGAGGATATTCGTGTGCTATCTAAAATCTACTATTTGTTACAATCGGTAAACTAAATGAAAATGTTGCACCTTTGCCATCATTATTATTCTTAGCCCATATTCTACCGCCATGAGCTTCTACAATATTTTTTGATATGAACAAGCCTAGACCATTACCTCCAGTGTCTGATTTAGTAGTAAATTTTGTAAATAGTCTTGGCAATACTTCAGAATCTATGCCAATGCCTGTATCTTTTACACTAATGAAAATATCATCGTCACCTTCATCGTTATATCTGTTCACCGTTTTTTCTCTTGTTCTTATTTCCATGCTTACTAATATAATGCCCTCTTTTGTAAATTTTATAGCATTGCTAAGAAGATTTGAAACTACCTGGTAGAGCCTGTTCAAATCAGCTTCTATAAATACATCTTTTTTATTCGTCTTAGCCCCTTCATCTGAGCTAAATAATAATTCTAATTTTAAATTGCTATTATTGTTCTTAATCTGATTTCTAAAATCTGTAACACAGTTCATTAGCATATCGCTTAGATTGAACTGTTGTATATTCAATTGCAGGAGGTTGCTATCAATTCTTGAAACGTCTAATATATCATCTGTAAGTTGTCGCAATCTTTTTGCATTTCTAACTATAATATCTAGTAATCCATGTTCTTGCTCATCTTTTGCAGTGCTCCTTAGAACTTCTGATATGGTGAGTATTGGCTGAATAGGATTTCTTAATTCATGAGCTGCTATGTTTATGAAGTCCTTTTGCATTTTATCTGCCCTTTCCAGTTCCTCATTTAGTGTTCGCTCGTTCCAAAACAACTCAAATACTGATTTAAAAGCTTGTACACTAGGTTTACTGTTAGAATAAATACCAAATCCAACTGCTTGTGAAAATTCAAATTCAAGTGGTTCTCTAAGTTCAGCGCTGAAAAACCTTTCACCATCTACTACGAACATCCCATATGCGGAGTTGTTGCCATTAACAATTCTGATATTAGGTGCACTAGTTACTATTCTTTTTATAACATCTTCATTCTCTGAAGATAAAGGGCAGATTATTTTTATCTGTACATCATCATTTTTTTGTGACGCCTGCATTAGATGATCAATAAATCCTAGTCTATCGATTCTAATCATTGATCTAGGATTAGGAAGTAACAAGAGACCTTCTTTGCGTACCGATCTTGCCAAATCTATAAGAATTTCACTAGCTTTTTTATGGTCTGCTATAACTTCCAGAAATTCAGATTCTATTCCTTGTTCTAGAGTTGCTATTCTCCCTTTGGCGTCAATTCCATTGTTCCACAATTCATCAAAAATATATATAAATTGGTGGATGTATGGCTGTTCATTACTTGTCAAAAGGCTTTGAACCAACTCTTGTTCAGACTCCATTTTCTCTGCTGTAGTCATCATCTCTTTATCCGAAACAGCAAAATCTATTGGTGGCATATTCTTAACATGCCTTACTTGGACACCTACACTAAGAAACTCTTTAATCATCGTTAAGCTGGACCGATCTATACTAGTTACTAGTTTGATTCCTTTGTGCTCACCTCTTCTATGTTTTTCCATTATCTTTTGGAATGAATTAAAGTAATTGTTATAGAATAATCGAATGCCAGCAGATCTGGAGCAGACTAAAAATTCATTTGAGTATTGCAAGATCTCCTTTCCCTTCTTGAGAATCGCCTCAACATCTTTTATGATTTTAATTTCTTTTAGGACAGTACCTAAATACTGCTTGATATCATGTTCGGTAAGAGATGAGTCAACTCCAGTTTGTTCTCTAAGAACTTGCTGCTGCTTGTTTACTGTGTTAAGAACCCTCATTTGTATTTCCTGTTCTATCTTGGGGGCTCCAAGTACATCCACCAATTTAGCTACCTCAATAGCTGATTTTCGTATTGATTGCCTTAACGCATTGTCTTGTGATATTGAGATAGCAGATGAGTACAATCCTATAGTAAACAAATATGATGATAGTAGGACGAGTGAATGAGCGGCTACTCCATATGTTTGTTGCAGCGCAGAAACCTCATTTGCAATGCCGATGGTTGCAATGCCTATTGCAGCAATTGTTAGATAATCTTTTACTTTCGTAGAACCCAAATTTCGTGTGATAATATAAAATGCAAGTCCAAACAGAATGCTACTTCCAATAGTGCCAATTCTAAATATAAGCCTAAAATAGAATCGATATGGAATATCTGATGGTAATGAGAATATTAAACCGCTTCCAATCAAATATAATACTAAAGGAATAGATAGGACAATCCAGAACTTTAGGTCAAGCTTTCTTGTTCTCTTATAATAGTAACTCAATAGAAGTGCGGTGCCTGCCCATGTTAGTATGTATGGCAAAAGTGAAGTCCAATAGATAATTTGGTTGTAAAGATCCAGCAGTAAAGAAGGTACCACATATAGCGTCGTGATTTGCGGATTTACAACCTTATATTCTATTTCCCCATGATATTTCTCAAATGTTTTATAAATAAAAGATGACTGAGGAGTCACTCCAGCAGGTGATTTTTCTTGTACTATTTGCACTAACAGTAGTTTATCGAATGCATCTCCTGCTATAGATATCGCAAGAGCAGCTGCCGCCAGCCCATAAAGCAAAAGTAGAAAATTTCTCTTGTTTAAAATATACCATGAGAAGAATTTCAAGGCAAGTATGCCCAGAAGAATAGTAGATGTTATTGAAGCGGTTGCATTAAGAGAAAAAGTCAAGGGTTCTGTTCCATCGCATAAACTGAAGTAGCCTTGACAATGTGTGAGATTATTATATAATATATAAAGCAAAATACCCAAGAGTGAAAACTGTATAAGTATAACTGCAATATGCATACCCCGGATTAGCCGAGATTTAGCTCTCAGATCTTTGGTAATATAGCTTGTAAACCCCAAAAGGATCCAAGATCCTATCCCATATCCAATTCCTGTAGTTAATACAAAAAGTACAATTTGTGAGGCATTATTAAGATATAAGATCTGACGGGTAGTAAATAAGTCTAGTATTACAAGTACAAGTATAACAGATGCAACAACAATGGATAACTTCCTATTACCAATGAGGCGATTAATGGATGTAAGTTTCTGCATTTTCGTACTCACGCATAGATAATTCTATTGGCATAGGTCGAATGTGCAGATCTCGTTATCGCCACTATTAATGCTTGTCGCTGTAGTTAAGGATAAATTCTTTGTGACATAATTGATTCTGGTCGCATTCTTTGTCACAATACGCTATCAAGAGTAATATAGACCAGTTCTGAAGGATTTTATTGAAAGCGTATGATTTTTATTCTATATGCAATTGTTTCTTAATCCCCAGTTAGGTAAGGGCTTGCCGGTTAACAATATCACTAGCAGAAGGTAGAATTGCTATTTCTTAGTAGATATACTTGATTTATCGGATATCTTAATTCCTCGAATCTCAAATAAGGTCATTTACAGATTTTACAGAGCTCATTTCGATACCAAACTGTTATAGAAAATTCCAAGAAATAGTGTGCTATTGTCTGACGATAACAAAAGATAGCAATAGCTAAATCATCATAGAAATGGCTTTTTCGCATTTCATCTTGGTCTGAATTTTGAAATTCAAAATTTAATCTCCTTAGTGCTATGGAAATTATGTAACTAAGAGACCGGACTCAAATACGACTCAGTCAACGGGATAGCATCAAGTGGCATATCTCTCGTGCAGTAGTTAACAAAGATAGCAGCGGCTCTATGAGTGTAAACCTCGGACCCTTGCATTAACCCAAGAATGGTATAGGACGTATTTATGATATCGGGAAGCTGAAGTTAGACCAGCATCCAGAGTTAATGAGTATTCTAAAGCCAGGCTATACAAGAGATTATCCAGTAGCTAGAACTTTAGATACTTCTCAACGTAGAAAAGATAAGACATTAGGCAGCTGAATCTATGAAACCAGAAGCTTTTAAAGAAGGTGGAAGCAAAATAGGACTTGCAGCAATGGCTGGTTTTACCATTGCATTTGGAGTCGTAACTCCTTCAGTTGCCCTATTACTCTGTCGATGATAGTTTTTATCTTTTATCTTGCCTCTTCTTGCTGATGGTAAATATTATCTATGCGATTTTTCTGTTCCTGTTGCAACAATTTCTCCAAAGAATTTGTAGTATTCTTTGAAGTATCGGTATTATCAGTTGTGGTGATTGGAGATGAACCCGTAGATGATTGTGTATTAAACGTTTTTGTACATGCAACATTTTGATTTGTCTCGTCCCTGACAGTCATTCCGTTCTCGTCTTTGAGAGTGACTTTGGCTATTCCTGTTTTTGAATCCACATCAACCGAGCCATAGGAGAACGTGTTCAGATTGCTACAATCAACACCAACTACCAAGTTTAGAATATCTTGTTTTGCCTTTACTGCCTGAGGACCTATAACCGGGCCGAAGGTTTTCAAAATGTTATTTTCGTCAGATAATGCAGCTACGGGACCTGTTATGAACTCATAGGCAACTGGTGTAGGATTGGTAAAGCGATCTATGTAGACATCATTCATCATATTCAGATGTTCATCAGTTGTAAGGAAAATTACGTTTTGAATATGATTATCTCGAATAAAATTCAAGATTTCATTCCGTTCTGCAGCATATCCTTCCCATCCATCATATGGAAGTATGTATGCTTGTTGCATGGATACGGAGCTTATAACGAATTTGTATTTAGCAGTAGAGTGTGCTAGAGCATCTTTAAGCATAGCTTTTTGCGTGGTTCCCAGCACTGTTCTCATTGGATCATTTATCGTGTTTAGACATCCAGGAGGTGGTGGTGAAGGAAAGAATGCTGGAAATCCGTTCCTTACAAACGCAGGCAAGGTTGGAGCTATATCATTATGGCATATCTCTTGGGCATTGCCACTACGACAGGAGCGAGTATCAATGAGTATGATGTCAGCGGCTTTACCCCAATGAAATACTCTGTACTGCGGCGGCCCTGCGCATTGGGGATCATTATTCGTAGCTTGCACTTTGCCAATTGGCATATATTCCTGAAATGCTTCTTTGCCTATGTTGTAAAAGACAGGATCAACTGTCTGTCCTGCCCAATCACTTCTAACTTCATGATCATCCCATAATGGATATATTGGTATTTTCTGTAGTAGAGTATGAAGGGCAAAAATATCTCGTGAATCTTTGTAAATCTGTCTAAATTCATCAAGTGTTTGAGCATTAGGGACACTAGGGTCTCCTCCAGCTCTAGAATCAGAGTATATGACATCACCTAAATAGATAAAAAAATCTGGCCTTTCAAATGCCACTGATAAAAGACTTTTCCAATCCCCGAAAACACGCTTACCATCAACCTTGGTTGCATCTGTGTCTCCGCTCCAAGAGAAATGTAAATTGTTAGTATTTGCAATAGTGGGAGCTGTCTTGAACGTTCCTATTTCGCTTGTTATTCTACCAGCACTCCATCGATAGAAATATTGCTGATTTGGTTTTAGGCCAGTTACTGTAACCTTAGCAGTAAAATCGTTTTCTTTTAATGCAGGGACGTTCTTCTTCTCAAACTTAGGTTTATTGAAATCTGGAAGGGTGAAAACATCAAGTGTTAATCGTCCTTCTTGGTTTATCCGCGTCCACAACGTAGCACTACCCTGCGAAACATCACCACTTGCTACTCCATGAGTAAATCTAATATCTTGGAAATCTGGAGGATTTCTTGGAAAAGAAAAGTGTGGCTTTGTTAACGCTGATGAAACTTGTATACCCGAGATAATCATGGTCACAATCAGTAAAACTGCAAGAATTGTCGGAACTGCTATTCTAAGTAATACATTTTTATTTTTTTGATATTCTGGTTTAGACAAGTTTGTAAACTAGACTATCACATTCGGTATATCTTAGGTCCGGCTCAATATTAATATGATTTATACTATCGTACAGCTGTATAAAGGAGGTAACGAATAGTTTGAGGAGCTATTCTGCTATATTTCTATTGGGTAGATGCAATACCTAATCTAATTGTGTGTCTAGCCTACTGAGGATGGAGGAATAACAATCTTATGTTCATTGTTTTAGTACTATTTGCATTAACCGGTCCACATATTCTAGAAATAATTATCTTTGACTTATTTTTTTATATTCCAAACTAGTTTACTATGATCTATATCATAGACGGGTTCCGCTTTTGTTGCATGTCTTGTTAATATATACAAATCAACCCTGACAGATTAGATTTTGCTATCCAAGATCATAGAATTCTGCGCTCAAATCTCTAGCGATATTATGTTCTTGGTAGTATCCATAGTATCCAAAGTGCATATTCAGTTCTGTAAAAATAAAAACATAGTTCTAGTACCTAAGATGTGCTCCCTTATGTCATTATATGAAATCCAATATAGTACTATGGATACCCTGGCATCTATGACGGCTTGACATTCTTCTATTCTAGTAACATTTTGCTAGTTCATACTATACATAACAGTGATGCGCGCATCCTACTCGAATAAATATGACTGGACCATCTGGCGTTACCCTATGTCGCGATATGGAGTTAACCTCTGCTGACCAATCTATACTGTTCTATTTTTATCCAGGTGTGATACCCAATGGACAACAATTTGAGGCTTGTATTACACTCATAGACACCAATAAAACAAGTTGCGTCGATGGATTAAATCATCAGAGCAGACAGTCTGAATCAGTGCAATTCTATCCACCGATTCAACTTATACCTGTCTCCTTTCGATTTCTTGTAACCTAGCTGATAAGGACACAAGTTGATCTGAAAGTTGAGCTATAGCATCATCCTTTACTTTATCGCGCTGTCTTAGTGACTGATTCAATTCTTCCAATTCTTCTACCTTCGTTTGTATATCGACGTGCGCTTTCGTCTAGATTTGATTTAGGAGAATCAGGTAAGGCTCGTCTTCATTTAGGAGATTAAACTGGATAATAATTAGGTATTTGTTTAATAAGTATGATTTATATTGAAAATACGGAACTGAATGGCGATTGTGCAGTTAAGACAAATTGAAATATATACCAAATTGGTATCTATTCTATTCCAAATGTCACCTGCAACCAGAGAAATCATTGGATCTGCTATGTATGGTTTACAAGTCTTAGGACCCTCAAAGACCATACTTTAGTAGATCTTTATGGCCGGCTTGTTTGTTTGGATTTACAAGTGATGCATCTGCTGCAGCGCGCCTTCCTACTTTTTCTATGTCATCATCTAACACTACTGCTAAATAAAATCAGCCTGAAAATAATGTACTCGCAGCCTATCCTCATTTGGCATTATTCTGGCTGGTGATAAAAATTTTACAATTACTAAGGGTAATTTTTCTTTCAGCTTTGGTGTTTCCTAGGATCTGGGCTGAAAGAAATTTACCCCCTTTGTAGTCAGAATTTTTAGTTCAGATGCAGGATAGAAGATAATATGAAAATGAATCAAATTAATATTAGTCATATGATCACATTAAAACACTGATTTATCATAATGCTATAAAAAATAATGAGATACAAGGGGGGGAATTTTTCTTTCACCCTTCACAGAAAGAAAAATACACCCGTAGTAACCTAAAAATTCGCTCTTCTCATGTCAGAATAAATTCTATCGATGCCCTTTCAGTTTCTTAACCTCGTTTAAGACTTCTAGGGTATATTCCTTGATGTCTTCTGGAGAGATAATCTCTGCTGCTTTTGTTTCAATAATCGCCGAATGTTTCTTTACAACTTTGTCCACCATATTCTCGATCTCCTTTTCATTTTGAGCAAATCCTATGTTGCTTAATAGACTAAATTCTTGCAATGCCAAATCTAGAATTATTTTACGGGTTCTAATTTCATTCGAGAGCGAAATGGCTGAATAGTAAAGAGCAATCATTATTAGATATGACGCTAATCCGACCGTCGCGACGGAGACGAGTCCAAGTGGTGGATATGGCGCAGAGGTCAGTGATATATCTCTCTCAGATACATACAACAGCATAAATCCAACGGCCGCAATTTTTAAGAAATCTGTAATTGTGGCGATCTGATTTGTTTTTTTTGCCATTACCCAGCATGCTATGCCAAATAATATCCCACCTACTGATTTACTAATAGAAAATGTTAGTGAGAGAATGATACCATATACTAAGGGATTCTGAACCATAAGTGAATTAAACAAGCTAAAAAATACTGCGAAAAACTGGCTCAGAAAATAAACTAGAGGTATGCTTACTAAAATCCAATACTTTGCAATACCTAATCTTTTGGAGTAATGTCGCAAAATCATAGCGGTAGACACCCAAAATAAGATGAAGGATAAGATGGAGCAACTCACATAGCCGTTGTACATGAAGTATTCAGGTGAGCCAGGATTGTTAAAATACATTATAAGGTGACCATGGGGTTGTATCATATCTCCTATTTGAGGAGTTACATAGGAAACAAATGTCATCATGAATATGTTACTTATTATAAATGCCGATGCGGATATTCCGTAAAGTAGCACATTAAGCGAACCTCTTGATTTGAACCACAAGAAGAACCGAAATGCGAGCAATCCTAATGCAATACAACTCCATCCATAACTAACTACTAAAACTAATAGTAGTAGGATCGTATTGTAACTAGATTCAATATACATTTCGAGGATTATCACGACCAGTAGAATTGCTAAGAGATAATTGGAAAGAGTGTTAATATTATGAATTATACGGGGTAATGTCAGTGGCGATTTAATGCGTCCTATTCTGTTCCTAGCAACCGCTAAAATAAAATACTGCCCTAGGACAAAAGTAGTTGCTATGATTATAAAGATATAATATTGTTCATCGGGTCCTGCAACGCTATCAATGAATGCATAGATGTTTGCAAGAGAGCCATCAACTAATAACACAGAGATTAAAATGATACTTGCGGCTACAAATATTCTGTTCGAACTGATAGTAGGATATAAAATAGATTTCAATTTATTGTATATCTATTACCATACATTGCGCTTTGTACTAGGTAAAGATTCCGTTATATAATACAAATGTATTGTCCTAGGCCAGAGTGTTGTTCGAGGTTTTGATGCAAAGCAAAGCAGAACGAATCAAGCCTTGACTTTATAGTATTATTCCAAGATCTTAATAAATGAGATCTCACAACACGGAAATTTTTAATAATATGTGTATACGTAAATTAGCCTAGTGAATTTGGAGTTCAATTCAAATCATAAATTTTTATCTGTAGTAATTTCAATATTTATTATATTTGCTTTCCTGGCAGTAGTTAGTTTGTTTTCACACGAAGCAGCCGGAAAATTAGCAGTTATCCCTCAAAGTTCCTCCCCATTTGGAAAAC
>Ga0164303_10000389_pt1 | contig 10000 bp, 5 predicted proteins | sample Whisoiple_207_MG_FD_109715 | JGI IMG/M metagenome (GOLD analysis project Ga0164303, IMG submission 109715) | Soil microbial communities amended with pyrogenic organic matter from upstate New York, USA - Whitman soil sample_207_MG | ecosystem: Environmental > Terrestrial > Soil > Agricultural...
AAGGAAAACTCTAACTTTATTGAGACAGTGCGGGGAATCCAAAGCATAAAAATATTTAATAAAGAGGACGAACGTGAAACTCAATGGCTCAATCGCTACTCTGACGTCCTTTCGGCGTCTATAAGACTTGGTAGAGCTAGAGTTACCTTTAAGACGCTTAACGATTTGCTATTTGGCTTTGAGAACATCCTGGTAATTTACTTGGCCGCAGGGTTGGCTCTAGACAATATTCTGAGTGTTGGAATGATCTTCGCTTTTATGGCCTATAAAATGCAATTTGTCCAAAAATCGGTCGAGCTAGTTGAGCGCGGCATCGACTTCCGTCTCCTTGATCTACATCTTGAACGCCTTTCTGACATCGCCCTGAATCCGGTCGAGCGAGGGCAAGAGCGACCCTTGAGCTACGTCCAGCCGATTAAGGGAAAGGTTGAGCTCAGAAACGTGTCTTTTCGTTACGCGGCGACGGAGCCAGCAGTGTTCGAGAATGTGAATTTGACTGTCGAAGCAGGGGAATCTGTGACGATCGTCGGGCCCTCGGGGTGTGGGAAAACGACGCTTGTAAAGATCATGCTGGGTTTGCTCGAGCCATCGAGTGGCGAGGTGTTAATCGATGGCGTCGCTCTTTCGGGTATAGGTGTCAGAGCCTATCGCGAGCAGATAGCCGCCGTGATGCAAGAGGATGAACTGTTGTCGGGCTCGATTGCCGACAACATCTCATTCTTTGATTCAGGCTTTGACAAACAGAGAATGGTTCAATGTGCGAAGCTAGCCGGTATTCATAGTGACTTAATGGCGATGCCTATGACCTACAATAGTTTGGTCGGTGACATGGGAAGCTCTCTTTCGAGCGGCCAAAAGCAAAGGGTGCTACTGGCGCGGGCACTTTACAGGCAACCCAAAATTCTCTTTGTGGACGAGGGCACAGCGCATGTCGATGTGGAAATGGAGAAGCAAATCTATGAGGGCTTACGTTCGCTTGAACTCACGCTAATCTGTATCGCGCATCGCCCGGGTGTGTTGGCCTATGCCGATAAGGTCGTCAATCTTGATCGAAGTCGGCAAATGTTGATCCCGCCGCCTGACTCACCCCATAAGTCTAGGTTTCTGAGAAGCGCCTAATAGGTAGAGGCGACCCACCGCGATACTCAAATCTGAATCGCTCCAGGTTCTCCATGCAGCAACTGCTCTCCGCGGGTATTGACTGGTTGCGAGAATTACCGGCGCTGATCGACCCATTTATTGGCTGGCTAAAGGAGTGGCAGTTTTTGGTCGGCAGCTTGATCGCCATTTTTGCCGCCGGACTAGCTGTGAATGCAATCAATAGACACATTAAGGAACAACGCGCCGAACTCGAAGCATGGCGTCTGCGCCGGGTTCGGGCTTCCAGAGCAGGCATGCCTGAAGACTTGCACGCTATCTGCGCTTACGCCCGTCGAAGTGCGGATGTGGGGCGCGAGGCCGCGCAAATCATTAGCGCCGACGAGGAGGGACGCCAAAGGATGCGTCAAACCAAGCTGAGGTGTCCGAGCCTGCCGCTATACGTCCTCTCAAATTTGAAAGCCTTAGTGGAAAATTTGGATAACAACTTAGGTGAACAGGTGGCTGACTTGGTGAAGTGCTATTATACCCAGCATGCCCGATTGGTTGGGGCCCTGGAAAACTTGAACCGATCGAGCGTAAGTACGATCACCGTTTCCAAGGCCATTAATCTAAATCCCGTTTTCAAAGATACTCTAGAGCTCTATCTTCGGACTAAGGGCATGATGCAGTTTGCCAGAGGGAAGACCGAAAATATCGCAGACGTCTTTGACACCTCTGAAGTGCTAAACGCGCTCAGGGTCCTAAATATTGACCCCGTGATATCCCCGGAGGCCAGGGAATATTGTCTTCGCTTCCTGGCTGACGAGAAGGCCGAAATCCGGGGGTAATAATGGCGCGGTTTGGAGGTGATATTTGGTGATTGCTCGGAGGGGAGTGGTTGTTTTGTGACAGCCGAGAATGGCGTCGTAGGACTTGCTTAACAAGAATAGAGCTTTCGCCCAACGCAGCTTGGCGGCTTCAGCGGTTTAGTCTTTACCACCTGTAGCGCACGCCCACCTGGCCGCCTACGCCGTCGATATCGTCGCCAAACGCGACATCGACCTTGCCGAAGCCTGAAGCGCCGGCGCCGAGGTTGAAGAGGTTGAGGCCGGCGCTTACCTCGCCCCAAGTGTCTTGGAAGTTGTCGGTCAGACTGAACAAGGTGCCTGAGCTCACCAGCGTAGTCCGATTGTCGTCCTCGAACTCGTGCCAGACGCTGCCGATAACGAAGGGCTCGACGGTTATCTGTCCCGCCTGGAAGTTAGTGCCGACGCGCAGACCCAGACGACCGCGCACGCTCGTTCCGTCGTCGAAGTTCACTCGGTTGGCGCCTTGCGTGAAGTTATCGATCTCGCTGTCGACCACGCCGATCGTGGCCAGCGGCTCGAAGAACATGCCGGGCCCGAAGCCGCCGAAGCGATAACCGGAATCGAGTCTCACGCCGAAATTCTGGGCGTCGAGCGAGCCTGCAAAGCCGATCGTGCTCTTGGGATCGAGGTTGACGAAATCGGCCTTAAACAGCGTGTCGAGGAAGAGGCCGCCATTGAGATAGGTCGCGTAGGCGCCAACCTGACCACCGTTGAGATCGAAGCTCTGGGCGAGTTGATCGTAGTCGAGCTCCGAAACGACGAAGCCGCCGAGCACGCCGAAGATCAACGCATCGCCCTGGCCGAGGAGGTCACGCACGCCGAAGTCGGCGCCAACCTCGAAGTCTCCGGTGCGCTGTTCGCGATTGAGGTGGGCCGTGGCCGGTCCGAAACTCGTGAAGCTGACGCTCGCGTCTCGGTTCAGCTCGCCGAAAGAGCCGCGCGCCCAAAGTCCAGGAGAGATCGCCTGATAGCCCGGGGCTGGTCCGACCGGCTCGAGTTTTGACGAAGCCGGTAGGGCCATTGCAGGCGCGCCATAAAGCGCCATCCGCAAATCAGCGGTCCGGTCGAACCAGGTATCTGAGGTCGAATGCCAGAGATCCTGCATCGCCGTGGTGAGTTGTGGCAGCACGAAGGCGTTTTGATTAAGCGCGCTGCGGAGCTCGAATACGTTGGTATCGCCTGGCTCGAAGAAGAGATCGTAGCGGAAGAAGCCGGTATCGACCGGCCCACCCTTAAGGACAAAGTCCTTCGGCCCGACCGACCCGGTCACTTCGACCACCGGAATCCCAGCCTTGTTAAAGGCACCTCCGCCGGGGCTGACGTTGTTCAAGCTAACCGCGGTTTTGCCCTCGACATTACCGTCGATCACCAGAAGGTCAGCCTTCGAGCGCCCGAGTTTGGCATCCACGTCCAATGCACTGCCAGTTAACGCGTTGAAGGCAACCGGGCCGTCGATTACGAACACGTCCCGCGGCTTACCGTCGACCATGCTGATCAGGCCAGAGTTGTTGAACTCCTCGAGATTGACTAATGACGTATTGCCAAGGGCATGCACGATGCCACCGTCATTGTTGAATACGTCGAATCCATCGCGGAAGTTGCTCTCACCCCGCGCCTCGAACGTGCCTCCAGCGCCGTTGTTGAATGTGTCGGGATTATCGGTCAGGTCCACGAAACCGGTGATTACCCCACCACCCGAATTGGTGATCAACGTGCTTGCACCAACGGTGTCGATAGCAAAGAGGGAGCCGGCGGAGATACTGCCAGTATTGACGATGGTCGTGGTTGCAGAGCCAAACGGCAAAGTGTTTTGGGCAACAATGCCAATGTTGCCGCCCCATACATCGCCGCTGTTTACGATGGCAATGTTGCTGTTCACCGTGTTGCCCTGACTTATCGCCGGGGATTGCACGTTAGCGGTGCTGCTAGAATTGCTTTGGGTGATGTCGGTGAGGGAGATCGCAGCGAAGATGCCGATGTTGCCGGCCCTCACTATGCCGGAGTTGTCAATATTAATATTGCTGTTTATCGCGTTGAGCTGATTTACCGTCGCGGATTGCGCGTTGTTGACGGTGCTGACATTGCTTTGGTGGATGCCGTTAAGAGTGATCGCAGCTGAGACGCCGATGTCATCAGCCACCACGGGGCCGCTGTTGACGATGGCAATGTTGCTGTCCACCGTGTTGAGCTGATTTACCGTCGCGGATTGCGTGTTGCTGACGGTGCTGCTGTTGCTTTGGGTGACGTCGGTAACAGTGATCGCAGCAAGAATACCGGTAGCGGGGGCGCTGTTGTTAATGTCAATTAGATCTGGGACCGCGTTAATTTGCGAGATGTCGGTGGTTGGGGCGCCGTTGACAACAGCCGTATTGGATTGAATGAGGTCCGTAACCGTTTGTATGACCACAATGGATTGCGGGAACGCTGGCGAACAGGCCAAAAGACTACCGACGAGTAGCGCGGAGGCAAGCGCAGTCCCAACACGCGGGTGGAAAGCCCGGCGCGCCGCTCGGCTTGCTTGCAAATTAGCTCTAGAATGCCAGCGCGATTCTTCGACTAAGAGATCGCCCCGTCGCATGAGCAGGCCCCCCTAAATTAGGCGTATTGTGCCAACGAATCGTCGACCCGTAATAGTGCATAACTGCCACAGCGAACAAAAATCGCCATGCCGTGCGACCAGCCGACCCGGCTTGTGTAGCGCCTTACCATCAACCAGGAGAACGCAATGTTGCTACGCGACCACGCCCCACGGTCGCATGATTAGGCCGACCGGCAATAGTGCACCGCTGCCACAGCGAGCAAAAATTGCAATAAACCAGCGGCCGCTTTGACCTTCAAGGCGTTAACGCTCAAGCACACCGGTCTGCTTGTGCAAAAAAAGCCCCGAAGCATGAGGAACCTAGACAAGATCGAAGCGACCATTGCCGAGTACGAGTGGCTCGCCAAACGCTCAAGGATTGCTAGACGTGCCGTTGCGCAAGATCACGGACACGATAGTGTCGAAGCGGGCAAGCGGCGTTCAAAGGGCACAAGGGCGAAGAAGGTCCCTACGCCGCCAACAAGACGATGCCACTGCTGCGTGCCTTATGGAACCCTGGGCGGCGTAAGTCAGAGAAGACGCTCGGCGCCAGCCCGACAGACGCCGTTAGGACAGGAACCCCCACCCTAGCACCCAAAGCCGCACTTCCAGCGGAACCGAGTGCCGCTGGGGCCCGTTCAGGCTCCCAAGAGGGACGGCTCACGCACTGGAGGTGAGAAGATGATGGGGGACAGAGAAGAACTGCTGCGCCTTGCTTACATGAAGCTGATGGACGCGGTCGAGTTGCTCCAGAGCCTGGGCGAGGACTTGCTGGCCGACGAAGCCGAGGCCGTGGCCGCCAAGGTTGGCCGTGCCGCGCTCGCTGCTGCGCGGACCTAGCAGCAAAACAAGGGGCCCCTGGCCAAGGGACCCCTTGCAGAAATCGTTCGCGGCCTGGGCGACAACACCGTTGAGCTTTACGCAATACTCGCGACCGGAGACCGCCTTATGCGGCGAAAATGGGAACAGGCGTACCGCTTTTCAAGGTCCTCCATTCGGCCCGGCCGACTAGCAGCGCCGCGTTCCTCACAAAGAGAGGGCCCTCGCTGGGGAGTAAGGGCCCAATCCCGAAAACAACCATGACGTTAGAAAGCCTTGTCCGACATACGCCGCACCGGGCGGACAAGACGATACAGAATAAAGCAGAGCTGACGCGGTCAACGTCCTCAGAACAGTGCGAAAGAGCGTTAATCTGGGGGCTGTTTGACCGCCCCCATAGAGAAAGGCCCCGCGTGGGGGCGGGGCCTTTTCCCTGTCGCACAACCTGACAGAGGAGCCTTGACCGATTTACGCTGCACTGGGGACAAAGCCAGGACAGCATAAGGACCGGGAAGGCGCCCGGTCAAGCAGGAGGCGTCCTGATGGAGAAGCAGGAGTTGCTGCAGCTAGCCTACATCAAGGTAGCGAAGGCTGCAGAGATGTTGCAGATGGCTGGCGAGGAAGGTCTCGCGGAGGAGGCGGAGGCCCTAGCCGACAAGGTTGACCGTGCCGCGACCGCCGAAGCCGCACACCCGTAGAGGTGAAAACCCGGCGGACTTAGCAGCGCCGGGACCCTACCGCGCCTTTCCACTTGGGTGCTTACGTCGCGGGTTTCGCTCCTCGCAAGCCTGATGGAGCCAACAGGCCCATAGGCTCGGCGCAGTAGTTCCCTTTAAGTCTCTGGACAACAGTCACTTTTTGATGGTGCGGACGGCGGGAGTCGAACCCGCACGGGGTCTCCCCCTCAGGATTTTAAGTCCTGTGTGTCTACCAGTTCCACCACGTCCGCAAGGAGCGACGCCGGGGCGACGGTGCCAGAAATCCTGACCCCTGGGAACGCCATCCATAGAGATAAATTGGGGAGTCAGTTTCCTCTTGTCGGCGGGCGGTCTTATCCCTCTTGGCCTAGCCGTGAGCATAAGCACGTCGTCGAACTCGCGACCGGCGCTAGCTTGCTGCGTATTCGGGTCTGCCGAAGCGTAAATAGAGCGATGGCACGACAAAGAGGGTCAGCAGCGTGGAGGTGACGAGACCGCCTAGAATGACGATCGCGGTGGGAAGCACGATCTCCTGTCCCGGGACGTCACCGATGATCACGAGGGGCACAAGCCCGAGGCCTGCCGTCGCTGCGGTCATCAGGATCGGCGCCAAGCGTTCCTTGGCGCCGCGAACCACCATCTTAAGGCCAAACGTCTCCCCTTCATCGCTTTCAAGATGCTGACAGTGGTGGATCAGGAGGATGACATTCCGCGCCGCAATTCCGAACACCGCGAGGAACCCGACAAGCGAGCCGATTGAAACATTGCCATTGCTGAGCAACGTTGCCAACACACCGCCGACGAGCGCCGACGGCAGCGTGATGAAGGCCAAGATTGCCAGCCGCCAGCTGGCGAAAACAACCTGCAACAACAGCAAGATGCCGACGCCCGCGGCGAGCGAATAAACGAGGACCTGCCGCTCGGCGGCCTGCCTTTCTGTGTACTCGCCCAGCAGTTCATAGCTATATTCCAACGGAAATTCGATCTTCGCGAGACGTTTCTTAACGTCGGCCACGACGGCAGCAAGGTCACGGCCGGTCGCATTTGCCCCGACGTCGATGCGACGCTTGAAATTCTCCCGGGTTATGATGTTGGGACTCGGTTTAAGGCTTACCGTCGCGACATCCTCGAGCTTGACCTGCCCTCCTTCAGGCGTGTCGATCAAGAGCTCGCTGACGCTGGCTGCATTTTGGCGGGTATTCGGCGTGCCCCAAACGTTGACGTCATACGCTCTGCCGTCTTTGAACACGTCAGCAACCTCGGTCCCGGCGATGAGTGTCGCCGCCGCGCGGCGGACATCGCCAGGTTTGATGCCGTAACGTCTGGCCGCTTCCAGATCGGTTTCAACTTCGATCTGGGGAATCTTCTCCTGCAGATCGACGTGGAGATCGTCGATCCCTTCAATGTCGGCTAGCGCATCCTTGATTTCCTCGGCCTTTGCTTTCAGAACATCCAGGTCCTGGCCGTAGAGACGCACGACGATGGCCTCGGGCGCGCCAGCCAGAACCTCCTCCACCCTCTCGCTCAGATAGGTCTGCACGTTGCGATAGAGGCCCGGATAGGCATGAGCAACCTCTTCCACACGGGCTAAGGTCTCGTCATAGTCGGCGCTTGGGTCGACGCTGATCCAATTCTCAGCGAAATTGGATCCCGCGATCTCCTCCATGATCAGCGCCTGCCCGATATGGGCGCCGGTGTGGGTTACCCCGGGGATGGAGCGGATCTCATTTTGGACGCGGGTGGTGATGCGCGTCATCTCTGGAAGCGAGGTGCCAGGCGTCGTCACCCAATGCATCAAGAAGTCGCGCTCTTTGAACTCGGGAAGCAGCTCCTGCCCAAGATGCGGCCAAGCAACAATTCCGGCCAGGGTGATGAGGCCGACGGTGACATAGGCTGGGCCGGGCCGATCTACGATGCGCCTTAGCCCCGACTCGTAGCGGCGCCGCAGCCAATCGGCCAAGGGTGATCGCCTCCGCTCCAACGCCACCCGGTCGAGCAGCATCAAGCTCAGGGCCGGCATGACAGTCAGCGCCACCAGCATCGAGGCTAGCAGCGCAACCGCATAGGACACCGCCAAGGGCTGGAAGAACGCGCCTGCAAGCCCGCTCATGAAAAATACCGGCACGATCGCCAGCACAATGATTAGCGTGGCGTAGATGATTGGGCTGCGCACTTCGAGCGAAGCTTCGAGGATGATCGAAGCGGTTGATCGCGTGCCGCCCGCCAGCCGCTCCTCGCGGATGCGGCGCACGATATTTTCGACGTCGATGATGGCATCGTCTACAACGGCGCCGAGCGCAATCACCAAACCCGCCAGCACCATGGTATTCATGGTTGCCCCTTGCAGGTACAGCACCAATACGGCCGTCACCAATGACAGAGGGATCGCCACCAGACTGATCAGCGCGACGCGCCATTCATAAAGAAAGGCAATCAACACCACGATCACCAGGATGCACCCCGACAGCAGCGCCCAGGAGAGATTGTCGATCGCCTGCTCGATGAAGGTGGCTGGACGGAAAATATGCGCATCGATCTCAACCCCCGGCAGGCCAGGCTTCAAAGCCTCAAGCGCCTCGTCGATCCCCTGCGTAATCTCAAGAGTGTTACCCCAGGGGAACTTCTCCACCACCAGCAACAACCCGGGGTGGCCGTTGATGATCGCATCACCGATCATCGCCTGATGATCCTCCTTGACATCGGCGACCTCGCCCAGAGTAAGGCGGGTGCTGCCCTCATCCTTGAGCGTCACCCTGGCAAGGTCGGCGGGCGTGATGATTGGCAGAACATGCCGGACACTCATTCTCTGGTTCGGCGTGTCGATCCAACCCCCGGTTCCGATGTGGGCGCCCGAGGAATATTTCAGCAGGCCCACGTCGAGAGCGTCGGCAGTGGTCTCCATCACGTCATCGAGGGTGACGTTGTTCGCGGCGAGCCGCTTGGGATCGACCTGCACCTGCAGCATTTTCAGGCGCTCGCCCCAGATCGCGACATTGGCCACCCCTGGGACGCGCAGCAACCGTTCATCGATCTTCCAATAAGCGGTCATCGAAAGGTCGTTCAGGGACATCGTGTCTGACGACAGTCCGATCATCAACACCCGCCGGCTCGCCGACAGCGGCGGCAACATGAAGGGTGGGCTCGCCCACGTCGGCAGCGTGGGCAAGACGATGGCAACCCGCTCCTGCACTAACTGGCGCGCTTCGGTAAGATCGGTTCCGCGCTCGAACTCGAGCATGATCGAGGAGAGTTGGGCGACCGATTTTGACCGCATGACGTGCAACCGCGGCAGGCCGGCCATGGCCTCTTCGAGCGGCACCGTCACCAGCGCTTCAACTTCCTCGGGGAACAGTCCCGCGCTCGGCGTTTGGATCTCGACCAAAGGGGGTGCAAATTCGGGAAAGACGTCGACCGGCATATGATAGAGCTGCGCCATGCCGGCAACCATCAACACGATCGCGGTCGCCACCACGATCCAACGAAACCGCATACTTGCTGCGACAATCGCTCGAATCATCGCTGGGGCATCCCGCCGATGGTCACTCTCCCTCTCCCACGCCGAACTCTGCGCCCCGAAGCTCGGGAACGCCGACGGTGACGACGTTCTCGCCAGCCGTTACGCCCCTGGTGAGAAAGATGTGATCGTCGTCCATGAAGTCGATGGCAACGTGCTTGCGCAGGAAGGTGTCGGGAGCCGAGCTGACATAGACCCACGGCTCTCCCTCGGCGTCGTAGATCAGCGCCGAGTGAGGAACGGCGATACGCCGCCCCACGTCTTTTCCCTCACGTGAAGCCTCGATCTCCTTAACCGGCGCCGTTTGGACGTCGAGGTGGGACATCGCGGCTTCGGTGAAGATCAGGGTCTTGGCGCCTGTACCGGGGGTGTCTTCAACCTGGACGTTATCGTCGTGTTCGGCTTCGTCCTCCTCGCCAAAGCTCGCCATGGTCGCCGACAA
>Ga0164303_10000390_pt1 | contig 9998 bp, 14 predicted proteins | sample Whisoiple_207_MG_FD_109715 | JGI IMG/M metagenome (GOLD analysis project Ga0164303, IMG submission 109715) | Soil microbial communities amended with pyrogenic organic matter from upstate New York, USA - Whitman soil sample_207_MG | ecosystem: Environmental > Terrestrial > Soil > Agricultural...
ATAAGACATCAAGACAACATTACCAAATGAATGCTGTACAACGTAAAATATAGCTGTAAGCCTTCAATTACGCAACAGGTCTAATGACCGACCAAATTAGTCATATAACAATAATTATGGTTTGCTTAAAGAAAGTGTATTAAGATGGCATTTTAGCAGATGATATTTTATTATACAAGACTTGATTTGAATCAAAATCTGGCTTTAGTCAGAATAAAACTAAAGGTTTATCTAACGAACAAAGCGATAAATTTTAAATTGCCTGACAAGAATGAATCTAAAGTTCCAGGCGCCATCAAAGATATTATGATTGTTGTTATAGGCGTTGCAATTGTTTGGTTAGGTTTGCGATTCGCTTTTGGAACAAATAATCCGTTTTACGTAGTATCGAGTGGAAGTATGATCCCTGTTCTAAACATCAATGATGTGTTGATCGTTAAAAATGGAAATAGTAATTCTTTTGATAATTCTGGAAATAGTAATTCTTTTGATAATCTCAAAATTGGCGACATCATTGTCTTCCATGCTGCCGCTGAAGATAGAGTAATAGTTCATAGGATTGCAAATATTCAGACTGGTTCCCATGGAGAAAGAATTATCACCACAAAAGGTGATGCCAATGATGCATCAATACCGGGGGTTGATAATCCTATTAGGGTACAGCAGTATGTTGGCAAGGTAGTATATGTTATTCCAGGCCTTGGACTAATCACCAAAGTCATTAGTCCTCCAGTAAACTACATTATTATAGCTATTATTCTAGCAGTTTTATTCGTCAACAGGATGGGACGAAGGAAAGATGCAGAAACATCACAACCACCGTCTACAGGAACCGCAGGAACTTTCTCGCCACCACCATCGCCGCCCCCAGATTAACCGCTTTGGGTCGATAAAACACCAGCAGATATTTATTGCGATAATAATAATTGATGTTTCAGACAGTGCTGGAAAGGAAGGACAGCACATGTTATTCCGGTTTTATTATTATTTGATTATCACATACTATCCTTTAGTAAATTCCCGTATCCATTATTTATTAGAAAGTTTTTAAGCTTTATCTTTTGCTTTTCTCCATTTCACTAGACACTCCTTAGAAGATCATTGATATTACACTGTATCTAGGAAAAATAATACTGCAAATCTCTTGGTTATTGCATAGAAATAAGTTCAGTCGACTTTTATCTGAAACTGGCTTTGTAATATGTGATCTAAAGCTTGTACATCGAGCCTAAACATGGGTATGACAGGAACAATTGGAACAGTAATTATTGGAATAATAGTATTATTAATAATAATAATTGCAATCGCTGTATTTCTTGTAAAAGTTCTAGCACAAATCTTTGTAGGTCTAATCATTTTAACCGTAGGTGTTGATGTAGGATTTTGGCTCTATGGAAAAATGAAGACCAGAATATAAGAGTGATATTATACACGGTACTGGAGAGTAACTGTGTGTAATTCCAAATCATGACTGACTGCGGACAGTAAATGTGGCAAGGAACATGATGGTAACGCATAAGACTCGAATAACAACCTAGCAACCTATCGATCGACTATTTATGAGGAATTGCATGGATCTCTAGCTTCTTCAAAGCTCTGTACTTGTCAACTAAAGCGCGTACTGTACTGTGTGTCCTACAACATGCTACCATTAGCATGTTCTTTGAGGAATCAGTCTGCTTGTTGTTGTACGTGCATGGATTTCTTATGCGTGATTGGACTATAGTTAATATTATGTGCAAACATGATGTATACCAGTTTCGAGGTTCCGCTAAATGATAGTACAGCAATTAATCTGCGATATATGCAAAAGAGTCGTTTTGGAGAAGGAAGGGGAGTTGTATCTGAATAAAGGAGAATTCCCAATATCTAATGAAGAAGCGATGATGTTAGACAAGGAACATAGAGGACATCAATGTCATATAGAAGTTGTAGAGAAGGAGATATAGCGTAATTTTTTATTTTTGATATTCTGTTTTCATTATTGATGTTTTAAGAATTTGTTTATCGATATCGACAGTATCTTACCAAGGTAATTTCTTTATATTGTGCCAAACAGTTATGGTTGAATCATCATTCAATGCTGATATGTTAGTTGGTTACACAAAGCTTAATTCATTGTTCCCTTTTGATAAAAATGTGCGTATGTATAAGAAAGAAAGATGCATAGATGGAGAAACATGTCTAAAAAAAGCAATGACCATAATTGTCGCATGAATATCGTGATCGAATTTACATTAGAAAAGATATAATCTTAAAATTAACAGAGTATGGAGAGCTAAACCAGACTTCTCTATTAAGCTATTGTGGTCTTAATCTTGTGAAGCATAAACCGATATTAGATGACATGGAACAAAAAGGAATTATAACAAAAACCGAAGAGCCGTGGGGTAATAAGAAAACGATAATTAAGTATAAAGTTACAGAAAGGGGTAAAGAATTTTCCAGGAGGATATTGGAACCATACGAGGAAATGTTTCCAAGAAAGGATTCACCCTCCCCATATTCCAGATCATGATTACATCATTTCTGTCAGCCGGAGGCTTATTATGATAAAATTGATGCCGGTAACAAAGTTAGCCAAACATTTTAAGAGTCCATTATATCAAAAGACTGTACAAATGCCTCCTCCTTCTGACTATAAAGATGATATTGATCATCATACAAATGATAACGAGAAGAAGGAGGACCAGGAAGAAGGGGGGGAGTTGGAGATAACGCCACAGGCCAGTGGTGGTAGTGACGGTAGTGACAACAATAATAGATCTAGTAACAATAATGTGACTGTCTTTGAATTGCTGGATGAATTAATATTCCATATGAATACTACGAAGAACATTTTTACGTTGCTGATCTTATCTTCATTTATACTTGCACCAATAGCTTTGATAGTGGCGGGTATACTTGTACTTCATCCATTTTTCCTATATAGAATTTTGTATAGATTACCTACAGTAGGTGGCATCTTGCTACTTTTTATTTCAGTTTCAATAATGTTATCTTCAATCTGGTTATTTATTGGAGCAAGTGAACAGAGATTCTTTTCTCAATGGAATAAGAAATTCAGCAGATACAAGTCTAAGAGGAAGCAGGTTGACAAGGAATTAGGCCGTTAGTAAAAATTAGAAGAACATAAAAGGTATGTCGGGAGGAAGGGAGTTTAAGCAAATTGATGCAGGTAGATGATTGAAGGATGCAGATGCAGATGTCTTTTATGACAATCTTGTCGCATAATATCTGCTTCTACCTCGAAGATCTAGAAACAGACATATCTGTCTAACTGCTAATACCAACGGTTTATCTAATGTCCATGTCAAACAAACCGATAACATGGTTCAATGGTTTTATTGGTGTGGGTTATCGTTACTACGACATTCACATGAACGTTTTCCCTATATTTGAGAATAAAATATATGCCTTTAAACTATGGAACAAAACTATAGATTGGTGGTCTGATGACCAAATTAAACTTAGGTTCATTGAAGGGGCGAGCAACTACTGGTTTATCCTTTATGGTGGTTCAAAATATAAAAACGATAACACGGGATTTGTAAAAAATGTTCCAATATCTGAAAACTATCAGCGTTTTAAGGAGGGCTATGAACAGAAAGCTATTATACGCTTTGGCATTTACAAGGAAAATAAAAAAAGAAAGGACGATGACGAAAAATTTGATCTTGAACTTTTGAAAAAGTCAAAATCAGTTTATGATATCAAATTTCTGCAATATTACAATCTTACCTCTGAAAGTATAGAGTGGAGATGCATCCAGACCAATCGGAGTAATGCAAATGCTTAAAAAGTTTAGTTGTATTGAGGGATGCTCGGATTGTTGTGTGTATCGTGAGTATTATCCTTCTATTGAATATGGAAAAATAGGTGTTTTGATACTTCCAGAAGAAAAGCCAAAAGTCGAAGCAATAGCTGCCAAAACTGACACAAGTGTGAAAATTATTCCTAGATTGGGACTTGGTAAAGGCAAAAAAAGGAGCAGGGATCCGAAAAAAATTGTTGCCTACCAAATGATGGGAAAGAACTTGGATGGTGACCTATGTCCTTTTCTAGATATTAAAAGTTCGCAAAGATCGCCGCATGGCGGCTTTAAATGCAAAATTTATGAGGAACGACCGTTAGCTTGTCGCGCGTACCCTGTTATTGAAGAAAATAGTATTAATTCAGTACAGTTGGATAGAAAATGTACATTTTGTTGTAAGCATTCGACAACAACGACAACAACAACAACAACAACAACAACTGCTGACAAGAACGGTTTGCAGAGGGAAATCGAAGCCCTATCTAAAATTAAAGCAGGAGTCTGTGTAAACGAAAAAACCACTGTATGGAGGTATGCGACAGCAATTGGAGATGAAGAGAACAGAACCAAGTTATTACCAGAGGGTTGGGTTCTTCAAGATATATAGAATACAGGCAAAAAAGCATCTCGGGATGATGCAACATGCAGTGAGGAAGGAGGGATTTTCGTCATCATGAATGAATAACATTGATTTGATCTACCGTCTCAATGTTATTCGTGATTTTTACTTTTTAGGATCATTTTAGCTCGTAAATACACACATATTTATAATATCTACAAACAAAATTATCATTATAGGTAAAATATGCATTTTAAAGGTTAAATACCGTCAGAATCAAAGTAACCAAGTCTTTTATTCCTGCACTATGTAGGCTTTTTATAGAAGATGAAAAGTGAATGTATTAGTAGAATAGAGGGGGGAAACAAATAAATCTAAAGAGTCATCCCTTTTTAATAATGAATAAAAAGCAGACTTTTAGTGCGATACTAGCGGGGATTGCAATTTCTGCAATACTAGTAACATCATCATTAATTACGGGAAGTCAGATTTCACACCAGGCACTAGCACAACAGGGAGGTACGACAAGTCCTCCGACAACAGCGCCTCGAATTTCAACACCACCAACTACATCTACATCAAGTAAATCAACAAGCGCAGGCGGCGAACCAGGTTTGGGTAAAACTGTCACCCTGACGGGAACAGTTTCTTCTACGGCAAGCCCGTTGGCTGGTCGTATGAAAGACCAGGTTGCGGTAATCTTGCCACCTAGGAAAGATGGAGGAGTCTATACAGGTGTAATTACATTCACAGGCAGCAAAGGAGTACAACCTGAAGTATGGAATCAAGTAAACGTAAATGCGAGCACACCGATACCTAGAGCATTTGGATCAATAGCAATTTCTCCCTCACCAACTGGCAAAGGTTCTGTTGCTACTGCCCTAGTAGGTTCTCCAAGCACTTCAAATTCTGTCCCATTTACAGGTAATGGCCTGGCACTTCATGGTCGTTCACCGTTTATTGCGACATACACTATCACTGCAAGTGTTGCTCCGACAAAAAATATGAATAATTTAAGTAGTACAATGGCTGCAGCAGCTGGCACACTTGGTGGCAGCGGTGCAACAACTGGCGGTAGTTCTGGCGGTAGTTCTGGCGGTAGTTCTGGCGGTAGTTCTGGCGGCGGTGCAACAACCGGTGGCACAGCATTAGGCGGTGCACCCAGCGGTACAATGTTAGGCGGCGGTGGAGGTAGCTCAGGCTCTGGCGGTGGCTCTCGAGGCAGATAAGAAAATCCAATACATTCAATAATTGACGTAAATTTTTTTCTTTTTCTTTTTCTTTATCTCTATATCTGGTTTCGAATCTTGATAGTTACGTTTCCTTTTATGCTTCTATTTATTTTATATATACTCTAAAGTATACTCTAAACAGACATGCTAACAAATCTACGATACAGGACAATCTCTCCTTTTTTTACTTCCAAAATTCTGTTTGATGGTATGAGTTCAAAATTTTCAGATATCTTTAAAAATTCTGGAAGGGGGACCTCAATAATCGAATCAAAGTCACGGTAACTGATTGAATAAAGATCAGGATTGTCTGCATACAAAGCTTTACTAAAAATCTCTCCAAGCTGACCCTTCTTCCTTGTCATATTTTATAGTTCATCAATCCTCCTGCCTCAACTATCTTTGCAATCAACTCTGGAAACGGCTTCATACTGTAAGATTCGTTTATTGTCAAATTAACAATCCTGTTATGTTTGATATCTATTTCAACTTCATCCTTGTCTGATATTTTATCCACAGTTGATTCTTCGATTTCTATTGGAAGCAAGTATCCACCATCTACAGCATTTCTGTAAAAGATTCTTGCAAATGAAGGAGCTAAGATTGCTTTAATGCCTGCATAGGATAGAGCAATAGGTGCATGTTCTCTGCTTGAACCACAGCCAAAGTTACTTCCCGTTACCAAAAAATCACCCTGTCCCACTTTTGCCGAGAATTGGGGATCGAGTCCCTCCATAGCATGTTTAGCTAATTCCTGGTGGTCATGAATCTTAAGGTAGGGGCCGGGAATGATAACATCGGTATCAATATTTGCCCTTTTGTATTTATGAACTATGCCTCTCATCATTATCATCATTCTCTCGTGTAGAGACTGACCCCATCTCTAATACCATCTTTTACCTTCAATTAGCTACATCCCTTGGATCCGTAATCTTGCCTGTCAGAGCAGATGCTGCAACTACAATTGGTGATGCGAGGTACGTCTGCGATTCTACATGTCCCATTCTGCCTGGGAAGTTTCTATTCGTGGTACTAACACATATCTCATTCTTGCCAAGTACGCCCATGTGAGCTCCGCAGCAGGCTCCACAGGTAGGAGGTCCAATTACTGCGCCTGCCTCTAAGAAAACGTTCAGCAGACCTTCTCGCATAGCCTCCATGAAAATTGATTGAGCGGCTGGTAACACTTCCGTCCTTATCTTTACTTTCTTGCCTTTCAGTACGTTAGCGGCCAGCCTCAAGTCTTGAAGTTTTGCACCCGTACATGAACCAATGTACGCCTTATCTATTTCTACTCCTTGTAGTTCCCGGGCTGCACTCACATTTCCGGGAGAGAAAGGTTTGGCTACAATAGGTTCCAACTTGTCGATCTCATAGGTATGTGTCTCCGAAAACTCTGCATCAATGTCTCCTAGCACAGGAAAATATTGAGTGTCGGTCCTTTTGCGTAAGTATGCATCAGTTATGGCGTCCGGTTCAATAATTCCATTCTTTGCTCCAGCTTCTGTAGTCATGTTGGTAAGTGTCAGACGCTCGTCCATTCCAAGTTGCTTTATCGCACTTCCAGAAAACTGCATGGTCTTGTAATTTGCGCCGTCGGTTCCAACATCACCGATGATTTTCAATATGATATCTTTGGCCATGACATAGTCTGGTTTTTTCCCCATTAGTTTGAACATCATCGTCTCAGGTACTTTAAACCAGATCTGACCGTTCATAAGAATATAAGCGATATCTGTATGACCAAGTCCAGCAGCAAATGCTCCCAATGCACCGGTAGTATTAGTGTGAGAGTCACCGCCGACATAGACCTCACCGGGGAGTACGAGCGCTTCTTCATGCGATAATGTATGGCAGATGCCGTATTGGCCCATGCCGTATTTAAAATGTTTTTTTATCCCAAATTTCTTTGTCCAGTTAGATAATGTGATTATGTTCTGGGCTGAAACTATATCTGCAGCCGGCACAAAATGATCTTCTGTTACCCAGACCCTGTTTGGATCCCAGATACGTTCAAGCGTTTTCCCTTTTTTTTCCCATTCATTAAATACTTTGATTACTCCTGGTCCTGAAACATCGTGCATCATTACTTTGTCTATCCTTGTAAATATTACATCTCCGGGTACAACAGTAGGTTTGGAAGATGCCCGCGCCAGTATCTTTTCGGTAATTGTCATTCCCAAATTGGATTCACACTATTTATGTAAGACCTCCCTATGTGATGACAGATTAAAACTTTGTGAATTGAGAGAAAACAAGTATATGATGATATGTAGCTATAATTAGATAGATTGGAAATTCTACCGATATCATTACCGGTTAAAAAAAGCAGATTTGATCTTTTTGTGAGTTTGACTCGCTCTGGTTTTAAATTTAGAGAAAGTGACATTCTGGTTTTATCAAGTAAGTACGTTTCCATGAGTGAGGGCTCGGTCTTGAATTTGAATAAAGTCAAGACCAGCGAAAAGGCACGAAGTCTTGCCCTTAAATATCACATGGAAGCAAAAATTGCAGAGGTTACTTTAAGGGAGTCTGATTATATTTACAAAGGAATTCCGGGTTTTTTGCTTGCCGTTAAAGATGGAATGATGGCTCCTAACGCAGGTATCGACAAGTCAAATGTACCTTCGGGATTTGTGATATTATATCCACGTGAGCCCTTCAAATCTGCAGAGAACCTGCGGCGAAGATTTCTTGTCAATTTAGGTATAAAAGTCGGTGTTGTCATTGCAGATAGCCGTTTGATGCCTACACGAATTGGGACAACAGGTGTAGCAATAGCCAATGCAGGATTTGAACCTGTTGAGGATCAAAGAGGAAAAAAGGATTTGTTTGGCAATGTCCTCAGAGTTACATTCATGGCTGTTGCAGATGGCCTAGCGTCTATGGGGGTGTCAGTTATGGGTGAGACTAATGAATCAACCCCTGTTGCAGTAATACGACAGATAAAAGTGACTGCTACAAATAGAAAACTCTCTTCACATGACATCGTGGTAGATCCAGTACAGGATATTTATGTCAGAGGACTACAACGCTGAGATTATTTGTCCTATACAAACAGATTTTCATTACACAGCGTTTTAATATTCCATATTATGACATATGATTGCTATTATATACATGTCTGAATTCCTGACGATATATCCTAGGCGTATAAATGTAGTAAAAGGGTTACAAGATTTTATCCGTCGTGAAGAAATCGAGCTTGATCATTTGAGTTTGATGGTTAAAATCAAAAAAGACGAAATAATCAGTACACTGACTTCAGAGGGTTTCAGACGAGTCAAATGGGAGAACAAAAAGCCCTCTCAGATAGGTAGTGGATTTACAAAGAGGCTGACTAAGCCTTGGGAAATGCATGTTAGGCTACTGGATATGCAACAGGGTTTGATTGCAATCCAGGCAGAAGTAGAAATATCCAGAAAATACATTCAACATATCCGCTCAGTAAGAGCTCCAGTTATTTATGAAATAGAATCTATCTTGAAAAAACACAGTATAGAATATAGAATATGGAATGGAAAAGTCAGGGATTATATCACCAGCATTATTGACAATCACCAGATTAAACTCCACGCTCCAAAATTACCCGCTATACCTTGGAAACCAATGTTAGGCGTTATAATAACTATAGGGCTAATGAATGCGCTAAAATTTATGGGTATAAATTTGTAAGTGTTCGTCGATAGCTGCAATGAGGTCGACCAGATCAAGAATATAGTTATTATGAGATTCTATCCAGTTGATCCCATCATATGTGTTAAGTTTTGTAACGTCGTAAGATGAACATCTCGGATAACTGTGGTATATTCTGAACCAATGTGCCTTACCTTCATACCATACTGCTGACCTCTTCTTTATGCTATATGTTCATTTATTAACAAGAACGAGTAACCAGGAATTAATTGCCCAATATCCGAATGGTCAGTGCCAGGTCTTATTTCGCTAGGATGAATGAAAATAGAAACGATAATTGGTTGACTGAGGGTCAATTATTAAGAGGAACCGAAGAATTCTTTAAATTAAATGATTATTCTGTTATAGAAAATAATAAGGTGCTCGGTCAAGGAACAAGGATTTTTTCATCGCCTATAGTAGCGTCCAAAAGAACAAATTACGAAGATGAAGAAGCGGTTGAAACGATGGTAACTGTTTTCAAATCCAAGATTAAACAATATGATCTGAGCTTTTTTGGGTTTGTTGAATCAATAGTATTTGACGTTATCGATAATTATGATCTAACAAATCTGATGCTAGTAACCGATTCCTTATCTTATTGTCACTTTATCAAAAATGAAGAAATTGGCGTTGCAATCGAAAATATGATGAGAGATGGACTATTTGTTTTGTTTCTTAACCACCGATTTGCGTATGCTTTATTTGACAAATATGA
>Ga0164303_10000391_pt1 | contig 9995 bp, 5 predicted proteins | sample Whisoiple_207_MG_FD_109715 | JGI IMG/M metagenome (GOLD analysis project Ga0164303, IMG submission 109715) | Soil microbial communities amended with pyrogenic organic matter from upstate New York, USA - Whitman soil sample_207_MG | ecosystem: Environmental > Terrestrial > Soil > Agricultural land...
AGCCGGAAAGCGATACGAGCCGCCAACTCTGGTAATGTTTTCCGGGGCGACCAAGTCCGGCTGCGGATTTGCGCAGGCCGCAATGGGTCCGTTCTATTGCCCGATTGACCAGAAGGTCTATCTCGACACGAGCTTCTTCCAGGACCTTGAGCGGCGCTTCCGCGGTTGCGATGTTGGCAGTAAAACCTGCCAGTTCTCGCAGGCCTATGTGATCGCGCATGAGATTGGTCACCACGTCCAGAACCAGCTCGGCGTTTTGCCTCAGGTGCAAGAGCAGCAACGTGGGATGGACAAGGCGGAGGCCAACAGCTTACAGGTCCGCGTAGAACTGCAGGCGGACTGCCTCGCCGGCATCTGGGCAAACCGTGCCCAGGAGAAATGGCAATTTATTGAGCCAGGGGATGTTGAAGCAGCGATGACGACCGCTTCGGCGATCGGTGACGATCGATTGCAGCGGCAATCCCAGGGTTATGTCGTTCCGGACGCGTTCACCCATGGCACCTCGGCGCAGCGCACGCGTTGGTTCATGACCGGATTGAAATCAGGCGATGTCGCGAGTTGTAACACGTTCCAGACGCAACAGCTTTGATTCCTGCCATTCACCGGAGCGGATGTACCGAGCCGGTGCATAGCCTTCTTGTCGCGAGTACGAGCATCTAGCGATGCAAGGGAGTGTCCATCATGAGCATCTTTGGAAAGATTATGTCATCGATCTTCGGCCATGCCAGCGCTCAGACACCACAGGCTGCGCCTCCACCGGGTGGTAAGACTTCGACGTCGGCCGGCGCGGGCTCCGCTCCCGCAGCTTCAGGCCCAGCTAGCGCTCGCGGGGGTGGTGAATCATCCCGCAGCCCCTTCTTAGACGGAAATATCTTTTCCCCTCGTCGTTCGGTCGCTTGTGGTGTACGCTTCGATTTTAGGGTGACCTGAGGTTTATCGCTGCCACATTCGGCCGCCGCAGCGATTTGTCCGTCGGCAACACCGTCTATCACAAAGGACGGCATTTGCACGACAAACATCGCTACAGCAAGTCCTAGGAGGGGAACGGTCATGCACAATCGTCGTTCGCTTGCCGTCGGGTTTATGTGCATTCTGGTACTTGGCATTTTGCCGACACACTCCCATGCACAGGCAACGCCGCCCGCCTCAGGGGAAAAGGTTTTGGGACAGCCGTGCAATCTTCTGCACGATCGGGTTCCGGTCAGTGAAACGGACCCAACGGCAGCAAAACCTATCACGTTAACGCCTTTACTGGCGCCGGAGTTCGTGCCCGGCAAGACCACCCTCGATCCAAAGATTAAGAATAGAATTCTGAACTTGGGCTTGCCTTGTCAGGAAAACGTGGATGTCAGCGGTCCCGATGACAGCATGACTGCACTGGAAAATCTTCAGCGCGGATTCGATTTCTATTCCTGGCTGACCTTCATCGCTCTGAATTCTCCTGCTGACGGACGGTCAATCGAACAATCTAATCCGGACACCAGAACAAAATGGGAGAGCAGGAATAATTTCATGCATCTGCTCGACGTCATGATCAAGGACCCGGTCCCGGGAAAGAATGAGCCCAAGTGGCAGAACAGGGAAATCCCGAAAGAATGCGTCGGTAAATACAAAGATAAAATCAAAAACATAAATGACATGATGGTCATTGAGATGATCGAGGAGACGTTTAACGAACCTTTCAAGACCGGGGCGTTGATCGATCAGCAAGGCAATTACGCCCTGTTCGATATTCTGATGAACAAACAGATGTTCGATTACATTGTCGAAAACAAGCTCTACAGCAAGACGGCGCAAATGGAGAACGCTGGGTTGAAGGTCGATTTTCCATCCGGATTTAATCCTGAGAAGGGCAAGATCGAAGGCGGCGACCCGGGCGCGGTCATGATTAAAGTGTCATGGAAAGTGATCGAGTCAGAGAAGGAGAAACAGAAATTCCACACCGTCGACGCGCTTGTTTTGATGCCGCGGCATGATGAGAAGGTTGACAAGTCTGAACCGCCTTGTTTGCGCAAGACACTGGGACTCGTCGGATTTCATGTCGGCCACAAAACGGTCAACCGGCGACAGTGGATATGGACGTCGTTTGAGCATGTCGACAATGTGCCCGAGGACGAGGAAATCAAGAGCGGCAAACTCAAGAAATCGTATAATTTCTACAAAGTGAATTGTGGCGGTGCATGCTCGGTGAATCAAACACCCCCGCATCCATGGGAGCCGACATACGCCAACGAGCTGAAATTCCACGACCGTTCGTTCAGGAGCCAGATCACCCGCGTAGTCCCTCTGACGGACGAAACAAGAGATATGAATAAGCGATTCCAAAGTATCCTCGAGAACACCGTATGGAAGAATTACATGCTGCTGAGCACTCAGTGGCCGAGCGATTTCGGTTGTTCGAGGAGAGGTGACCCCAAGGAGAAAGTAATTCCCGCCAGCAAGCAGCCGACCGATTTCAACAAGCAGCCGGACATGAATTGCGGAGCGACTCCAACCTTTCTTGCAAACTCTACGCTCGAAACCTATAGTCAGGGTCAGGTGCCGCTCGCGTCGTCGAGCTGCATGGCCTGCCATGGAAACGCGGTGAGTCACCAGCGACGCTCGCCAAGCGCCAATCCCAATGACCCTGACAATTTCTTTAATCAGTCGGACTTCACATTCATGCTCGAAAAAGCGCGCTGAGACCTTACATGCGCGCGATCGAAGCGAGTATGAGTAATTAGTATTGAAAAAAGGGGCCGTACCGATGGACGATTTACCGCATCAAGAGCGACGCGCGATCGTGCGAACTGCAAAGGACGACGATCAAGGCGGGATCACGCGGCGGACGGTACTCACGGGCGCGGCGGCTGCCACCGCAGTGGCGACTCTTCCGGTGGTCGACAGGCCGCCGGCAAGCGCCGCCCCCAGCCCCGATCCGAATCCGCAAGATATGGTCGCCTTTATTTTGTTGTCGTCGGCGCTCACCGGGATTGCCGAAACCAGGTTGGCGCCTGGATTTAGTTTTCCGAAGCTATCGGAGCCGCCGACACCTATTGATTTTGAGAAATTGAATCCCGGTTCAGATCCGGTCGACGTCAAGTCGGAATATTTTAAGTGGGTCAACAAAAGACATCCAGCGACATTCGAGAAGTTGCGGCGGATTGCCAAAGACAATCTAAACGCACCACCCAATCGTGAGCTGGCAATCATCGGAAAAATCCCGACCGTGGACGATACCGAATTGACGCAATCCGAGATTGATCTCAAATATCTGGCGCGCAGCATCGTTTTGATGTGGTATTTGGGCGCTTGGTACGATCCAGACAACTTGCAGACACCAAACGCTTCCAATTTCGAAGTTATTTCACCGAAGGCTTACACCCAAGGATGGGCCTTAAAGGTAGCCCAAGCCCATCCAATGGGGTTTAGCGAAATGCAGTTCGGCTACTGGACGCGGCCCCCCAATCCTCGCGGCGACTTCATCGGATAGAGCCAACTAAATCTAGGAAGGAGCCCAACCATGGCCGCCGAATCGGACGTAGAATGGGATGTCGTTATTGTCGGGTCCGGCTTCGCCGGCGCCTTGATCGCAAACGAGTTGGGCAAAGCCCACAAGAAGGTCCTTGTCCTCGAGGCCGGCGCAGGAGTGCCTCCCAACATTAATGCTTACATGAGGCGGTTCTATTCGGCTGCAGCCAAGGTGCCGGAAAGCCCTTATACACCGGAGATTTTTGGCCCGAAGGGCTTGAGCGATCCGAACAAAGTAAATGCCGGGCGGCCGACCGTGCTCAGTACCGGCGCCAAAGGAGGTTTCGGCGATTGGACGGACCCAAATCAAAGCTACCTGATTCAGAAGGGTCCCTTCCCATTCAGCAGCACTTACGACCGTGTCGCCGGCGGCACGTCTCATTGGCTCGGCACCAGCCTGAGGTTTGTGCCGAACGACTTCAAGATGAAAAAACTTTACGGAGCGGCGACGCCGCAATTCGTGGATTGGCCGATCGAGTACAAAGATTTGATATCGTGGTACGGCAAAGCTGAGGAGGAGATCGGCGTCTCGGGGGACGTGAAAGACCAGAAGTATCTCGGCATCGAATTTCCGTCTGACTACGCTTACAAGATGCGGCAAATTCCGAATTCGACGACCGACCAAGCCGTCAGTAAGGCCGTAGATGCCATGACGGAAGACGAGCTGAAATTTTTGCAAAGGGACAGCAGCATTGATAAAATCCGTGTCCGGGGTCTGCCAGCAGCGCGAAATTCCGAACCCTATCATAATCGGCGTGCCTGCGCTGGCAACACGAATTGCATTCCGATCTGTCCTATCCAAGCGAAATACGATCCCACGATTGCGTTGAATGACGCGATGGCTACCGGCTTCGTAAAAATGCGGGAGCGAACGGTCGCCAGCGAGATCGTCGTCGGCGAAAACGGCCGCATCAGCCAGATCAATTTTATTCGCTATAAGGATGATATTACGCTTGACGCAGGGCCGAAACCCGAACGCGGATTCGTGAAAGCCAAGATCTATGTGATCGCGGCGAATGCGATAGAGACGCCTCGACTGTTGTTGATGTCGAAAAATGGCGGCCGAACAAACAACGGCGTGGCGAACAGCAGCGACATGGTCGGGCGGAACCTGATGGATCACCCTTATTATGTTGCATGGGGCTTGGCGCCGGAGCCGCTATATCCCTATCGCGGTCCACTGATCACTTCGGGTATCGGAGATTTGTGTGACGGACCGTTCCGCAGCGAGCGCGGCGCGTTTCGTATGGACATCGGCAATGAGGGCTGGAATTTCGTCATAGCAAGCGTCGCAGGCGGCACCGATCCCAACATAACGACGCTCGACTTCGTCAACGGCATGAATAGAAGCAAGCTTAACCCTGGCAGCCAGGCTTTGTTCGGTACCGAGTTGGTCAAGAGGCTGAACGAAAAGTTCACGCGTCAATTTCGGTGCGGTTTTCTCATCGAGCAAACACCGGACCGCGACAATCGGGTTACCTTGTCGGAAATTAGGGACGGCTTGGGATTGCAACGACCGCAGATTTCCTACGATCTTTCCGAATATACCAGGAAAGGATTTGTTGCCGCGTACCGGTTCAAGAACCTTCTTTTCCGGAGAATGGGGATTACTGAAGAGAATGACTTTACGACGGTCGGCCCGGACGATCCGACCCGTTTCGAAGAGGAAATTGACGGCAAAAAAGTTGTCCTGAACTATACAGGTGCCGGGCACATCATGGGAACTTACCGGATGGGCAACGATCGAGCCAACTCGGTGGTGGATAAATTCCAGTGCTCGCACGATCACAAAAATCTTTACCTCGTTGGTAGCGGTACGTTTCCAACCGGTGCAACGGCCAATCCCACGCTGACCATTGCGGCGTTGAGCTTACGGACCGCCGATCATATCATCAACAAGGCCCTCAAGTGATGTGCGGGCGAATTCGGTTCACGGTGATGCCGGGTACAACGACTATTCCTTGTTCTGGACGGATTCCTGGCGCTTAATCTGCCCGCCAACAAGCTGCCGGTGACAAATGATGCCCTCGATTTCCGCGGTCCATGGACCCTCTGGCAAAACGACTGAATACAAAACCCAACTCGGGACTGCCCATGAATAGCTCCGCCAAAGTGATGCATGTCGTTTTGGACTTCGACGGCACCTGCACTCAAATTCCTAAAGTCTGGGAAACTTACCTTGAGCTCTATTTTAAGGGTCTTGTGGAGGCGGGATTCAAGATCACGGGTAACGAGTGGCACGAGGCGTGCGCCGCCGTTCAGAAGCACTCGCCCCATGCCGGATGGACGGTGGCCGGCTGCCCGGCCGCCCCTGCGGCGGCAGACCCCTATATCCTGGCTGACGAGGCGGCGAGGCTGACCCTTCGACGGCGCGGCGACCGCACGCCGCTGTCTCCGGAGGTACATGCAAAGGCGTATGGGGCCGCCCCCGCCCCCTGGCGAGAGGAAGCGCTGGATACGTTTTCGCAACTAATCGATCGTGGCCTTCGGCTTCATTTCGTTTCCAATTCGAGCACTGCGGTGATCACCGAGCGGCTGAAGGAGTTGCTGGCCAACGGTACGTCTTTGGCCGACAAGATTTCGGTGCAGAGCGACGCTGGAAAGTTTCGCGTCTGTGAACTGGACTGGGACGACAAAACCTCGTCGTTGTCACCTGAAGCCAGAGCGCGATTTGGAGCGCTGCCGATCGCCTGGGATGGCGGTGAACGCGCCAAATCCATCGGTCGCCCGATCTATCTAAGACGCGGGGCATATTTTGATGCGATCAGCCGTGTGTTCAGTGGCGATTTCACCCTGTTACCGAATACGGTGTTTTGCGGCGACATCTGGGAGATGGATTTGGCCATGCCGCATGCTCTTGGGGCCAACGTGCATCTTCTCGATCGAGCCGCCCCGTTCAATACATACGAGCACGAAAAGCGGGCCATTGAAACGTACGGCCAGCGTGCGAAGGCAAGCGACGATCTCAGTGGCCTTTTGGCTTGGCTTTGAACGATCGCCTCAATTCGCCGCCGGGATGTTGCACACGCGCTTTAGGTCCATAAGTGTGCGCGAGTTCGCGGTGTTGTGGGCCCCTTTTGTCGCAAGGTCACCGGCGGTAACGCCGCAGAAGAACTGGAATGCAACTTGCAAGTCCCCAGCCAGGTGGTCGAAAAAGAGCGTGTCGATGACATTCTGGCCATGAAGGTTTTCGACCTTTTGGCCGATCGTCCTGTTGATATCGTGCGCGTGCTGGATCAGAGGCGACTTAGCATTTGACAGGTCCAACTGCCCGTAGGTCAGGTTGTACTTGTCATAGAACGTCTTCTTGATGGTGATCCATGCGCCGCCATACGTGTGATCTTGCAGCAGGAAAACCGCTCGTTTAACGCGGCAGACCAGAATCGTGGTGGCACACATCGGACATGGTTCGAGAGACGTATAGATCGTGGCGCCTTTGTTAAGAAAATCAGCCTCCTCCAAGCCGTCACCGTAGAACAGCTGCGATCGATAATAGTCCTCGACCGTCGTCGCAGAGCCGCGCGGTCTTTTTTCTCCGACGCGGGCAATGGCCGCTCGCAGCACCCTTTGTTCGCCGTGCTCGACCGGACTTTGGTGAGCATGGATCTGGTTTTGCTCAAGCGCCAGAACCTCGCCGTCCGCGTTGTCGATGACGAGGGCGTGGACGTTCAGACCGTGGAAATGCGTCGGCTGGGATTGATTGCCGATTGGGGAGCTGATCGGCGGATCGAAGCGCAGGTACAGGGAAGAGAGAAGACCCAGGAAAGCAAGCGCGTCACGTTCTGCACGAAAAAGCGCGTGGTCTTGGGGCGTTTCCATTCGTCACTCCTTCATTGACAAGCGCTGGATCAGGTTGCTTCGGCTCGCTGGCAATCAGCGTCAAGACAGATTACACCCCAAATATGGCAACAAGACCAGTTTGGGCGCCTGTCGGCCCTTAGTCCAAGTGCATGGGTCAGAGCCTGGTTGGCGTGAACATTTCTCTCCCGTTTGTGCACAATTTGGCCGGTCTGCCCGGTCCTTAATCATTCAACGGCTCTGACCAGTCCGCTTTTTTGTAGAAAGGGTGTGCCGAGCATGTTCAGGATACAAAGGCGGCAACAGTCGAAACGTCTCGGGATCAACCCAACGAGCAGTCGTTTCAATGAGACGCATGACTACTGGACGAACCAGAGCTCGGAGCGCATCTAGAACATCAGCCCACAAAGCATCTCCCATGGATGCCGCCATTGCCACCCAATCGGCTTTTGCCGGGGTCGATTCCACACGACCTATGGCCGCTCAGCGGAGCCGGCTGATGGTGCTATGGCTAACATTATATCCTGTCTGGCGGCAGCATTTTCGATAAATCAATCATATCCGCGAGCCCATCGGAGAGCTCGCTGGCGGCAATTTAGACGGATTGACTTGACCCAAGGTTGTGTCAACATCTGCTGGTTTTATTGCTCGACAAATGGTTTCGACAAAGGCCGGCTGTCTGGTCGCGACAGTGGCAGCAAGTGATACTGCGAGTCCCGCTGTGGCAACCAAAGGAAGTCGGCAAAAAGGAGCGGGCGATCGCGCCAAGGCCGTCGAGGTAACGCCGGTGGCGGGCCTTGCGCCTGAGCAGCCAGCAAGCGTTACGCTGCCTGATGCGGCGGTCGCTCGGCCTCCGCCGGTTACGAGCGATGCGGCTTCGGGTGCACCCGCAGCGACGATCGACCTGCAGATCACCGTCGTCCAGGGCGGCATCACCAACGCTAAGGTTCCGGTCGTCATCGGCACACGCTATGACGGCCTGCCTTTCGCGGGTCCAACGAGGGCTTTCGATCGGCTGCTCGATTCGTGGCTGACGCGCGCGGTCGACCTGGGAATCATCGGATCGAGTCTAGCCCAGCTCTTCCTGATCAATCTCGAGCAGTTTCAGCGGGCCGGCAGGATAAAGGCAGACAACCTGCTCTTGGCTGGCATGGGAGAGCCGGGTCGATTTGCCCAGGACAGTCTCCAGTTCGTCATTTCCAACATCGTCGTGGCAGTCAAGATCATGGGTCATGACGAATTCGCCAGTCCGCTGATCGGCATACGGCGGAACGAGCTTTCGGTCGCAGATGCAATTCGCGGCCTCGTCCAAGGAATTCATGACGGCTATGAGCGCATTTGTGTCATCGCCGACGATGATACGATGAACCGGAAAACCCTGCGGAGCGTGGCCGCACAGCGGCTTTCCGTGGTTCTGGTGCATGCCGATCTGGATAAATCAAAGGAAATCGAGGCCGAACTCGACGCGCTGTCGCACGAGAACCCGTTTCCGAACATAAAGCTGACCATCCGCCGCGGCCCCGACATCGACGCCGACCCGATTTTCGAACCTAGCCCGATCGATGTCGAACCAGACCGGCCGGTGAATTACCTCCGGATCACGCGAAGCAAATCGGCGGCGGCGGCGATGCGGGGCAAGTCCGTCTTCCCGGGGAAGCGTAAAAAGCCGGCGGCCAGCCCGGCTGTCGATCCCTTTATGACAGACTTATTTCAATTCTCGGCGTTGTCCGACGTGGCGGTCATTCCGCAGCGGGAGCAGGAGGTCAACACGCGCATCCTGTGTGACCTCGCCGATCAGATGACGAAAGATTGCACGCCGAAGGAACGGGAAGATCTCGGCGCTTTTTTTACGAATATTCTGATCCCCGACGACTTCCGGAAACTGACCGAAGGCTCTGCCAGCATCACGTTGGAGGTGGACGAAACAACGGCGGTGTACCCCTGGGAGATGGCCGCCAACAAGCGATACACGAAGTCCTCCTTCCTCAGCACCAACGTGGCCGTGTCACGTCAATTTCGCTCGGTGCTTTCGCCCCCGCCCGCCTCGCCCCCCGCGATGAACAACAGGCTGAATGCGCTCATCATCGCGGATCCCGCATCCGATGAATTGGCGCTGCCGCATGCAAGGGATGAGGGAGCCGCTGTGGTGGAGGTGCTGGAGCAGGCCCGGAAAGCCTGGGGCGGCCGGTACGACATCACAGCCAAAGTACGCATCGGCCCGTGCGGCGACGATGCCGGTCGCACGCTGCTCGATAAGTTGCGGGCTGAGAACCTATGCGTGGTGAGCACCGAGCCGTGCCAGCCGCTCGAACTCGCCATGCTGGTCGTCAACGAACAGTTCGATCTGATCCACTATGCGGGTCACGGCATCTCCGACCCGAAAACCGGGCAGACCGGTTGGGTTTTCGCCGGGGATTGCATTCTGTCGGCGAAGGAGATCTTCAGCGTCCGCCAGGTACCGCGGCTGGTGTTCGCCAATGCATGTTTTTCGGCCGTGACCAGCGACCACAATGAACAGCGAAAGCACATGACCGGCCTGGCCCAGGCGTTTTTCGCCCGCGGCATCCCCAACTTCATCGGCGCCGGCTGGCAGGTTGACGATGCCTGCGCGGAGGAATGCGCCAGATGGTTCTATGCCCGCGTCATGGGATTAAGCGGTCCAAGCGCTGCCGGCGGCCTTATCGGCA
>Ga0164303_10000397_pt1 | contig 9972 bp, 7 predicted proteins | sample Whisoiple_207_MG_FD_109715 | JGI IMG/M metagenome (GOLD analysis project Ga0164303, IMG submission 109715) | Soil microbial communities amended with pyrogenic organic matter from upstate New York, USA - Whitman soil sample_207_MG | ecosystem: Environmental > Terrestrial > Soil > Agricultural land...
ATCAACGAAATTGTCTACTTCTACTGATGCTGCGATTGAACCAAGCATAATGACCATTATGTATATCTTTTTCAGTCTCTGTATTTCTACTTCTTTAGGAATTAGTGCTGGCATCTGTGCCATGTTAGTTCATTATCTATCAGGTCAATGTATTACTTAAAGACTCTGTTAACAGAATTATCATTAATATTATAGAGTATTAAACTAATGCGACGCTTTTATATAGAAATTGTTATAAGTCTTCAGAATTAGAATAAGATTAATACTCCTATAGAGACTATCTCTATTGATAATCATAAGTGATAACCAGATAAATGCATTAGACATTACTTTGATAATTATCGATGATATGACTTATACGAATAAAGCTAACAAGCAAGACGCTAAGTCTTGTCGATGATGAAAACCTCTTTATTCATATCTCGGAAACTTTTTCGAGGATGTCTTTTGATTGCCAAAAAGTCAGAAGTGCCTTAGCCTGCTTATATCTAAGCCATGCGTAATCAACGTGTTCTTGAGAGATTGTTATTTGAGAATTAAACGTACTAACATGATAGAACTTTACCACCTTTTCAATCTCTGTGTCCTTCTTTAGGAAGGTATAGTTTACCTCGCCAAGATAGTTTAAAACTGCGAATCTCCTGATACCTGTTTCTTCCTGAATTTCTCTTCTGAGCGTTTGATAGTCAGTTTCTCCATTCTCTCTATGACCCTTAACAAAATTCCAATCTCCTCTAGGACTTTTCATCAGCAAAAACTGTCTAGATTTGCATTGTAGTCTAGATAATGATGTTCGAAACATGAATTGTGTCGGAGCGTACGAAATTACTGCACCCACTGATTCTTCGTAATCTCTTTTTCTTATTTGCAATTCCATTGTTATATCATGCAATTAGATACCGTTCGTGCCCTGGATTCAATTTTACCAAATATCGCTAGAATGTCTTCCCTCAAAGTCCTAAGAACATCTAAATGAATTACCAGAAGTACTTTTGCTATTTTCATCCTTTAACATGTGATTGGCATCCAAAACCGCGTCGATATCACAATTCGAGATAGATTTTGATTCGTCGTTTAGTGTAGGAGACATTAGGTCACCGCTAAAATTTGCATGGCCTAAACCAAGCGCATGTCCTAACTCATGTTTTGCAATCTGCTCAGTTGTATCAAAATCTAATTTTTCGCCAAAAATGGATTTCGATACAGTCGTTACAGCGTTGGTGATCTCGCCATTTTGAAGATTATAATTAATTCGCGTTGCTCCAGGCGCAATAGCCTTTAGATTAATCCCTTTATCAGCCAATTTCATATGTCGTACATTGCCATCCTGGGAAAATTTTGAATTAAACTTTAGGGTTATGTCTGCGCTATTGTCAGATGAGTCAAGCTCACTGAACTTTAAACCATCAATATGTTTAGTCCAATCGTCGATTGCACTACGCACCGCTTGTCCAGCCATAGCGTTCCCGCCTATGATCCTATATGTTAGGCCTCCATCACCAATCTTATTGGCAGCCCAGCTACAGCAGACTTGTATAGACGGCTCATTATCTGATACCTCGTTACTGTTCCGATCAGACGTGTGCGCTGATTTTTTTCCTTCAACTTGATTGTTAGGATGGCCGGCCCCAATCGTAGCTAAGGTAAAAAATGCGAAAAGTACAATAATAGTGAACAACAAGATCTTGGAGAACAATATAATTTCCTTGGCATTCTGCTCTTTTAAACTTTTTTTATCGCTTTAGTTTCGCTGCATCTGTGCCAGGTTATTGTCTCCAAGAGTTTTGTCTTGATTAATTTAATCATAATGATGTATATCCATAACGACTTTAACTACCATTCTTGTACCCAGCCCTTTACTAATAGTCAGCTGAATTATCCTGAATAATAATTACTTATCATGATTCGTATTGAGATGAAGTGTTCATCTACGAATATTGAAAGTTGAGGTGCATGTCTGATTTCTTAATATCTTCCTCATATACACTATAAGGCTTCAAATTAAACATTAACATAAATTCCTTAAATTAATCATGTCATCTATTATTAGTTACACTTTGCAGTTACGCAGATTACGTTAGATAGCAGATTAGGTTCTGCGGCTTGGATTTATTATTCTAAAAATTGTTTTCATTAATACACTAAAATTCGAAGGGAAATACAGTTTAATACCAAGCGTAAGATCGGATACACCAGATTTGACTAGGATTAGGAAGAACTCTCTGCTATTGATGTTATATATTACGTCCAATGCTAAGGCTTCTTTTTATCGATTTCAGTATTATTTATTCTGGCCAGCTGACTCATGCTCTTTTTTAGGTCTAGTATGCTTCTAGCGTAAAATACTGCACTAAATATGATACCAGCAGCAACACCCGGCCCTATGATGTCTGCGTAACTGAAGCTCAATTGAGGAATCACGTTATTTTTAGAATTTGATACATTATTTGTGTTATTGGGTGATTTTGCTTGACTTGGGCTGGAACTCGCTTGTAACGGGCCTGCAATAGCACTTACCGTGCCAAGTGAATTACCTCTTTGTTCAGCAAACCAAATATTTCCATTAGTGTCGGCAGTTAACCATTGAGTGAATGGGTTGCTTGCTGGAATGTTAATGTCCTTATGTTCTCCGGTCGTAGTATCGATAACAGATATTTTATTTATTACGTGTTCTGCAACCCACAAATTATGATAACCATCTAGCGCCATTCCAAATGGCAGGCCTTTAGGATTTAGTTCAGGATATCGCTTGAATGTCTTTAATACTGGATCAAAAACAGTTACAGTATGACCATCATGTTCTGAGATATATATATTGTCAGTGTCTGGATCGATAAGAATCGCAGTTGGACTCTTCAATAATCTCTTGTTAATATCTTTACCATTTGAAGGGTATTCAGTTATCTTGAAGTTTCTGTTAGTATCAATACTCCCCAACTTTCCGGAACCTGCCTCCGCAAACCAAATTAAGCCGCTGTTATCCGCGGCTATACCTAAGGCACCAGAATTCGGGGTAGGTATACGATAATTGGTAAAATTCTTAGTTTGTGGATTGAATCTTAATAACTCATTGTCCGCAGGCAGTGATATCCAGATATTAGAAACTGTACTATTATTGATGCTATTGGATATTGTAACACCAGATGGAGGTCCTTGGCTCTTTATTCGATAGAGAGTATTAGTATTGGTATTGGGATCAAAATTCCCCAGGTTCTTGTTCAACGGATCAATATACCATACTTCGTTATTGTGATTTGGGTCTAGGGCAATACTTGTAACTATACTTGTCCCGCTAAGGCTATGAGAATAGTACTTTCCACTACTTAAATTAAATGCCAATAACCTTCCGCTACCGATGGATGTATCACCGACCCATATCACATTTCTGCTTTTGTCATATACCGGATAAAGCGGCTGGCTTACAGAACTATTACTATTCATGTTTGAAGGTATATGAAATTCATGAACATTGAATTTTGTCTGATCAAGAGGAGGCTTGACTAACAGCTCAAACGTGCCTACAATATTGGGTGCATTTTCTTTTTTGGGCGTTCCCTCAATCTGTATTTCCCATTTTCCCGGTATTCCGAAGGATGCACTGGTCGAAAATTCATTAGTTGCAGAAGCCACTCGTCTGGTATCGACTTCAATTGGCCCAATTCCCTTTTCTGTCTGGGTCAGTCTTATCTTTGCTGAGCTAATATCTATCGGGATCCACGTTGAATTCAAGAATCTGATCTGGAAATTGTTACTGCCTGGTGTATATGGATCTATAGAGAGTCTAATGATATCTCCGTCTTGCGTAAAACTCGTTGAAGTAAATGGCTTGTTGGCAGTTTGTGCAAGTAAAGCCTGACCATTTTGATATTGCTGCTTCTGTTGCTGTATCACACTCTGAAATTCACTATCAGGTAACCCACTATTGACCATAACCGCTACCGCCAGAAGTAGTGCTATTCCAATTAACGCTTCTATTTTTGTAGTCTTATTGAATTTAGATATTGCTGTTGTAGTTGCGGGAGATGGGGTATTGAAATATTCTCCTTTATCTGTACTGCTCTCATTTTCTTTTGGGGTAGTTAAATTCTTAACTGAATCTGTAGCCGTGCTAAAATATCCCTTGAATGTTCTTTTGTTCCCACCAATTTTTCTGCTACTTCTCTCTACAGTCGCTTTAATAGCAACGATTGTCGATTCCTTCAGGGCTTGAGGGTAAATTCTTGCCTGATTGAAACCTCCAATGGCTATCATTCCTGCCGCCAACGATAACTTAACGATCAGTACTTTTCCATAGAAAGAATCCAATGTCAATGCTAGATTGCTTTCCAATATGTATAACAAAAATGGTCCTGTTATTACGATTACTCCAAGAACAGTTACTGGGATGGTGGAAAACCTGGGAAGTATTATTGATAGGATCGAAGCTTTTGTCTGTTCGTCCAAACTTGCTCTTTTTATGCTGGGTGATATTACAAAAGCAAGATATATTAGACCACCGATCCAAAGTGAAGCTCCGAAATTGTGGATAAAATCAATGATAATGGATGCAATGGCGTTTCCAGACACGGCTGCACCATGACTTATTAGACTTGTAGTAAACAATGTCAAAGTGCCTAATATCATGAAGCTAATGACTACTCTTCTTGAAAGGCGATTTGAGAAAACGCCCGGCTCACGAGCCTCATCCTTGCTTCCAATATTTCTTATTTTGAGTCTCAAAATTCCTTGCCTATAACAGCATAGAATGGACATGCCAGCTAATACCAAAGAAAGAATCGTTCTAACGATCCAGACACTTCCAAATTTGGTAGAAATGGCTTCACCAATCGTTGCGTTTATGGACACAGCTTGTACAGATATCATTGCAATATCTGAGAAAATCAGAATTAATGAGCCAATGAGCATCAAAACATAAAAACTTCGATCAATTCTATATTTTGTTCTTGTGAAAGATGTAAACAGCCAGTCAATTCTAGTTATTGGCTTCCATATCCACAAGGCCAGAAACGCTCCACCTACTACGATCACCTGACCTACTAGCGAAGGGAATCTTGCGAGGGCATCAGGAATAGATAGTTGCGACTCTACCCCGGTGACAGAGCCTGCATTACTAACTGGAATAACTGCCTTACCAACTCCAAATACGAAGGCGTTATCTGTGACATGCCCATCTACTTCCGATAACATTTTCGTAGAAACCGTATATACTCCGTCTTTAACTGAAGTCGGCAGGGAGACGCCTAACAGAGTATGGTCGCCCTTCACGTAATGTACGTCTTTCCTATCAACTTGCTTTCCAGTAGAATCCAGTACTGAAATCTTGCTATAGCGCACATCAACTGGCTCGCTTAACGATACCTGTATATTTGCTGGTGGAGTTTTTAATAGTTGTGAGGGTGAGGGGTCGCTATTAATTACAAATGCATGTCCGTATGTTTTCTGGGTCAGCGATGGAGTGAGGATCAGAATCGAAATCGAAAATGATATGGTCAACATTATAAGGGCAAAAACATACTTCGTATGTTTACCTGACAGGACACTGACTTCCTCAGTCGTTTGTAGACACCTCCAATTATGTAGAAAACTTTGGAATTTATAGTATTTGAGAATTTATTTCTAACATTCGACGAATGAACCAATAAATTTATAGGATGACAGAACTCCTTCTTAGCAGAGGTCATTCATAATTATTTATGACATTTTAAACAAATTTGGTATTTCTCTACTTACATTTCTTATCAGTATTCTAATAATATCTGCTTTTGGTGCGCGTTATGTTTCTAACATGCTGATTCTACCGGTATATGCTCATATAACGAAACAGATTGGAAATATCAAAGTCGAAGTTGGTTGGTCTGACGAGCCACCACTAACTGGACAAGTTAATAACATTATTGTCGCTGTCAATAAAACTTCTGCCGGCGGACAGGAATCACCTGTAATAGACGCACTTGCTGATCTAGATGTAAAGGAGAAATACGGCAGTATTACAAAATCAGTCGATTTTATCCCCTCTGAACAGGCTGAGGGTCAATATGAATCTAAAACAGTACCTACTAGGGTTGGTTCGTATAGTCTTATTATGAATGGCACCATTCAAGGAGAGAAGGTATCAAACGTAGAAATTCCACTAGATATCGTAGAAGCCACACAAAAGATCTCATTTCCAGATGCATCGACCTCTAATGTGATTACTTCAGGTACACAATCGACGAGCAACAATATAGGGCCAAAATTGCAGACAATAATTAGTGGTATGTCAAACGATGTAGAGTCATCTAAAGCTGATATCCAATCATTGGCTAAGAACATGGGAAATATCCAGAAATCAATTTCAGATATTAAAAGCTCTGTAGATCGTTCATATATGATTGCGATGGTAGGCATTGGTGCAGGAGTTGCAGGTATAATAATAGCAGCTATATCGTTATCTCGCAAACAAGTGCTTGGTCTTCACTGAACACAAATTGTGTAGCTAGAAAATTAAGCAATATGTGATCAACGCTACTATCTATGCTGAGCTCAAGCCATTTTCCCCATTGGCGTTCTGTCAGATTCCGGCCCAGTATCCCGAAGTCCAAAACTTAATATGTCGCTAGAGATATTACTAGCGATATATGAAAGAAATTGTCTCAAAGTGGTTAGGAAAAGTAGGTAGCTCCATACCAAGAGGATTTTCCAGATATTATATTTTAAACCTATTGAAGGAACAACCCATGTCCGGAAAGGAGATTATTAACAGAGCCAGTTTACAAAGCAGCGGGAAGTGGAAGCCTTCACCGGGCCTGATCTATCCAATACTAGGCAGACTACTCCAGGAGGGGTTGATCAAAGAGGATGGGGATGGTAGATACAAGATTACGCCTAAGGGAGTAGAAATGGCCGCTGACATCAATTCTATCGGAAATATTGTAAAAAAACAACTTGATGTGATGCTCAAAGTTGGCGATACTGGTAAATTTATGGCGCAAGATTTGATTGATAGAGCTTCTACTATTGGCGCGGCAATAAGTTCTAATCTGGATAAGATGACTACTGAAGAACGAGTCAAATACAAGCAGGTTCTATCTCGAGAATTGCATAAGGTAGAAACTGGCAAAGACGCTGATGAAAATATTCGGTACTCGGGCGAAAAATCAATTGATGTGGAATAGAAGGCCAAATCGAATAATAATTTAGTTCCAATCGTCCTACTTAGCTTCGCTTTACTCAGGGGAGTCTAGTCAGTAACCGTCAATACATATCTGCGAACGACTCGTTACTGTTCACTCACTTACTCAGAATGCTCGCTGTCTTTGGCAAACAACTTAATTAGATTACAGTAGATATATTTTAAATTCCTAACAAAAACTCTAAGGGAACAACTAACAACATCAACTTGATATATAATATCCAATTAATACGTATTTTTGTTTTTATATCGTAGGTACTCGAATCCACGTCCAACCCCGCATGTCATTCCTATTTATTTTAATATTAATATTCAACAGAAATTTATATAGGATATTGATGCCCCCTCTACTCTTTACAACATTATCTTATAAGGACTAAATACTATAATGAAGGTAGATAATCATCGAAATTGATGCTACATTTCGAATGATTTTCTTTTTCTTTTCCTTACAATAGGATCAAAATTAAGAGTCTTTATGTCTTGATTTATCCACGTGGCTGAGAAATATCCCAGTTGTCGCTATGAACCGTAATCTAAAGATATAGCGTAAAAATCTACTGCAAACGAAAAATCATCTTGATATCCGCAAATCTCTTCCTTAAAGTTACCATGCTTGTGTTGGCGGCTACTGCCATCTGTTCTTGAGTTATTCTTTCCCCTTCTAATATACATGCGGCATAGAGCACAGCAACGGCCAACGCGTTTGGATGCTTTCCTATAGCAATATGGTCTTCATTTACTATAGCTAACATCTCAAGTGCTCTCCTATATGTTCTCTCGCTGATTCCAGCTTTGCTGGCTATCTTGGATAGATAGCTACTAATATGCACTGTTGGAAGCGACTGAAGTTTGAGATGTCTAACCAGTAAGCGATAACATCTGCTAACAAATGTGAGGTCGCTATTTATGACAGTAGAAATTTCGTCAAGCGTTCTAGGCACGCTCAGCTCCCTGCATGCAATGTATACAGAAGCAACGACCATCCCCTCAATCGATCTGCCCTTTATCAAATTTTTATCCAGTGCCTTTCTGTAATAGTATGCAGCCTTTTCTATTGCTGCATCTGTTAGGGAAAGTTTGTCTTTAATTCTAGACATAATTTCAAATGCGTTATTTAAGTTTCTAGCTGATCTCTTATTATTAAACGTAGAAATTCTGTTCCAACGACGCATTGTTTTTACTTTGTTAATTTGTTCCTGGGTGAGTGCAGTCCCGTTTGCGTCAACATTTAAGGTTGATATAAGGGTTGACAAACCCATATCATGAATAGCAAGCGAAGTAGGCATTCCTGTTCTCTCTTTCAATTTTATATCTTCAACTTTATGGACTCTCCATTCTGCCTCTAATGATTGCATGTTATCGTATATTACCATACCGCAATTACTGCAGACTATTTCACCGACCTCTGCATCAAAAACAGTAAGGTTACTTTTGCAAAGAGAACAAATATTCTTAGAATCAGAAGGGTCGCTTATGTGTGCTGAAATCTCCTGCTTCTGTTCATTAAGGTGTCCTGCAGATCTCGGAAAATGGTCGGACTCTTCGTATAATGACGATCTGTTATACACAAATCTATATACCTATCACTATAATGAAAACGTTTGCTTTTAATTTTCCTATCAGAGATCTAGTTTTAATACCTAATACAAAAGTCATACTGTGTTTCATCTACAAATAAATTATGAATGACAGTATTTAATTATGGTTGCATGGTGATAAAGATCTCTAATTCTTCGAATTATTGCATAATCATTTTCTGCAAATCTTAATCTTATTCTTATTTTCCAAATAATTGATTTGAATTCAGCATAATATGAACTAGTTATTTAATAAAATGCGTACTTCATTTTTGTATGTCAAATTACATCTAGCCATAGGTTCAGTTCTTTACTAGTGACTACTACTAGTATTGATGTAGATTCTTATAAGTTACTCTTCAATAAAAGTCAAAACTGCTATAGGTGGCATAGTTGGGTTAGATATCTTCTTTTTAGCATTCATATCTGGTGCCTCAATGAATCCTGCTCGCTCCTTGGCACCAGCCCTCGTTTCTGGAGTATTGAACAATCTATGGCCTTCTTGGTCGGCTACGTTCATAGGCACATCAATAGTTGCCTTAATGTATAGAAGGATGTTTATATCAAAAAAATCATAGTGTGCCACATCTCTTCTTTCTATATAGACCATGTATCTCATATAGAGATCATATGATATTATTAATTCATTTTGAACAACCATTTATTCCTATAATCCATAGATAATCCACTGTCATTCCGTAGCATAAGATTGGCTGGAAACCCCGATAGCACATTTGTCCAAAATTGATGACATATGTTCATTCCTGCAAATCGCTTTGGGGCCACACCATCAATCAACTTACTATTTTTTTTAATGACTATGATATTGCTATTTAATTTGCTCTATAGGATCAATTGCTATACAGCTTGCCAAGAATTTGGGAGCATTCGTAGCGACAACAGTAAGTGCAAATGACAAGATGTTTGTCCAAGATCTGGGAGCGGATCAAGCCATAGACTACAAGAGTCAGAACTTTGAAGATCTGCTGCATGACTATGATTCAGTCTTTGATACTGTAGGCGGCGATACATAGAAGAGGTCTTTCAAAGTCTTAAAGAAATGTGGCATAATTATTTCTATTCTAGAGCAGCCAAACCCAGAGCTGATGAATCAATATAATGTCAAGGCAATATTTCAGTTCACACAAGCAGATAGAGAACGGTTGACTAAATTGGCACAGTGGGTAGATCAAAATAATATAAAGATAAATGTAGACAGGA
>Ga0164303_10000398_pt1 | contig 9960 bp, 10 predicted proteins | sample Whisoiple_207_MG_FD_109715 | JGI IMG/M metagenome (GOLD analysis project Ga0164303, IMG submission 109715) | Soil microbial communities amended with pyrogenic organic matter from upstate New York, USA - Whitman soil sample_207_MG | ecosystem: Environmental > Terrestrial > Soil > Agricultural...
ATACTGTTCCTCTCAAACATATCTGCCCATGATCTGGGATTTCATTTTTCATCTGTTTTTATTATTGCTACGTAATCTTAGGTATTACTTTAATGTACAATTAAAACCGGACATTTGGACATTCATAATAGTACATTTACCTGACTACTGTGGGAGACAATAAAAAAATTCATTATTCTTAATGTTCATAATAAAACAGTTACTACTCTCCCATATCTCAACCAAGAAGTCCACTTCCTAGGTGTATTCTATCTATAGGTTTTGATAGGTCGGCTTATTCAGACTTTGATTCGCAATAATGACATACAATTCTTATAGCTCGTTCTATAGTGGATGTTATAACAGCCAATTGTATGGATATAGATATATGTCAATAACAAGGAAGATATTATAGTTGAGGATAGATAGAGAAGGATTCACGCAAGTTATTTCCAACCTATTAAGTAATGCTATAAAATACCAAGTGCATCAACGGTGGAGAAGACGGTGTTGCGGCACTCCAAGTTATACTTTCTATACATATTGCCAACTCAATAGATATAGGAAACTTCCTTAGTATATTCTATGAGTTGATAATGCCACATTTCATGCCGCTATTGTCGTTATGCTTAGCGAGTATAATTTTGGTTACAATCTTAGTTATTCTGACTTCTACATCTACATCAAATAAATTTCTACATTTTATACTACAAATTAATCATAGTGCTTTTGCCAAACCAATAGCATCAAAATATCCGGAAGTTGCTCTCCCATTTCCTAAAGGACCAACAATACTTAATCCCGAGCTAAAGACACAAGTGGTTTTCAGAGGATTAGAATATCCAACCAGCATGGCCTTTTTAGGCCCTAACGATATTTTAGTCACAGAGAAAGATGAAGGCATAGTAAGAAGAATTGTAGATGGTACCGAACTGCAACAACCCTTACTTAATGTAGATGTTGCCACGTATGGTCATAGAGGTATGTTAGGTATCGCGATTGCTCCTCATTCTTCGATCACTACAGTCCCCAGAGATCCTAATAGTCAACATAATAAGACTACTTCTATAGCTAATGTTTTCCTATACTATACTCAAGGCCAGATTCACACCAGTGATGATATTGCCGAAGAAGAACAGCCATTGGGTAACCGACTATATAGATATGAATTGATCGGTAATAAGTTAGTAAATCCAAAATTATTGTTAGATCTTCCAGCAACTCCAGGGGCTATCGGTGATGGCGGTAAGGTGATTATCGGGCCGGATAATAATGTATATGTTACTATAGGTGACGTTGGAATTAATGGACATAATACTAAAGCACAGAATATCCAAAATGGAAGTGAACCTGATGGAACTAGCGGGATACTCAGAGTTACTCAAAGTGGTCAGCCAATATTACCTGGCATTTTAGGAAATAAATTTCCCTTAAATCTTTACTATTCCTACGGGATATGGAATAGTTTTGGACTTACTTTCGATCCGATGACAAGAATTCTCTGGGATACACAAATTGGTTTGCCATTTGGTGATGAAATCAATTTGGTTTTCCCCGGATTTAACAGTGGCTACAATCGTATTGATGGCATATGGCTACATGGATTTAATATAGATCAAACTGAAAAGAAGCATGTTGCATCTCTTCATCCAAATGACTTGATAAGTTTTGGTGGGAAAGGAAAATATCATCCACCCCAATTTACTTGGTTTCGGAAAGTCGTTCCGACCGGGATTGCATTCCTTAATTCTAACAAGATGGGAAATCTATATGAAAACGATATGTTTGTTGCTGATGCGAAAAATGGAAATATTTATCACTTCAAACTAGATCCCCAAAGGAAACGATTATTATTCCCGACCGGTCAACTTGCAGATGGGGTTGCAAACAGTTCTGATTCTTTTGATCAAATAATATTTGGAAAAGGCTTTGGTGGTATTACAGATCTTAAGGTAAGCCCTTATGATGGCTACCTATATGTATTAACGTTTGACGAAAAACAAGGAACAATATACAGAATAGTTCCAGTCAATAAGTAATAAACTTCTTTCGGATAATATTTTTACTCTGATTGATCGGTTTGTAAGTTTGAGATACCTCAAGAAGTTCATCCGAAGCATTTATTTGATGAGTTTATCACTTACCAAAGCTAACAATTACACGGTACTCGTTGCTCTTCCCCAGCAGATTTGCAAGAATAATCCTCTGGCCCCCCAGATTACCAAGTTCTTTAACAGCATTCTGTACTGACTATTAAAGTAAAACCTGGGCTCAAGTTCTTTTGCTAACCCTGTCTATCATTTCCTTCGTGATAGTAACGACTTTCATACCTATCTTATCAGCAAACTGAATGTAGATTTTCTTATAAATACTTGCCATTCTTGTAATCTGATCTTTATATAGTGGTAAATTTAGTTACTTACGGAATCGATCTCAACAATACTTTAAATCATCCTTTGATGAAAATTTCTTTCTTTCTGTAAAGTGATGAAAAGAAAAAAATCAAACGAGCAATCTAGGTTAGTCAGAATAGATGCGTCTCAACGGCGATGAAAGCATTTGTGTGCACATTTGTTAGGACGATATTTATATAACTAACCAAGGAATATTTCTAAATTATTTATCCAAATTTGGTAATATACTAGTGTTAAGTATCGAAGATGTCATAATATGACTCTTAATTAATATTATTCTAAGATATTACATAATATCTATTCATCGGAGAAGAAATCGTGGTATCTAGCCGACCCTACATACATGATTTTTAGAATCGTGAAAATTATTTAATACTATGCCGCATAATTTACAGAAATAGATCTTGCAGGTTATGCACTGAATTATCCAACTTGCCGTTACTATAAGATTCGTATGTGTAAAGTCATGTTCATGTATCATTATGTCCTTCATGATCGGTCCAGAATTAATAAAATCGGCATTAATACCAGTGAAATACCGTATCGCATTACCTTTCTTTTTCCTCATATCGATAATATTACTAATACGGTCTTAAAGTATGCTAATCTATGTAAATTCACATTGTTACTTAATGCTCATATTTTAATAGGTTAACAAAGTTAATCATCAAATAAATAATGAATCTTATTTATTTATTGTACTTAGATAGATGAATCCTGCTGAAGATCAAGATGACCACGATAATAAGGATAGTGTTTCTATTTCTAACTCTGCTATAACTAGAACAGAACAGTCTAGATTAGATATCGTCACATCAATGGATGATTTTATATTCCAAATTCTAAAGATAAGAAGAACGTTACTTTATATTTCTATTTCTGCACTAATTCTTGCCCCGCTTGCAATAGGCCTTTCGCTCTTTTTAATATCACACCCGACATTTTTCGCAGTTCTTGAAATTGAGAATGAATTTGGTGTCGTACTTGGTATACTATTGGTTCTGCTAATCGTTATTTCTATTACAATGATTATTGCAGGGATAAGGCAATGCCGTTCAATAGTAGTAAAATGGACTAAAGGGTATAGAGAATTTCAAAGAGAGAGGGAAGAAGCAGATAGAAAAATCGCAGAAGAATATGGTATCGAGACATAATCAATATAATTTTACAGTATCAGTCGTTGAAGTTGCTAATTGGCTCTATTCTCTGAATATAGCGTTACTAAATATAATCTACACTAAACTAATCTTTTATAACTATAATCTATATCTGATTTCTTCTCTGGAAGACCAGAATACTCTGGCCTACTAATGTGACCAATACTTTGTTGTTCCTATGAGATCGTAGTGATAATCTTATGACTTTTATTTTTGTTCTCTCTGACTTGACCATCTCCTGATTCCACAGTCCCTTTATAAATCTCAGAGAGCTGCCTTTTATCCCTTGGAAACACTTTTTCATATGGAACAATTATCTTATTGCAAAATACGATTCCTTTTTGTGTTGGCTTATAAATTGTAATAGTTCTATGCCCTATTAAGGATTCACTTCTGCTAATGAATGCATTTAATTCTAGCTCATCTAATATTGATCTGTGCTTTTTTAGATTTAAACCACAGAAACGAATCAAAGATGTTTGATTAAGATGTCCATATTCTACTAAAGATAGAATGACATCCTTAATAATATAAATTCTATCCCTATAACAATGTGATGTTGATAGATGGTTTATAGGTTTCGTTCCAAAGCCTGGTAGAGAAGGCATCTTATTACGTGCTACAATAGATTTTTCATCAATGGTTAATAAAACTGGTTTAACTATGTTAACTCATCATAAATATGGAAATTCCTCCTCATCTGATTATGCAAATGAGATAGTAGACGAATATTATCTAGGACTGCATTCATTGGATTCTAGGTATCAGAATAAGTGTTAGATTATGTGTGAAATGACAGACGTGATCTAGACGTAGTCACATTTTCTTTCTTCTGCATTATCAGCGGGTATCTGCATGATGCCTCGATGGGATGACAATTTTATAGACTGGTGTATATACAGGATAGACATATAGGTGATAGACATAGAGATACTACAACAGTTGATGAAGGCAAAGAACTACATTCGCAATAACTCCAATTATTTGGAGAACTGTGATAATCTGAGCATTAACCTTGAGTTAATGTTAAAACTACCTTAAATTATGTAAGTGTAATTGCCGTGGAAAGGTATTTATTTGTTACAATGTTGAATTAGTTGTAAATTCAGAAATACATATCTATCACATGAATCAAACTACTTTAAATGATACTATTGACAATATCGTAATATGATAGGTTTATGTATTGGAGGTAAGATGATGCCACAGTTTGTTATTATAAAAATAATACACTATAATTTATTCATTTAAATAGTCTCATATGTTCTGCCATCATACATCTATTAAATAAAACGTCTAACCCATTTTCCTTAGCCAATTTTTCGGCATCTTCGTTGTATATACCTTCTTGCATCCATATGATTTTCACGCCTTTTTTCTTCAAAGCACCCTCTACGACTGGAGGTACATCTTCAGATTTCCTAAATATATCAATGATGTCTATTTCAGTTGGTATAGAGACAATGTCTGGATATGATGTTTTTCCAAGTACTTCCTTTAAAGTAGGATTTACTGGAATCACATTATATCCATGTTCAATTAGGTATTTAGGTACAAAGTAACCAGGTTTTCCTTCTTTATTGGATATTCCAACGACTGCGATATTTCTCAAATCATATATTTTCATTAACTCTTGATCTGAATGAGAATCCCTTTTCGATATATCCATGCATATTTTTCACTCTTCTAATATATAATAGTAGGGAAAATATACATACCCAAAAAAAGTAACTATAACCCAGAACCTCGTGTAATCATCTACAATTTATGTAATTATTATTAATCATCGTTTTATTGTAATGTTGAGTTATAATAATCGAATTCAATAAAAATATCTGGTATGCGAATTAGGAGTACATGTACAATCTTTAAATTAATTTATTATTTTAGACTATATTGACAATATTCGATCTGAAACTTTTAAAGATGAAATCTAATTAACCAGAATGTCAATTGCCAAAATCGAAGAAATTGTAGAAACTTTTGACAAGGGATGGGAAGATCTGCCCAAATCGCAGTGAATGAGGCTGTAAAGACCATATGTGGAATACATGGAATAGATATAGTAGATCAGACTGCACAAGTAGATCCTAATACTGGTAACTCAGTACAGAACAGGTATTAAATTTTCATTCAGTGTAGAAAGATAGGACAAAAAGCAATAGAAAATAATTATTTATTCTTATAGTAAATAGAGAATTTATGAGATAAGTCTCCCTATTGGTTTTTGCCGCTACTTATCTTCTCATCAGTTTTATCATTCATATGGTATTACTATATCGAGCTGCCAACTGATTTTTCAACATCTGCCATATTACGATATTCTTTATCTGGCAGACGATTTAGTATGTTTAGAATCTCATTTTCATTTGGATCGCTATAATTAATTTTGGCTTTATTCCTCTTTGCATAACTTTTTAAACTACTTTTGCTCTTCGGAAAATCTATTCCTGCTAGAAGCTTTGCAATTGCAGCTGCTGATACTGAAGATGTGGCTGCAGCTCTTCCCCCTTGCTTACTAGGTTGCTTTATTGCTTCAGCTTGCTCTGCCTCTCTTACCTTCTTCCCGCTCTTTAATTCACCTAGCGCTACAGCAACTTCGGCAGAATCTCTATATGTGCGTAAGGGAAGCGATTTTATCAAATCAAAAAGATCTTTACCAATAGTTGATGCTTTTTGAGATGAATATTGTACCAAATCATCTTTTGCTTTTGGATAGGCAATGCCAGCTAATACTTTTTCAACATCTGCGGCAGAAGGAGCCTGTGGTGGATGTGCAATATCCATATGTCTTCGTAAACGAGATTTCTGTTCAAATCCGTCTCCACAAACACTGCATGTAAATTGAGCCATTGGACTGGTTCACATTTTATCTTATCTTATCTTACCTTATTCTATCTTATACTTCCTAATGCCTTTTCCACTTCTGCCGTATTGTGGTAAGTTCTATCAGGTATCTCCTTTAAAGTATCAATTACTTGTTCTGGTCGATCTAACTTTATCTTATTTTGTTTTGCGTACTCTATAATCTTATCTTTATCTTTTGGAAAAACTATTCCAGATAGTAATTTAGCTATTGCAGCAGCAGATGGTGCCTTACTTGCGGCAACCATGCCGCCAGTCTTTCCTCCTCTTCCTGGAGATTCATCTTTTGATAACTGCTTTACCTCTTGTGCCATAGGTATCTCTTCTTTTTTCGGAAAGTTGCCCTTCAATAGAGGTTTTAAAGGAACCTCTTCCTTTCTTACTTTCAGTTCTTTAAATGTATCTGCGCTTGTTTCAGTTTCGTTTTGTTCATCTATGTCAATTCCAAGTTCTTCTTCCACATCTTTTTTGCGAGCTCCAATTAGCAATAACTGTGTGTTTTCGTAATCAAGTAATTCTGAGTTTTCTACATCTATCCATCTTCTATCTCCAAACATTTCTATTAGTCTCTTAGGATATTCTGGTTTTTTAGCAGAAGAAAATGCGGCAAAACCAGGTACGCTAATCTCTGGATTCTTTACAGATATTATATAGCTAGCCTCCTTCTTTATCTCAAATTCCTTCTGCGTGGGACCGGGTACCTCAGGAAGCTCCAGTAAATATGCTAGCTCAGTATGACCATCATGCTTAACAATTGAGTACTTGCCTTCTCCAGCTGGTGTAGCAGCAGCTAGCCTACGTTTACCTCTTGTCTCAGTTGTGTATTTAGCCGGCAAAAGTTCTTTATGAATATCTTCTGCATTTGAGGTTGTCAATATATTTAATGCCCAGTTTCGTTCCTTTGAGGTTGATTTTCCTTCAACGATTTCGGGTAATTGTTTTTGTCCAACTAAAAATAATCGATATATATCTTTTCTATGATGTTCATTTTCATGCATAGATGAAGTAACCATGTAAAATCTTTGCACATCTTTTATATCTTGAACCTCTTCAGTGTCTATTTTTGGCCGATAAAAAAAGAAAATATCACCTTGTTCTATCGTATCTGAACTAGTATCTTTTCTGGCCATGATCACTGTATGTATAATATGAAAGATAAACGCTGCAAATTTTAGTTATATTAGTGGTATGCTATTTATCTGGGTTTTTTATGACAATTAAAGTACTCAATATTAAAAGCCTTATCTAACCATACACATTGAATAAAATGGATTGTGTGGATTTGTATCTTTTGTAGTACGTACGATAAATAATGACCACTACTACAGACGAACAAGAAAGAGAATATAAAAAAAGTGCTGATGGTACAGAGGTCGGAAGGAAAGAGGATCTGTTAAAAGAATATAGAGAAAAAGAGCCAATGACACCTGCAAAAGAAAAACACATGAACCAATTGTTGTAAAAAGAGAGATGTCAGAAAAGATTACGGAACCAGGGAAGAAGTAATAAATCCTGAAGCAGCCAAAGATATATAGCTAGAAGAAGCGGCATGGCAAAATGGACTGCGGGTTCTTTCACTGGGGAATATGAGCAAGGCTGCTGGCTCGAATAAATATAAACATAAACATCTGGTTAATTAGGATACATAAATAGTACGATAATATGACTGAGTATCAAATTAAGAAATTCTTAATTTTAGTTCCTGTTAATTACCAGGAATATATTAGCATTATAAGGAAATAAATTAAATCTATTTTAACTACTTAATCAATTTGCATCGCAAGGTATAGAAAAAAACACTTTAACATTTATAGTAAAGAATATTAAATCATAAAGTTTATTTTATAATGTCTGTATGTGAACAGAAACTTGTGAGTTTAGGCTCATAAGTCTTCCAAGTAACATACGGACATTAAAGCTGAAATTACTCACTCATAACAAATAGACATTACAATCATAGTTTATTAATGTATTATTGTTCTTTACCTTCATATAGTTTGTTGATAGTGCCAGCCAGTAGGATATCATATGTACTTATGCCGTCAAGATCATGAGTTAATAATTCGATTTTTACATGATTATAAACATTAAACCCACTTGTTCTGGCTGAACGAATTTATATATCAGTTAAAATCAGAAGGTAACTGTCTATAATCAAATATACAATTAATTTTTGTAGTAACTCATTATTTAGAAGTAGTTTTTTCTAATCAGTAATATTTGTTTATAGTCTAATATTATATGTTAGTAATAATGTCAGGATACGTCTATAATTTCAGATGTGTTTACAACATGATATTATAAAATGGATCATGAATTCATCTACGATGTGTGTACAATTCAAGACAGATTCTTGATAGGTGTGTTAACCAGGTATTTTCTTTGCCGGTACTTACAATACCAAGGGCTAAATAACGAGTCTAAACAACATTAATAAATAAATAGCAATTGTTTAGTGATTATTTATCTATTGGATAATTATGACAAATGGCACTTTCAGTCATCAAATAATATACAGAAAAATAAGAATGTTAGTTTCTGTAATAGTTGCTCAAGTTTTATTTGATGATTGCATGCCTATTCTCTCATTTTATCCAACATGACATTCATTTCATGTTCACCTAATAGCCTCGAATAATTCTTTGACTGATTTTGTATAGACATTTCTAAAGCAAAGACTCACATAGTTTTTGTACAACTTTTTCTTGCTCTATGTAGGGACATTTTACTAATTTGAGACATTATAATTTAGAATACTGCTGGAATATAATCAAAATAGAGCTCTTAAAGTCACTAATTACAGGAACATAATAATAATACTCCATGTAATTATTAAATAATTTATGGTATACTGACGATACAAAGTGTTTTCATCAATAAGAAAGCCTCCGTATGAGTATATATCTAAAATAGATAAGACGGGTAACAAAATAGTAAGTTATGAATTTAGATAAGAGGCAAGAATATGACACGTAACAACACACTTGGCTACTGGGCTGCCCAAGAACAATACTCTATGGCTAATTTATTTGAATTTGCAAAGGAAGCAGAAAGATGTGGGTTCACTACTGCGATGACTAGTGATCACTTTCATCCATGGTGGCATGATAATGGCTATGGAAATTTTACATGGGTTTGGATAGCTGCTGCAGCCGAGAGAACAAAAAATTACAGTTCGTAACAGGAGTAACTGCTGCAGTTTATCGCTATAATCCAGCGGTAATAGCTCAGGCATTTGCATCGCTTGATATACTTTACCCTAAAAGAATAGGTCTTGGTATAGGCACCAGGAGAAGCCATGAATGAAGTTTCTCTTGGCTTTGAATGGCCTGATGCCAAAGTGAGATTAGAAAGAACCACCGAAGCAATACAAATCATAAGAAAATTATGGAAAAAAGATGGAGAAGACAATAATAAGGGGCTTGACAATGATGGTTTTTTGAACTTCATTGGCAAATACTTTAAAATTAGAAATGCGAAATTGTATTCTCCTCCATCTCAAGATATACCTCTATACATGGCTGCTGTTGGAGAGCAATCTATAA
>Ga0164303_10000399_pt1 | contig 9959 bp, 7 predicted proteins | sample Whisoiple_207_MG_FD_109715 | JGI IMG/M metagenome (GOLD analysis project Ga0164303, IMG submission 109715) | Soil microbial communities amended with pyrogenic organic matter from upstate New York, USA - Whitman soil sample_207_MG | ecosystem: Environmental > Terrestrial > Soil > Agricultural land...
CTAATTTCTTCTAATGGAAATATTTCAGTCATTACTCTTACTTTACCTTTTGCAACGTAGTCTAATGCCTCATAGAGGTGTTCTCTATCATTTTGTGTAGAACCTATGATGCGGGCACGTTTGAATAATATCTCTGGAGAAATTGTAAAAGGCTCTGTTGAGACTCCCATTAAAAACAAAGCGTCCGTCTGGTCTAAGACCTTTAATTGAGTCTGCAGTTGCCTTGTAAGAATTACTTGTAGCACATCTACTCCACTACTACTACCGCCGCCCAGACTGTCATGCTGTCCTTCTTTTAATAATCCTTCTCCATTTGCAACAACACTATCAGCTCTGAGTTTGTACGCTAATTCTTCCTTATCTTTTGAGTATGTGACAGCAATTGTTTCAAAACCAGCAGCTTTAGAGTATTGAATTCCAAGATGGCCTAGCGCTCCTATACCAACGACCGCTACACGTTCATGTGGCCTGGGATCAGCAAATCTCAATCCACTATACACAGTATAGCCCGCACAGAATATTGGTGCAGCTTGTTCATATGTCAATCCTTTTGGTAGTAATTGAGTAGCGTCAGCATAAGCAACCATATATTCAGCATGACTTCCTGCAGTGCTAATGCCAGTTGCTATCTGGTTTGGACAGAATGATAATTTGCCACGCTGACACCATTCACATCTGCCGCATGCTCATTGTAGCCAAGGAACTCCTACTCTATCGCCAACTTTTCGTGTAGTTACACCTTCGCCCAAAGCAACAATTCTCCAGCAGGCTCATGGCCTATGGTATATGGAAACTTTACTCCTAGCCTACCTCTAGTAATATGAACATCGGTGTAGCATATACCACTAGCATGAATTTTTATAAGTACTTGATTGGTGCCAGCCTGTGGAGTAGGAACTTCTTTAACTTCCCACTTTGCATCTACTGATGGGATAACAGAAGATAACATTATTTGTCCCTCATTATAATTACTTTGTTTTTGGTTCCATTAATAGGTTCCATTAATATCTTGCATTTTAAGCTAATAATGTTGTTTCGTTATTAGCTCAATTAATAGCTGAAACTAAAACTGTTCAAGTAGGTGGGGCCTATATTGTTAACATGAATATCAAAATTCTAAATACTGTCACAATAATTTGTCTTTGATTTAGCAAAATAAATTATTATGATGGATATTGTTTCATGATAGTCACAAATTCAATCATTCGCAGCTCTAACCTAGAAATAATATCCTTTTTCAGAAATGAGTGACCTGTGTGAGCTCTAGTTACCTGTTGTAAGTACACATCTAAACCCATCCTTACCACACATCATTAACCCATAGGCTTCAGCAGCACGTTCTAGAGGAAAGATTTCATTGACCTGACACCAGAGAGAACACTAAATAATAGGTATCTTGTGAATCAATTGAAGTACTAGCTGGCAAACCTAACAATGACCGACGTCATTGGATTTACAAGTGGAGGCACTTTTGGCTCATTAGATGCTCCGATTATGACAATCTTTCCATTAACTGCAAGACCTTCAAGGATTTTGCTCATTGCTTTTTCACTTGGTACTGTTGCAAGTATGACTTTGGCACATCCAAATTTGTTAAATTGTTCGAGCATCTTTTTTCCTTGTCAAGAGATATGCCTGTTACAATAACAATAGCAATCATAATAATGATTATTGTTTTCAGATGAAATGGAATATGCAATCTGGAGTTCTCCCTTATTCTTCAGAAAAATCTATTCATTGGCTTGTAGTAAAACAACACAAATAATTTGGACTGATAACACGCAGAGAATAAGTTTATGAGTAGAAATCTTATGTCAGAGCCTGGGTAATGGGTGTTACCTAAAGTTATAATCTCTTGCTCAATGTTCAATTGCATTTATAGAATATTATCTAATAAAAGTTCTAACATTGTGACAGTAACAATGTGAGTTATATATTTAATTTAATTAAGATGTATAATTCCTCTCTATTTACTGAATGAAATATTTCATTCTTAGTCTGGTTATCATTCCTTGATCATTAATAGGTACAAATAAAATAGTGATATTCTATTCTCTAGGTTATTGGTATTAATCTTACCTAAAATTACCAAGTTATTGGCAGTAAAATGAAAATCAGATGATACACGAAGGAAAAAAGAAGATTCAGAATAATTTCTTGGTAGAAGACAATCCATTGTGCATAGGAAACCCTAGTCCAGCAAAGATATTTGGTACTCGGAAAGTAGTCCAGTTGACTGGCGATTTTGATCGTGAGTTAGGCCAAAAGACAATAAACCAGACTGGACGACGATTCGGAATATATGGAACAGATTTAGGTGTATCCTTTTTACATGAGGGTAAGCTTTATTTTTTATTTGGTGATACAAATAGAAATCCCACCTATTCTGGCCTTCCTATACAGGCTATGCCGGGAGAGGATTATAATGAGGAGATTACCGATTATGATAGTGTGGCCTATACGACTAGTGATCGAGCGTATAATGGAATTAATTTGATTTTCAATTCGGACTATCCACATCTAGAGGGCGTCGCCCAGATGACTGGAGAACATCCAATAGAAGGTTTTAGTAAAGGAGGCTATATGTACGTGTACTTTACTACTGATTTGTATCCCGATGAAAAGGTACCAACCCGTACTGTACTTGCCAGATCTAAGGATGGTGGTATTCATTTTGGTAAGCCAATTTATACTCTATCAACTGATAAGTTTATTCATGTCTCCGCTCAAATTGTAGATAATAATAATATTTACGGGATTCCAGATACTAAAGGCGAAGGATTACTAATATGGGGTACTAGCAAACATCGTAAAAGCGATATTTACTTAGCATACATACCCTTGGACCAAATTACTAACCGATCTAGGTTACAATTCTTCATGGGTCTTGCTACGGAGTCTTCTGAACCGATGTGGGGACCAGATGAATCTATGGCCAAGCCTTTATTTTCAGCTCAATGCATGGGAGAAATATCTGTTAGATGGAATCAATACCTTGAAAGATGGATCATGCTTTATAACTGTGAGCTTTGTAATACGAGTGGAATACTTTTTCGTTTAGCCAATAGACCATGGGGTCCTTGGTCTCCTCCAAAGATAATGTTTGATCCTGTTGATGCATATGGAAAATATATTCACCAGCCAGGATCTGATAATCTATATGATTATGGTCGCAATCGTCCTAAAGATCGTGGCGATGAATATGGTCCTTATCAAATATCTCCTTTTTCCACTGGTATTAAGGGACGCTATACAAAAATTTACTTTACTATGTCTACTTGGAATCCATATCAAGTAGTGCAGATGTCGAGTATTATTACTAGCGATGAAGAAGAAAGAAATCATAGGCCTTACGCTAATGATGTAAATGATAGAAATGACAGAAAATATGCACATATCTCTGTTTTGTTGGCACATCTAGCAAAAATATACAGTTTAAGTTTCGAAAATTCTATACAAGATAGTATCTATATTGCCGATCATGTCGAGTGGGCACAATATCATTCTTCTGCTGAATTACGTAACGAAATTAAGAATAAATGCTTGAGAATAATAACTAACCTTGGATTTGATGAGGATAAATCTGAAGCATATGCTATAATAGTTATGGGCATTTCCAGTTTAGCGTATGATTATAACAGTTTTAAAAATATTTCGAAAGGCAATATACACAAAAGGTGGGCGTTAAATGCTATACAGAGCGGCCACAGTGAGTGGCTTATTTCTGAGATAAAACAAAAGATAGACAACAGTTGCTTTCTTCCAAGCAATGACTATTTATGTTATGCTTATGACTGCCATGATTCAAATGAATTCAAATATGCACGTATAGGTCTTCTTGTATCTTTTCTTGCAGCTAATGTTAGCACGAAATTGGACTTAAAAAGAGAACAATTAGTAAATTGTAACTCATTTGTGACATGGGCAAGATTTAGATCGGTAAAAGAAATTCGTGAAGATCTGTTGAATATGGTAACACAAATAATAAAATTTCCTTCTACAACCTCTAAAGCGAATGCATACACAGAAATCATTCACGTAATTCAAAATCTCGCTAATACTACACATAGCATAGAACATTCGAATTATTATGAGTGGGCTTTTTCGAAGATAAACGAGAATAACGAGGAGAGTATAATCATGGATATATCAAAATTAATTAATGATGATCACTTTCTTTCTCCAATTGCTTACACGTACCCAGAATAGGATTTTTTGAATAACTGATACTTTACTAACTAAGGCAGTTTGATCTTGTTGTATATTTTTTGATGACGACGGTTTTAGTTAGAACTATTATATTTCTAATCCATTATTTAGAAATCAAATGTTATGAGGTTTTAATTATAAATCCATAAGGGCTAATGAATTAATGCTATTAACATGGATCGCTACTAATATTATTTGTCAGGATAGAAGCTTTGATTATCTCACTGCAACAAATAATAAAGATAACATTCAGAGCTAAATAAAGGATCTAGAAAATGGACATCAAACGAAGCGGTTCACAACCTTCCACTAGAGGGTCGACTGAGTATTTCACTGGCTCAGTGCGTATTGACCCCCTGTTTCAGGCAAACCATCCAGGGCGGGCTGTCGGTGCCAGTGTCACATTTGAGCCTGGATCCCGTACAGCATGGCACACCCATCCGCTAGGCCAGGTCCTAATCGTGACGGCTGGTCTTGGTCTAGTACAGCGCTGGGATGGCCCAATCGAGGAAATTCGTTCGGGCGACATGGTTTATATCCCGCTTGGTGAAAAACATTGGCATGGTGCCGCGGCGACCATGGCCATGACACATATCGCCATTCAGGAACAGCTAGACGGTAAGACTGTCGACTGGATGGAAAAGGTCAGCGACGAACAGTATCAAGGGTCGTCAAGATAACAAGGGATATGGCTAGGAGGCCTCTTCCACATTCATTCGATGATATGAAAGAATGAAGATGAATTCCTATATGATATAGTGATATTAGACGCGATTGTGCTAGAAGCTTTTGTTGCTGCAATTACTTGCAAAAAAACCTTCTCGCTAAATAACATAAGGAACATAGATCAACTATGGAAGATCAAAAAGTCAAACTCTCCACGGGCAACAACAACTACTACTAAGGCTGGTTCTTCATCACAACTATCAGTAGTATTAGCTCTCATTACTTAGCGCAGTTCGTGGTAGTAGTAGATTTCACGATCGTGCAGGTCACGTTGCCATCAATTGGAAGAGAATTTGGTGTATCTATTAATGTACTACAATGGATAGTTACTGCCTATGGCTTGACTTTGGCCGGCTTTCTTATGCTTAGTGGTCGTGTGGGAGACCTATACGGTCACAAGAAGTTATTTATCACAGGACTTATGCTGTTTTCTCTTGCATCGTTGACAGGAGGTCTTGCTCCTTCCGAGATTGTCTTGATCCTTGCAAGAGTGGTTCAAGGACTGGGCGCTGCGATGGCTTCTGCGACAGGACTATCAATTCTAGTCGCAGCCTTTGCTGAAGGCAAAGAAAGAAATCGCGCTCTTAGTGTTTTTTCTGCAGCAACAGGTTCAGGTTTTGCAGCTGGAATGATCCTGGGAGGTGTGATCACAGCAAGCTTGGGATGGAGATGGGTATTTGATATTAATGTGCCAATAGGAGTCGCAGTATCCCTGCTATCATTTAAGTACATTTCAACAACCACCACAAGGCAAACAGGCTCATGAAAAAAGACATCTAGATATTTTCGGGGCAGTTTCAGTAACAGCTGGGCTCATGTTACTTGTTTACTCTTTCAATAGTGCACAGAATATTGGCATCAGATCTCTTGAAACACTTGAGCTTCTTTTATCGTCAATCATAGTCCTAGCCGTCTTTCTTTTGATAGAGTATCGCTCAAAGGCACCTCTAATGCCCCTTGAATTTGTACGAAGTTCAATCTTTGGGGCAAACACAGTGGGCTTGCTTCAGGTAGCGGCGTTTGTAGGAATGATTTATTCTGACGAATTATCTTCAGCAAGTGCGTGACTACTCTGCGTTTTCAGCTGGCCTAGCATTTCTTCCTGTGGGTGCTGTATTTCTAGTCATTTCAGTATTTTTGTCAGCACGATTGGTAAATCGCTTCGGTGTCAAACCAATCATAATTTCGGGAACGGCTTTGCAGATTCATCGATCGATGAACATTAAAAATAATGTCTATTCATTAGAGATGTGATCTTAAGCTACCTAAGATATCCTCTCTCTGTAGAATTAATATTACATTTTATCAAGCTTGAACTGAAATCTAGTTGGCGTAGAAAATGGCGTGTGTCAAGTCAGCTGTGTACCTTATCATGACCTTGACATTCGGAAATACATCTAATAGTTGTAAGACAATGCACTGAGATTCATCTAGGATCAGTTATTGCATGGTGTGGTGATATTGGCCTGCAGACGGCTCAATGTTTGTACATTCGCTCTCGTGCTAACAAATAAAAAAGTGAAGAGTATTTTTTCTATCTGTACTGAGAAATTTTATCTATGAAACATCAAAACTTCCAGCAGCACAGCCCCCCCGACATGCCCAACTACATGATTTCCTATTCCATCATAATCTAGTTCAGCTTCGTGGTTGTGTTGGAGGGAAACTACAAGAAATCTTATTTCCTGAGAAGCTATGAACAATAAGCATCAATTTAAAATACTATATACATAAGAAAGTAACGCTCCTTTATTCTGTTATCATTTGTTTTAATCCGAAATATTCCAAATGTTCCCTTTGCAGTTTTGACAAACTCAATCACTTCATCATTGTTCATTTCAATTGATTTCTCAAGCTGTTCTCCTTTGATCATATGATAAGCAAGATTGTTTTCTTTTGTATTGGTTAAATCTGTATGTTGTTCTTCTAGAGTTGATAGCAATGGATCTTTGTTACTGTTATTAGTAGCAGCCGGCTGCACATTATTATCATGTGTTCTATCTGTAAAATCAGAAGGATAGGATGTAGGAACCAATTCTTCAACCCTTAAATATATCTTTCTTCGAGAAAAAAATGCACGAACTATCAAATACTTAGCTAATGTCACCAGAAAATCAATAAGCTCGCCGTACAACCCATTTTTCTTATTTTGAAGATCCAAAAGATTTAGGGCATGTGCAACTTTTTTAGGATCGCATTGATGATTGGGTTTAACTTGAATTAGTGACTTCGTATCTCCCTCGAATGACTGGGCCCAATAAGACAAACAGTTATAACAAACATATCCTTGAAATCCACCAATATTTTTATTAGTGCCCCACATATTTCGTGTTGAACTATTACAAGAACTCGATAAGTTAGGGGATGCTGGCGTAATAAAACTGCTAAATGGCCACGTTATACCTCCTTCTCCAATAATTGATGGTTGCCAGAAAGTGGATGGACGTAGTTGTTTTGTGATATTTATTATTTCAAGTGCTTGCCGTATCGTTTCTCGTAGTTCACGGCCTGCATCTCTTTCTTTAAAAGATGAGGATTCCTTCAGTTTCTTAGAACCTTGTTCTGAAATATGACCACAAGATGGACAAGTTTGATGATAATTGTCATTATTATTATCCCCCTGATAATATTGCCAATCATTAGTTGTTGGCATATTTCTACTCGCATTAGAACTACTCAATTGAGTACTATTTGCATATGATCCCAGTGCTGCTGGTTTAGCTTTTCCATTATGCTTTCTCTGAATATGTATCCTCAGATTCCAGTTTGTAGAACAGGTCTCAGTGCAATAAGGACAAAGAATGTATTTTTTCTTTCTAGTCAAACACACTCATTCCTGAAAGCGTCTTCCTTCTCGTTGTCATCATATGCTTTACTGCAGTCACCTCTGCAGAGCCTCTGCAGAGCTATTTTTCCTAAATTACATTCCAAGTATTTCATACGAGTAATTATAAAATCTCCACATTAATAATGACCAAAAAGTTACAGCACAAAATTCATACCTTATTAATAAATGCCTAATACAAAATTTTTAGGAAATTAGACTCACCATAAGATTTTTGAATAGCTACTACTGCCAAGTAGACTCCAGCCTATTCTACCAGATTACCTCGCTCTTTTCGTGTTGTAATTTTCGCTACACGATATTTTTGTGAGTTTAAGATTACTAACTTTTGTCAATTTTGATTAGAGTATTGCTAGCATTATTTTTCAATGAATAAAGTTGGACTACTGAAGAAGTATTTTGCGGTTTAGTGTAGTAGTTAAGATGAGTTATTTGCAATGTTATTTGCAATTCGGATTTCTTTTTGTCCCTCTGGTATTCTTCCCATATTAACAGAAATCACTTCTCGAGTATGTTTGTCAAGAATGCCATTAAACCAAATCTTATCTTCTTTAGTCGCCTTTTCTACTTCCATTAAAAGTATGCTCCGCATCACATCCTTTGATAAAAGCGAAAATTCAAATTGCAAAAGATCGTTATCTTGTGGTGTGCTTTTGTCTTCTCTAGTAATATCTATTAAAGAGGCATCCATTGTGGGCCTATGATCCTCGATGACCCTTCCAGTATTGTCGATTACCATCTGTATATCCTTTGTGTGTGATATTTGTGCTGCAGAAAATGCAGCACATTTCGTCTTCTTTTGGCTTAAACTGCCAGCTTTTTGCTTCTTTGGATCTTTGGCTTCATCAGGCAACGCATGAATTATCGTCCTTCTTGCCCATATACCCGTGCAATCCTTTTGAATTCTCTTTCTTGCATCTTGGACTGACATGTCACGATTTTCATTACGTAACGCGTAATACATCTTTGGGATGTATTCGTTAGCAGTTGATGCCAGGAAATTCTCTACTTTGGTTCTTACCTCTGCGAGTAGTTCTACATAACTTTGTGGGAATATAGAATTTTTCATCTTAACAAATATTCAAAAATTACACATAAAAAAGAAAACTCGAAAAGTGTCAAGCTGATAACTCATGCTTATCTTTTATTTAATATTTTTCTAATTCCTTGCATACTAAAGTCGTGAACTTGTCAACTTAACATCATGGAGATTCATTCTAAGTGCAATGGACTGGGCGGGATTATATCCTTTGTGGTGGAGGGATTCTACTACTCTTTTGATAAATGGGTTATTATAAATAGGTCAATTGCATTTGATTAAATCAGTATCAATCTAGCCTGCTCAACTAGTCTGTGATTTGTTCAGTGTTTTGACTATATGTCGCGTTGCCAACAGGGTAGTTAGGCCATGGATATTATGAAACTTATCATAGCTCCGATGACAAAGATCAGTTTGTCCTCCTGATTCCCAGCAAGAGAGACATTAGGCCAATAACCACGCCGCCTGTGATAACACGATCAAAGTATGATCGTTTAGCGGGCCACAACCAAGGTGCATACTGTCAAATATAACTTTGAATATGATCCTGATAATGCTGGGGATAACTTCATGTCTCATCTTCCTTCCCTTTAGTTTTCTATCTTATACTGCTTGCCAGATTTTTTTCTCTTGTTCACGTCTTGCGGCTGATGCCTATCAATATATATTCTCATATTTGTTTTGCCTTCTTATCTCCCTAGCATGTACGTGACTATGGTTATCTGTTTTTTATTTTGTCGTTCGCCGGCAGACCGACAAAGATCTAATGATGCTAAAACCGTTAACGAACAACCAAACTACCGGCGAAATTCACTTATCGCTATATATAGCTTACATAATGCATTATAGTACAGTAACTTGTCTGTTATTGATCCATGGGAACGATATGTTAATTGTCTTTTCTGTAATACTATGGCTACGTTCAAGCCAACCAAGACGAGGCGTATAATGCTAAGATGTAACACCTGCGGTGCTTTAGTCGTTGCCAACGGAATAGCATCACAACAGAGAGTTGACCCGATTACATAACTGCAGTCATAGTGGGCCTTGTATATGATATAGTTATGTTGGATTCCACCACGTTAGAATTTTTTCATTGCTGCAATTACTTGCAAAAAAACCTTCTCGCTAAATAACATA
>Ga0164303_10000401_pt1 | contig 9953 bp, 9 predicted proteins | sample Whisoiple_207_MG_FD_109715 | JGI IMG/M metagenome (GOLD analysis project Ga0164303, IMG submission 109715) | Soil microbial communities amended with pyrogenic organic matter from upstate New York, USA - Whitman soil sample_207_MG | ecosystem: Environmental > Terrestrial > Soil > Agricultural land...
ATAAAACCTTCGACCTCCGGCCGGCGCATCAACAGCTGCATCCCGATCCACGCGCCGAACGAGAAGCCCGCGACCCAGCACGCGCGTGCTTCCGGATTGATGGTCTGCGCCCAATCGAGCGCGGAAGCCGCATCCGACAGTTCGCCGGTGCCGTGATCAAAGGATCCCTGACTGCGGCCGACGCCACGGAAATTAAACCGCAGCACTGAAAATCCGCGATGCGCGAACGCGTAGTAGCACTGATAGATGATTTGATGATTCATCGTGCCGTGAAACTGCGGATGCGGGTGCAGCACCATCGCAATCGGCGCGTTCTTCTGCTTGGCCGGATGATAACGGCCTTCGAGACGGCCCGCGGGGCCGGTGAAAATGACTTCAGGCATTATTGATCCCTTGGCAAATCAACCGACTTTGTGCCGGTTTCGCCTGGCTCTCCGCAGACGAAAACCTCGCAAAGAAAGGGGTGATCGGGGCGTCGTTGGACTTAAGCGAACGACGCTCGGTGAATTGGAGGCCGCGTTCTAGCATGAGCGAAGGGGCAAAAAGCAAGGATTTTCAACATCCGGCAATGCATTCAAGGCGTTAGCGTTTTGATTGTCGGCAGACGCCTGATCGCCAATTGGGATAAGGTTACTCGCGCAAAGGGCGCGTTGTGTCCTCAAAGGTCGCGCACTAAGGTACTATGATACTCAATGGCTGACCGAATTTATCTCGATTGGAATGCGACCACCCCGCTTCGCCCGGAAGCTAGGGAAGCAACGGCTGCGGCGATGGATTTGAGTGGTAATCCTTCATCAGTCCATGCCGAAGGCCGCCGGGCCCGAAGGCTGGTTGAGGACGCGAGGGCCACAATCGCCGGCGCAGTCGGCGCGCTCGCGCGGAACGTCATCTTTACTTCGGGAGGAACCGAAGCAAATGCGCTGGCGCTGACACCTGGGCTTCGCAGGGCTTCGGGAGCGCCGGTCGAGAGGTTAGCGGTCTCGGCGATCGAGCACGCCTCGGTGCTTGCGGGCGGCCGGTTTCCGGCGCAGGCGATCAGCACCATCGGCGTTACGCGCTCCGGTCTTGTGGATCTGGACCGCTTGCGCGGGATGCTCGCCGGCACGCCGCCAACCTTCGTCTCGATCATGCTGGCCAACAACGAAACCGGGGCGGTGCAGCCGGTCACGGAGGCAGGCGAGATCGTCCATTCCGCCGGCGGATTGCTGCATGTCGACGCGATTCAGGCCTTTGGTAAAATACCATTTGATATCAATGCCCTAAATGCAGACCTGTTGACCTTGTCAGCGCACAAGATTGGTGGCCCCAAGGCTGCGGGCGCGTTGGTCCTGGGCGAGGGATTGCTGGGACCGGAACCACTATTGCGCGGCGGCGGTCAGGAGCGGGGCCATCGCGCGGGCACGGAGAACGTGGCCGGCATTGCGGGGTTCGGCGCGGCCGTCACCGCCGCGCTCCGCGCCGTCGACCGGGACGCCATTCGGCTCGAAGGCCTGCGAAACCATCTTGAGCGCGGCTTGCGGCAGACCCCTGAGATGATTGTGTTCTCCGACGACGTGACGCGCCTGCCGAATACAACGCTGTTCACGGTTCCCGGCCTGAACGCGGAGACCGCGGTAATCGGCTTCGACCTCGCGGGGATCGCGGTATCCTCAGGTTCCGCCTGTTCATCGGGAAAGGTACAACCATCCCAGGTGCTGCAAGCCATGGGATTCGGCCCCAAGCTGGCGCAGGGAGCGGTGCGGCTCAGTCTGGGCTGGTCCACGTCAGAGGCGGACATTGATCGCTGCCTGAAGGCTTGGCGAAAGCTTGTCGGGACCCTACTTAGAGGGGGCGACGAAACACTGCTTGAACGGTTCTAAGCAGGTGATTTCCGCTAAGAAACATCGTAATAGAATTTTGGAACCGATCCACCGCGGTCCTTGAAACCGCGAGCGGAGGATGGAATGGCGGCCGTACAAGAGACCGTCGATCGGGTGCGCCGGATCGACGTCGATCAATATCGTTATGGATTTGAGACGCTTATCGAGTCCGACAAGGCCCCCAAGGGGTTATCGGAAGATACCGTCCGCTTCATTTCCGAGAAAAAGAACGAGCCGGCCTGGATGCTGGAGTGGCGTCTGGAGGCGTTTCGCCGCTGGCTGACCATGACCGAGCCGAAATGGGCGCGCGTCCATTATCCGAAGATCGATTACCAGGATCTCTATTATTACTCGGCGCCGAAGAAGAAGGCGCTGGCCTCGCTCGACGAGGTCGATCCGGAAATCCTGAAAACCTACGAAAAGCTCGGCATTCCGCTCCGCGAAGTCGAGATGCTGGAAGGCGTGGTGCGTCCGGATGGCGGCAACGGCTCGGGCGAGCGGCGCATCGCCGTCGATGCCGTGTTCGATTCAGTGTCGGTTGCGACCACGTTCCAGAAAGAATTGAAGCAGGCCGGCGTGATCTTCATGCCAATCTCGGAGGCGATCCGCGAGCATCCCGATTTGGTGAAGAAATACCTCGGCACCGTGGTGCCGACCTCCGACAATTTCTTCGCCACCCTGAACTCGGCGGTGTTCTCCGACGGTTCATTCGTCTACGTGCCGCCGGGCGTCCGCTGCCCGATGGAGCTGTCGACCTATTTCCGCATCAACGAGCGCAACACCGGCCAATTCGAGCGCACGCTGATCATCGCCGACAAGGGCGCCTACGTCAGCTACCTCGAGGGCTGCACCGCGCCGCAGCGCGACGAAAACCAGTTGCACGCCGCGGTGGTCGAGCTGGTCGCGCTTGACGATGCCGAGATCAAATATTCGACGGTGCAGAACTGGTATCCCGGCAACTCCGAGGGCAAGGGCGGTATCTACAATTTCGTAACCAAGCGTGGCGATTGCCGCGGCAACAATTCGAAGATTTCCTGGACCCAGGTCGAGACCGGCTCGGCCATCACCTGGAAATATCCGAGCTGCATCCTGCGCGGCGACAACTCGCGCGGTGAGTTCTACTCGATTGCGATCTCGAATGGTCACCAGCAGGTCGATTCCGGCACCAAGATGCTGCATCTCGGCAGGAACACCACCAGCCGCATCATCTCCAAGGGCATCGCCGCCGGCGTCTCGCAAAACACCTATCGCGGCCTCGTCACCGCGCATCGCAAAGCCACCGGCGCGCGCAACTTCACCGCCTGCGACTCGCTGCTGATCGGCGACAAATGCGGCGCGCACACCGTGCCCTATATCGAGGCGAAGAATTCCTCCGCCCTGTTCGAGCATGAGGCGACCACCTCGAAAATTTCCGAGGACGTGCTGTTCTATTGCGTGCAGCGCGGGCTGTCGCAGGAGGAAGCCGTCGGCCTCGTGGTAAACGGTTTTGTGAAGGACGTGCTGCAGCAGCTGCCGATGGAATTCGCGGTCGAGGCGCAGAAGTTGATCTCGATCTCGCTGGAAGGTTCGGTTGGATAACGCCTCACCCTGAGGAGGCCGCGCAGGCGGCCGTCGCGAAGGATGAGAAAGAAAATCATCGGTTTCGTCCTTCGAGACGCGCCTCCGGCGCTTCTCAGGACGAGGAAAAAACGGAAGAAATGCGATGCCGCTACTCGAAGTCAAAAACCTCCAGGTTAGCGTCGATGACCGCGAAATTCTCCACGGGCTTTCGCTCACGGTGAACAAGGGCGAGGTGCACGCGATCATGGGGCCGAACGGCTCCGGCAAATCGACGCTGAGCCATGTCATCGCCGGCAAGCCGGGCTACGAGGTCACTGCCGGCGAAATCCTGTTCAACGGCGAAGACCTGCTGGCAATGTCGCCCGACGAGCGCTCGGCCAAGGGCGTATTCCTCGCGTTCCAGTATCCGGTCGAAATCCCGGGTGTCGCGACCATGACGTTCCTGCGCACCGCGCTCAACGCGCAGCGCAAGGCGCGCGGCGAGAGCGAATTCTCCACGCCGGACTTTCTGAAGAAAGTGCGCGAGGTGGCGAAATCCCTCAACATCCCGCAGGAGATGCTGCGCCGTGGCGTCAATGTCGGGTTCTCCGGCGGCGAAAAGAAACGCAACGAGATTTTGCAGATGGCGCTGTTCGAGCCGAGCCTGTGTATCCTCGACGAGATGGATTCCGGCCTCGACATCGACGCGCTGCGGATAGCCGCTGACGGCGTCAACGCGCTGCGTTCGCCGGACCGCGCCATGGTGGTGATCACGCACTATCAGCGGCTATTGAACTACATCGTGCCCGATTTCGTGCACGTGATGTCCAAGGGCCGCGTGGTGAAGAGCGGCGACAAGGAACTGGCGCTGGAGCTCGAGGTGTCCGGCTACACCCAGTTCGAGGACGCGGCCTGACGGCGTAATGCGGATTTCATCATGAACGTTGCACTGGCAAAAACCGGGACGGAACGCGCGCCGAGCGATATCTTCGCCATTGCCCGCGACCGGCTGCCGGGCGCGGGCAAGATTGCCGAGGCGCGGCGGCGGGCGTTCGAGGCCTACGAGAGCGGCGGCCTGCCGCACCGGCGGATCGAGGAATGGAAATACACCGATCTGCGCGTACTGATGCGCGAGGTATTGCCGCTCGCACCCGAGCCGGATGCGGCGGCGCTTAAGCGCGCGGCCTCAGCGCTAAAACTGCATGCCATTCCCGGCGTGCGCCGGCTGGTGCTGGTGGACGGGGTATTCGCGCCAAGACTGTCCGACACGGCTCAGCTGGAAAAGGGTCTGGCCGTTCGCACGTTGCGCGAGGTGCTGGAAGCCGGGGACAGCGGCCTTCAGGCGCAATTGCTCGCGCCTGAAAATTCCGACGCCACGGTGGCGCTGAACAGCGCAATGATGACCGATGGCGTCGTGATCGAGGTCGCCGACGGCGCCGCACTCACCCAACCCCTGCATTTCGTCCATATCGCCACAGGCGCGAACCCAGCGGCGATGTTCACGCGCTCCATGCTCAGGATCGGCCCGGCCGCAAGCGCGACGGTGGTGGAAAGCTACATTGCCGCCGACGGCGCCAAGGCCTATCAGGTCCATGACTTTCTTGTCGTATCGATCGGCGACGGCGCCCGGCTCGACCATGTGCGCTTGATCGAGGACGGCCGCGACGCCTTCAACATTTCGTCCGCTGTGGTGACGCTCGGCGCCAACGCCCATTTCAACACCTTCGGCATGACCAGCGGATCGAATGTGAGCCGCTATCAGCCCATCATCATCTTTGCGGGCGAGGGCTCCCGCGTCGAAGCCAACGGCGTCAATCTGCTCAATGGCCGTCAGCATGCCGACACGACGCTGCTTCTCGATCACGCGGTGCCGAATTGCCAAAGCCGTGAAATCTTCCGCGCCGTGATCGATCATCGCGGGCATTCGGTATTCCAGGGCCGCATCATCGTTCGGCCGCATGCCCAAAAAACCGACGCCAAGATGATGACCCGGGCGCTGCTGTTGTCGGATGAGGCCGAAGCCGACAACAAGCCGGAGCTGGAAATCTTCGCCGACGACGTCACCTGCGGCCATGGCGCGACCGCCGGGGCGCTGGACGAGAGCCTGTTGTTTTATCTGCGGGCGCGCGGCCTTTCCGAAAAGGAAGCGCAGGCGCTCTTGATCCAGGCTTTTGTCGGTGAAGCGATCGAGTCGATCGCCAATGACGCCTTGCGCGAGCTTGCGATCTCGGCGGCCGAGCGCTGGCTGGTGGCACGGGGATGACCATGCATCCGGCAGTCTCAAATGGCGCCTATGACGTTGCCCGGGTGCGGGAAGATTTTCCCGCGCTCTCGCTGAAAGTCTACGGCAAGCCGCTGGTCTATCTCGACAATGCGGCCTCCGCGCAGAAGCCCAATGCGGTGCTCGACCGCATGACGGAAGCCTACAAGTCCGAATACGCCAACGTGCATCGTGGGCTGCATTATCTCGCCAATACCGCAACCGAAGCCTATGAGGGCGGCCGCGCCAAAGTGGCAAAATTTCTCAACGCCGGGCGCAATGAAGAGATCGTCTTCACCCGCAATGCCACCGAGGCGATCAACCTCGTGGCGTCGTCATGGGGGGAACCGAACATTGGCGAGGGCGATGAGATCGTGCTTTCGATCATGGAGCATCATTCCAACATCGTGCCCTGGCATTTCCTCAGGGAGCGTCATGGCGCGGTGATCAAATGGGCGCCGATCGATGACGAAGGCAATTTCCTGATCGAGGAATTCGAGAAGCTGCTGACCTCGCGGACAAAACTGGTCGCGATCACCCAAATGTCGAATGCGCTCGGCACCATCGTGCCGGTGAAGGAGGTCGTAAAACTCGCTCACGCCCGTGGCATTCCGGTGCTGATCGACGGCAGCCAGGGCGCCGTTCACTTGAGCGTCGACGTCAGGGATATCGACTGCGATTTCTACGTCTTTACCGGCCACAAGCTCTATGGCCCGACCGGCATCGGCGTGCTCTATGGCAAGCACGAGCATCTGGTGGGGATGCGGCCCTACAACGGCGGCGGCGAGATGATCCGCGAGGTTGCCAGGGACTGGGTCACCTACGGCGACCCGCCGCACAAGTTCGAGGCGGGGACGCCGGCGATCGTGGAAGCGATTGGTCTCGGTGCGGCGATCGATTACGTCAATTCGATCGGCAAGGACCGGATCGCCGCGCACGAGCATGGTTTGTTGACCTATGCCCAGGATCGCATGCGCGAAATCAATTCGCTGCGCCTGATCGGCACCGCGCGCGGCAAGGGTCCGGTGATATCGTTCGAGATGAAGGGCGCCCATCCCCACGATGTGGCGACCGTGATTGATAGGCAGGGCATCGCGGTGCGCGCGGGCACCCATTGCGTGATGCCGCTTTTAGAGCGGTTCAATGTGACGGCGACGTGCCGCGCCTCGTTCGGGATGTATAATACCCGAGAGGAAGTCGACCATCTGGCACAGGCGCTGATCAAGGCGCGGGAATTGTTTGCATGACCGATACGGCCGAAATCAAGACCAGCAACATGGAAACGCATTCGGCGCTGCCGCCGGAGGAGACCGAGCGGCTGGGCGGCGAAATCGTGGCCGAGCTGAAAACCGTGTTCGATCCGGAAATTCCGGCCGATATCTATGAACTCGGCCTGATCTACAAGGTCGACATCAAGGACGACCGCGGCGTGGACGTAGTGATGACGTTGACCACGCCGAACTGCCCGGCGGCCGGGGAATTGCCGCAGATGGTGGAGAACGCGGTTGCCAGTGTTCCCGGCGTCGGCGTGGTCAACGTCAATCTGGTCTGGGAGCCGGCTTGGTCGCCCGACCGGATGAGCGACGAGGCGCGTCTCGTCCTTAATATGTGGTGAAGCGTTTTACTGGAAGATGGCCGGCATTGATTTGCCTTTTGGATTGACCACATGACTGACATGGCACCCGCTACACCAACACCCGCCTCCAAGCCGAAGCCGCGACCCCGCCCGCAGGTCATGAAGCTGACTGACGCGGCGGCGCAGCGTATTACCGAGCTGACCAAACGCGCCGATTCGGAGATCGTGGGCTTGCGGGTAGGAATCAAGAACGGCGGCTGCGCCGGGCAATCCTATACGGTCGAATACGCCCATGAGATTCGCCCGACCGACGAGGTCGTCGAGGACAAGGGCGTGAAGATCCTGGTCGATCCGAAGGCCGTATTGTTCCTGCTGGGCACCGAGATGGACTACAAGGTCGACAAGATGTCGGCCCAGTTCATCTTCAACAACCCGAACCAGACCGGCGCCTGCGGCTGCGGCGAATCCGTTCAACTGACGGCCGCGAAGGTTTAGCCATCGCTAACTGCATCGCCGTCCTTGCGAAGAGCCCCGCTGTTGAGCGACGTCGATGGACCGCGATTTCCTGATTGATCTGTTTTCCGACTTCGATCCCGTGACGATCCGCCCGATGTTCTCGGGCTTCGGCATTTCAGCCGACGGGATCAACTTCGCGATGGCGCTGCGGGCCGGTCTGTATTTCCGTGCCGACGACCAGACCATTCCGCAATTCGAAGCCGAGGGATCGAAGCCGTTTCAGTACCAGACCCGGACCAAGAGCGTCACGGTCAGATCCTATTGGCAATTGCCGGCGCGGCTTTTTGACGATCCCGAGGAACTGACAGGTTGGGCCAGAGCGGCACTGGCGGCGGCCCAGCGCGCGGCGCTGAAGAAACCTCCCAAAACCCGCAAGCGGCCGAAGGTAGCGACGAAAAAGGCGGCCACGCCCAAGCCAGCGCCCAAAAAGAAAAAGGCCGTAAGGAAATCCAAGAGGAAAGCACCAAAGTAACCGTCCTCATCCTGAGGAGCGCGCCTTGGCGCGCGTCCGCGTCGCGAACCGGTAAACAGGCTTGCCGCCGGGCGTCCGGCGAACCTCAGACGCGGGCGCGAACGGGTCGCAACAGAAACGCCGGAAGATGCGAGTGATCCGCCGGTTCTGACGATGGTTCGGGCGAGGTTTGCGGTGCGACTGTTCGGCCGATCGAAGGCGTGCGCGAGGCCGGCGGAGCGGAAGGCGGCGTGAATGCAGCGACCGGTGGCTGCGGCTGCGAGCCGGAACCACGGTCTCCCCGGGAACGTCGGGGTTCGCGCTCCCTGCGCGGCTTGCGGCCGCCGCGTGAGCCTTCGCGCGAACCTTCCTTGGCGCCTTCTCGTGCGCGCGTCTCGCGCGTTCGTCCTGCTTCGTTGCTGGAAGGCGCTGCCGGAGTTGCGTCCGTTTCGGTGCTGCTGCCACCTTCGGCACGGTGAATGGTTTGACCGATCAGCTTTTCAATCGCGACGATGGATTTCTGATCGAGCGGGGTAACGATAGAGATTGCGGTGCCGGCGCGTCCGGCGCGTCCGGTGCGGCCGATGCGATGGACGTAGTCGTCGGCATGATGGGGAACGTCGAAATTGAAGACGTGGCTGGTCGCGGGAATGTCGAGGCCGCGGGCGGCAACGTCGGATGCGACCAGCAGTGGAATTTCGCCCTTGCGGAATTGATCGAGCGCAGCGGTGCGTGCCGACTGATCCATGTCGCCGTGCAGGGCGCCAACGCTGAAGCCATGCTTCTGCAGCGATTTGTACAACAGCGCCACTTCGCGCTTGCGGTTGCAGAAGATGATCGCGTTCTGGAGGTCCTTGGCCTCGCGAAGCAGGCGGCGCAGCGTCTCCCGCTTTTGCTGCGGCTCGCGGCCGACGCTGACCTGGAACTGGGCCACGCCCACGGCGGTGGTCGCGGGCCTCGAAACTTCGATTTTTACGGGATTGTGCAGGAAGGTTTCGGTGATGCGGCGGATCTCGGGCGGCATCGTCGCGGTGAAGAACAGTGTCTGCCGGGTAAACGGAACCAGCTTGCAGATGCGCTCGATGTCGGGAATGAAGCCCATGTCGAGCATGCGGTCGGCTTCGTCGATGACCAGTAGCTCGACCCCGGTGAGCAACAACCCGCCGCGCTCGGTATGATCGAGCAGCCGGCCGGGGGTTGCGATCAGGACATCGACGCCGCGCGTCAATTTCGAATCCTGATCGCCGAACGAAACGCCGCCGATCAGCAGCGCGACGTTGAGTTTCTGGCCGGCGCCGTATTTGTCGAAACTCTCTTTAACCTGGGCTGCGAGTTCGCGGGTCGGCTCGAGGATGAGGGTGCGGGGCATTCGGGCCCGGGCGCGGCCCTTTTCCAGCATGGTGAGCATCGGAAGGACGAAGGCAGCGGTCTTGCCGGTGCCGGTCTGGGCGATGCCGAGAACGTCTCGGCGGGCCAGAACATGGGGAATCGCCTGTTCCTGAATGGGGGTAGGGGTGGTGTAACCGGTGGCCGCGACGGCGGCGAGCACCTTGTCGGACAAGCCGAGATGGGAAAAAGACATTGAGCCTCTGGTAGAAACCGCCGCTTGGAATCCCGGAAACAACTGTCGCGCCAATCCCGGAACGGCACGCAAATTTGCACGGGATTTTCGGATACGCAGACAGGCGGCTTATTCAAGATATCGCGTTTCGATACCGGGCCGCGTCGAAGCGGAACATAGGGGTGAATTGG